>Ga0210406_10000412_pt1 | contig 59073 bp, 50 predicted proteins | sample IncBWC30MmetaG_FD_155454 | JGI IMG/M metagenome (GOLD analysis project Ga0210406, IMG submission 155454) | Forest soil microbial communities from Barre Woods Harvard Forest LTER site, Petersham, Massachusetts, United States - Inc-BW-C-30-M | ecosystem: Environmental > Terrestrial > Soil >...
CTATGAAAAAGCGCCCAAGCCGCAGCACCTGACCACCGAGGAGGCCGTCGCCAGAGAGCGCACATACAAGGCTCTCCACGAAAAGGCCATGGGCGGTCCGCATGGTGCCCACCATGAGCACAGCATGGAAGCCTCGACCAAGCAGGACACGCCCTAAAAGCGGGGGCGGCGACCGAGCCGCCTGACGCTTGGGAAATGTCCACTTGCGTTCGCAAATTGATCGATCTGCATAAATAAAAAGGAGAAAACAATGAAGTACATCTTTGTCATCGCCAGGGTGTTGCTGGGCCTCGTTTTCACGGTCTTTGGTCTCAACGGGTTTCTACACTTCTTCCAGAATCCGCCAGTGCCTGGTCTCGCCGGACAGTTCATGGGAGCTCTATTAGGCTCGCATTACTACGTGATCGCGTTCGGAACGGAACTCATCGGCGGCGCGCTGCTGCTAAGTAACCGCTACGTGCCGCTCGCACTGACGCTGCTCGGGCCGGTGATCGTGAACATCCTTAGCTTCCACATGTTTCTGGACTCAGAAAACATAGCGCCCGCCATCATTGTCACGGTGCTTGGTTCGTCGTTTTCTCGCAGGTGCGCAGTTCCTTCGCGGGGCTGTTCGTGGCGAAAAAAGCCGGATTGAAGTCCAGCAGCCGTGCCGAAGCGCTAGGCGCGGCATAGTTCGGGAAAAGCGACGTTCGACCAACGGAACCAGGTCCGGTCGAACGGCCAGAGGCACGATGCAGATGCTCACGGCGGTCCGCATGGTGCCGTTACGCGTATGGAATTGCAGCCTGGAGCAAGAACGGATGCGCTTCAAGACGAGAGGAATGAACCGGACAACGCCGGCGGAGCTAGCCTGAAAACGGGCGGGCGATACGGCCCGGGCGGAAAGGACTAAATCAAATGATTATCACTTTTCTAATCGCAAAGATCATTTTAGGCGGCTATTGGCTGATGGTAGCTCCAGTTCTGTTCCTGCCATTGGGGATCGTTTCCCTCAGCTCGCAGGTGCGGCGCGGACTCTTTGGATATGTGGTGCTTCCGTTAGCAGTCGTATCTGCGGCGCTAGGGGCGATTTTTCTATTCACTCTGACCTTGCCTGACGCAGTCATAGCAGTTGCTGGAATTCAGGCAATTTGGTTGGTCGCGGCTGCGATTACGCTTCTTAGTCGGAACAGAAAACAACGTGGCATCCAGTTTCAAGAACTTCGTACGGCAAAATCATCGATCACGCGATGTTAGATCCGCTGCGACGGATGATCTTGTCCCTGCGATAAAGGCCGTTGCCAAGGGCAAGATATTTGTCAGCAGAGTAGAGTGAGTTGTCTTTCAACCCCCCGAGCGTTTCCTCCGCGAAGACCCTTCCATCGCGAGTGCTTCATTAGTACTCTCGCCCTCCCCCGAGCGGGATACTCCGGCACTCACGCGAATGGGCCATCGCGCAAGATGGCCGTGAGTGTAGCATCCGCCCAGTTCCCGGCTCCGTCCGGTATCGAACAGAAACAAATAAAACTTCGCAGCGGGGCAAAGCCACAGCAATCACGACAACGTGCCACCCGGTAAGATACGCGACACTTCCCGACGGAATACCGGATGTGGCGTATTGTATCGCCTTGCTTTCGAACTTAAGTTGATAGTCAAGGAGATATTTGAAAATGGAAACGAGAGTAGAACGTGGGCAAGTGAGCGAGGACCGCGTTACCGGCGCAATTGAACGCCAGACATCGCAAGCGCCATCAAGCCTGTTCTTGGGACTCGCGCTTGGATCGATGGCTGTCTCCGCAATTTTGAAGAACTCAGGCAAGGATAACTGGGCGCTCTTTGTGGGGCAATGGGCCGCCCCGTTTCTCATTCTCGGAACCTACAACAAGATGGTCAAGCAGCATGGATCGGATGCGGTAAGTCATCTTGACGCGGCGTAGATGAACCCCATGAGCCCGCCGAACACAGCACCTAGGCCACCGAGTATTACGCTTTATACAACGAATGTTCGCACCACAATCACGCGTTGCGCTGATAAGCGCGATGCAAAACCCAAAAGGAGAACTAAATGCCAGACGAGATGAATAAAGAGAAGAGTCAGAATCCGGGGCAATCGGGTCAACAATCCGGACAGCAGCAACAGAAACATGATGATGCTTTCAAGAAGAACCCTGGCCAAGACCGAAACCAGGAGCAGGATGACAAGCAGAAGCAACATCAGGATCAAGGCGGTCAGCGCCGAGCGTCTTAGCACTTCATTCGGGTCCCGGCCTAAGATTGCCGGGACTTTTATTTCAGCGAAACAATCAAGCTCGACTCATGTTCAGGAGAAACTATATGAGAAACGACAATTTGAAAGAATTGTATGTAGAGGAATTGAGAGATTTGTACAGCGCGGAGAATCAGTTGGTCAAAGCGCTTCCCAAGATGGCTAAGGCTGCATCGTCAGACGAGCTGCGGCAAGGATTCGAAGAACATCTCGAACAAACCAAAGGCCACGTGGAACGCTTGGAGAAGGTTTTCCAGGCCTTGGGGGAGAGTCCCAAAGGCAAGAAGTGTAAAGGCATGGAAGGCTTGATAGAGGAAGGCGCGGAAGTGATGGCAGAAGACTTTGAAGGCAGTCTCATGGACGCAGCACTCATCGGGGCTGCACAACGGGTCGAGCACTACGAAATTGCGGCATATGGAACTGTTTGCGCTTTTGCCAAGGAACTGGGACAGGCGGAACAGGGCTCATTGCTGACCGAAACGCTTGAAGAAGAAAAAGAAACGGACGAGAAGCTCACCGAACTTGCTCAACATATCAACGCACAAGCGAACGGAGGTGAAGAACGGAAGGAGGAGGCGATCGGCAAGAAGAAGTCCAGGCGCGCGGCGTAGATCGAAGCTAGCGCCCTGAGCGCAGTTAGCAGGGATGTTTAGCTCCGTACCGCTAAGGAATGCGTTGGTACAGTGTGGACACTGGCTACGCGGTTTCCATTGTCCTCCACCGTTGATTAGTTACTACGCGATTGATTCTAAGAAGGAGTACCGATGAAATATTTTCCAAGAACGCTTTTAAGCTTCCTTGTGCTTGGGTTCCTGTTAACTTTGGCATCCATAGCGTCAAGCGCCCAGGACCCTTCTGCGACGCGACCGCCCGATAACACGAAAGTCAACGATCGGGATCGGGACAAAGCCGAGCCTACTGCGGACCAGCAAAAAGAAAATCGCCCCGACCGGGATATCACTCGTGATATTCGCCGATCCATCGTGCAGGACAAGTCACTCTCCACATATGCGCACAACGTGAAGATCATTTCGCAAAACGGCATGGTGACGCTCAAGGGGCCGGTACGGTCCGAAGAGGAAAAGGCGGCAGTCGAGTCTAAGGCGGCCGAGATTGCTGGCAAGGACAAAGTGGCGAGCCAATTGGAAGTTAAACGGAACCAATAACAAAAAACCAAAAGGAGAAACAATGGCGGGAAAGAATACAGCAGTATTTGGCATCTACACGGATCGTTCAAGTGTGGATCGAGCCGTGGGCGCTCTCAAGGCAGCGGGTTTTTCAAACAACGATGTATCTGCGCTGTTTCCGGAAAACAAGGGCACCAAGGATTTCGCCCATGAAAAGAACACCAAGGCACCTGAAGGTGCAACGACAGGGGCTGGGACTGGAGCATTGTTAGGGGGAGGTTTGGGGTGGTTGGCTGGAATAGGCGCATTGGCAATTCCTGGCCTCGGACCTTTCATCGCTGCTGGTCCAATTATGGCAGCCCTCGCAGGAGCCGGAGTCGGAGGCGCGATAGGCGGCCTTACCGGCGCCTTGGTCGGCATGGGCATCCCGGAGTACGAGGCCAAGCGCTACGAAGGTCGCGTGAAGGATGGCGGAATTTTGCTCTCGGTTCACTCGGACAATTCCGACGAGACTAAGAAGGCGAAGACAATTCTTGAAAGTACGGGCGCACAAGATATTTCTTCGACTGGCGAAACTCGGGGCGACAAGAGCCCGCTACCCGACCGACACGTTGCATAGTTGTTTTGAACCGGCAGGCCGGACGGAGTCTCCGCTCGGTTTGCCGGAAACATCGTTGAAGTTATCGAATTTAGGAGAAATCGAATGAGTGTCTGGACGATTCTATTTATAGTGCTGCTAATCGCGTGGATTGGCGGCTTTACGGTTTTCCACGTCGCCGGAGGACTGATTCACTTATTGCTTGTATTCGCCGTGATCTCGTTGATCCTGCATTTCGTAATGGGTGCACGGGCGACTTAAGATTCTAGGTAATACGGATTTCGGCCTCGAAGATCACGGATTGACGACAGGCAACTCCCGCGTAACATGTCGTATTTTAAAGAAATAGACTGACGGCGTCGCCCCACGGAGAACGACCGCCTAGTTGGCGGAACGAGCAGCGTCAAGAGCCTCCGAATCGGAAACCGACGGCATAGCGTCGCGGCAAAACTGCAATGTCAGCGTCAGTTGTTGGGATTGCGCGTTCGACTGGCTGGGTCCGTCTTTGAAGATTCGGTGAAGGTGGTCGTCGGATCTTTTTCTCGGCAGCGGTAGGGCCTCGCTCAGAGGCGCGTCCGTTTCGGGTCGCTTGTTCCACTCATGTCGATAGAACGACACCCCGCAACCGACGGCAGCGGATTCACGGCTATTGATAGCCCCGTCACGGTCAACTGCGGCAATGCCGCAGGATGCACGATTGTGGTTACGAGCTTCGCCGAACCTGGCGGCCAATCTAGCAGCGGCGATGCCTGGGGCATCTGCACGAACCCGGACGGAGTGATCGGCGCAGGCATCTGCACATTCCAAGGCGTAGTGCCGTCGGATGGATCATATATATCCGGTTCCTTTACCAACGTGCTGTCGGTAGCCAAGGGAAAACACACTGTGCAAGCCGAGCTCTACCTCAGCGTTGGGGCGACACTAGCCCAGTACAGCAACACCTACAGCGTGTACATACCGTAAAGAAACCCATCGAGAACTTGCCTTTCACAACTTTAACAATGGGACCACAGACACAAGTCAGCGCTCTGGCCACATAAGTCATCACAGTACGAATGGGTAGAGTCGTAGCTTTGCCGGGAATCGTTTACACCGAGATGCACTGAGCGATGTCTTAGGACATCGCTTTTTTATCGTGCCCAAATGATTCGTTTGCCGGCGGAGGGAGAAAAATGTGGTCTTTTCGGCCGATCTGAATCACGCAAAAATGATAGGTTGCCCCACTCTTTCGCGCTTGTTGCGAAAGAGTGAGAAGCGAGATTGCCAAAGTGAACTAGCGGTGGAAATTCGGCCCGAGAAGCGAAATATCGTCCTCGGCCAGGTTGCGGATGAGCTCTGTGCTCAAGTAATCTGCGCTGGCCGCTATCGTGTTGCCGTAGCGTTTTTGGTAGGTTGTCCGGCTCTTGTCGATGTCTTCTTTAAGCCGATCGTACAAATCTCTATGCTTGCGGCCTTCCGCAACTTTGGCTTGGTTGTACAGCTTGATCTCGTCCATCAATAGCCGGGCGAAACGTTGCGCCTTGCGGTGAACATCAGCGTCTTCCGCCGACATGTGCGCAAAGGCATCGGTCGCGGGCGCCACTGCGGCTGCTGCCATCGATGAGGGCGCGGACACGACCTCCGCCGTGGCCTCTGCCATCGCCGGATCTTCAACCGCGACCGGCGCCGCCGCGTGTTTCGGGGCGTGGCCCGCAAATGGATCGGAAAACGACGACACCGTTTGCACCGGCGGGGCTTCGAACCTCTCGCCTGCACCGGCCTCAGTCGCTCCCTCTTTCAGCGCCTGCTTCCTTAGCGAAGCTACCTCGAGCCATGCGCTGGTAGCCGAAACCATCAGTTCGAGCGCGGGCGCATCCATTTTTCCGCCCACTCCCGTGCCGGCATCGGCATACACCAGAGCCGCTACCTTATCTTTCAGATGGAGCGGCATCAGCAGCACTTGATCTTCGGCAGGAACGCCAAATTGCGAAATGAACCGGGAATCCATCTGCGCGGCTCCGCAGTTCACCGCTGCCCGCGATTGCAAGACTTGCCCAGGCGCTGGGCTGTTCACATCCAGCGAAAAATCCTTAACATCTTCGTCGTTATCAAACCCGCGTCCCTGCCATCCCGTAGCCGATCCCGACTTGATGACGAACAATGCGGCACGTCCGCTGTACGCTGCGGTGGTTTCGAGCAATGCCCGCAAAATTTCCTTTTGCGTTGTCCCCGCATGAATCGTCGATACCGCGTGCAACAGATCGGCAGCCCCACTTGCCGGCGCGCCGCTGGCCCCTCCGAGATGCGGTTGTACGTCCTCGAGAACCCGGCGAACCAGGTCCTTCCGCAACTCCGGAAGATGCCCTTCCAGGACCTGCGAAACTGCCTTTTCGACAATTTGATCAATCGGCGTTTTCTTTGCCATCGTTGCCCTGACCGCGTTTCTTGCTTACCCACCGGGTCCCCGTCTCTGTAGAGACGTAGCTTGCTGCGCCTCGGCGGCTACATTTTCCCCGGCAAGTTTCTGATTATACGGCCACTTGGTCAACCTGCATTGATGACCGAAGTAACTGGTTCTACACCTGCGAACCGCACCAAACAGATTGCTTCGAAAAACGACTCGCGAAACAACTTTGCAATTCGTGGACGACAAAATTGATTCGTATCAGGGAATGCCTTCACAGGCACCAGAAAACTTATGATTCACGCAGGTTTTTGGAACGCCTCGGCTTTGGTCGGGCCGCTAAGTCATTGAACGTGTCTCCGCGCTTTAGCGCCTGGCGTGAGCTTTCCGCGTTCCCCGCCAGGCTTTTTCTTGCAGCAGTTCAGGCATACCATAAGTCACTGAAAATCGTCGGGCTTCAGCCACCGGGATTCGACGTTTCTTCACCAAATGACATTTTCTGCCGCCCGCATAAAACCGTTCGCCCCAGCGTTCGTCAAAAGAGTTACCCGCAACCCGAGGTTACCAAGGTAAAATAGTAGTTTCTGATTCTGCAACCATCGAAAATAGTTGCATCGGATGAATGATGAGTACCATCCAACCAAAAATAGATGAGCCGGTTTCTGACGAGTTAGCGCTCGTACAAGCGGCCAAAGGCGGCGATATCGGCGCCTTTGAAGAACTGGTTCGCCGTTATGACCGGAACGTATTTCGAATCGCACAGCACATCACGCAGAACCGTGAGGACGCGGAAGATGTGGTGCAGGATGCGTTCCTGAAAGCTTACAGCAACCTGCACCAGTTTCAGGGCCAGTCGAAATTTTATACCTGGCTCGTGCGCATCGCGGTGAACGAGGCGCTGATGCGGTTGCGGCGCCGCCGCCCCGAGCGCATGGTTTCGCTGGACGAGGAAGTTAAGACCGAGGAAGACTCCCTGCCGCGCGAGGTCGCGGATTGGAGTCCGAATCCCGAGCAGCAGTACAACCAGGCGGAGTTGCGGGACATTCTTACGCGCACGATCCAGGGCTTGCCCGCAAGTTTTAGAACGGTTTTCGTGCTGCGAGACGTAGAAGGACTTTCGACGGAAGAAACCGCCGAGGCGCTGGACCTCAGCATCCCCGCGGTGAAATCAAGGCTGCTGCGAGCCCGCCTGCAATTACGCGAGCGCCTTGGCCGTTTCTTCCAGCGACGCGAGCCCACAAATGGAAAAGAGAAAGAAAAACCCGAAACCGGAGACCCCACCCAGTGAAGTGTAAGGAATTCTTGAGCGAGCTGACTAACTACCTTGATGGCGTCATTGATGAGCGGACCAAGGTTGAATTGGAAGATCATCTCGCTTGGTGCCACAACTGCTACGTGGTTTGCGATACGACCAAGAAGACCATTGAGATTTACCGCGACTCGCAATTGTACGAACTGCCCGAGGACCTCCGCACCCGGCTTCGCAGCGCCATCGTCTCCAAGTGTCATGCGCACAAGAAGAAGGTCGGACCGGAGCGCGTCTGATCTCCTAGCATCCCCGCTTATGCTGTTGTTCCACAGGCATTTTTCTCCGCCGCAACTGTTACGTTTGCCGTGGGTTTGTCACTATGGAGAAGAGAGTACGCACCCTTTCATACAGGATTGAATCTAAGTAGATGAATGGGATTGCCAGATGCCTTCTATAACTTCCAGGTTCAGGGTCCGCTGCGGAGGTCAGGTATGATCGCGAAGTTGGTAGATGCTTTCTTTGGCTGTTGGCACAGTCATTATAGTTTTCCCATTACCATCCGTCCGGGTTCCCGGAAGAATTCACGGCCTTCGACGGCGGCATCGCTCACCGGCATGTATGTGGTGTGTTTGGATTGCGGCAAGGAAATGCCCTATGACTGGCAGGAGATGAAGGTCATCGGGTCGCCATCGCAAGTTCGACACTACGCGCAGGAATTGGCTACGAGACAGGCTGCGTAAACTTCGCAAATCAGAGATACAGAAAAGCCGCGATCTGATCGTAGCTTTTTTTTTGCACTGGGGAAGACAAGCCGGAGCCTTGCTCCTTCTGCTTCGCTCAGGGCAGGTTCGCGAGGGCGCCCGTCCTGACGTGAGCAGCACCAAATCGCACGCACTTGCCATTCGAAGCTGGCGAGTGGAAAGCGCTACACTCGGGTTGTTAAACACTTATGACACGTCCACCCGTAAGTGTCTTATGGTACTTGCTGCTCGGTGTGGCGGTTTTACTCACCGCGTTCAACGGATGCGGTGGTGGATCGGCCAGTTCGAGCACACCTCCTCCCCCTCCGCCTCCTCCCTTGAAAATCCAGCATGTGGTGGTGATTTTCCAGGAGAATCGTAATCCCGACAATCTGTTCCAGGATCCGAAGCTGATCGCTGCCGGCGCGGATATCCAGAACATCGGCATCAACTCGCTGGGAGACAGGATCCCGCTCACGCCGCTCGGTCTCGCCGCCAACTATGACCCGTTTCACGGTCACGCCGGGTTCCAGGCGATGTACGACAACGGCAAAATGGATGGAGCCGACAAAATTCAGATTGAGTGCAACCCCGGAGCCCAGAACTGTCCTCCGCCGAATGCTCAGTTCACCTACGTACCCGCGAGCGAGGCTGCTCCCTACTTCCAGATGGCGGAGACCTATACCTTCGGTGATCGCATGTTCCAGACCAACCAGGGGCCCAGTTTCCCCGCTCATCAATACATCCTGTCGGGCGCTTCCGCGCAAACCGCAAATTCTAATTCGCTCTACGCCGCCGAGAACCCCAACGGCATACAGAAACCGGGCGTCACCGCGGGCTGCATTGCACCGCAGAACGAATTTGTATCTCTGATCGACCTGATTACCGGGGACGAAACCCAGAAAGTGTATCCCTGCTTCGACCACCCCACGCTGACCGATACGTTGGATAAGGCAAACATCTCGTGGACGTGGTACGGTCCGCAAAACGATCCCGGCTCCATCTGGACGGCGCCGAATGCCATTCAGCATATTTGCGTTCCTAATTCCACGAACACCACCTGCACGGGCGCGGAGTGGACCAGCAAAGTGGTGCGAGACCCGCGCCAGGTGCTGACAGACATTCAGAACGGACGCCTGTCCTCGGTAAGCTGGGTGATTCCCGACGGCGTGAATTCCGATCATGCGGGCACGACCAAGAACACCGGGCCCGCCTGGGTCGCGTCGGTCGTGAATGCCATTGGCAACAGTCCGTACTGGGCCAACACCGCGATTTTCATTACATGGGACGATTGGGGAGGATGGTACGATCACGTCGCTCCTCCGATCCGAAACAAGTACGAATACGGATTCCGGGTTCCTCTGATTGTCGTTTCTCCGTATGCGAAAGCGAAGTACATTTCGCACGCGACGCACCACTTCGGAAGCATTCTAAAGTTCGTCGAACACAACTGGAGCCTGCAGGCGGTCGGCGCCGGAACTTATTCGGACGCATACTCCGATACGGACGACTTCTCCGACTCCTTTGACTACAGCCAGACACCACTGACGTTCACAACCATCAAAGCTCCGCAAGGCCAACAATTCTTCCTGCACGATCATCGCCCGCGCGTGCCGCTCGACGACGATTAGGTCCAGAATGGCGGCTGGCGCGGCCGACTTACACGCTGCCCCGAGCGCCCGTCAACGACAACGGTCAGTCAACGAGATTTATGGTGGGTGGCCCAGATCTTCGCGTTGCATGCACCCGCCCCTTGCACAAAACGCAAGGAGCGGGGCACCCGGCAACAAGCGGGTAGTCGCGAAATCGAAGGTGGGGGACAGGAGTGTCCGCCCTACACTGTGGTTCAGTTTGGGGCAATGCTCTCCCACGTCTCGAAAACGCGAGACGTGGGCAACCGCAGAAAAAAATCGTTGCTGGACCGGGGGTAAAACCCCTTATTCATTCGACAGCGGTATCGCAGCGCTGAAGCGCTGCGCCACCCAAAATTGGCCACCCTCGCCTCCGAAATAGGCCGAAAACGCTCTTGGCTGGCCCGCGCCGATCGGACTATAATGTGCGGCGTTCACTGGGAGGAACTACCGTGATTAACACACTGCAAGCAACCATTTTGAAGATTCGTCTGGCCGCGGCCAGCGCCGCGCTGATATTTGTAGTCGTGCTTGGGGCAGCGGTATTTACACCTCGCTCCGCGCAAGCGCAAACTTTCTCTGATCTTTACAGCTTCACCGGCGGTTCGGATGGGGGCGAGCCCCTCGAGGGAGTGCTTCGGGACAAGGCCGGCAACCTTTATGGCACCACATTCCAGAACGGCGCCGGATTTGGAGTGGTGTTCAAGGTGACTGCAACCGGCACAGAGAGCGTGTTGTATACCTTCACCGGCGGGGCAGACGGTGGCGATCCCTATCCCAGCTTGATTATGGACACAGCCGGGAACCTCTACGGCACCACCTTCGCCGGCGGATCTTCCAATTGTGCTGGTGGCTGCGGAGTTGTGTTCAAGGTGGATAAGAACGGCAAGGAGACCGTTCTATACAGCTTCAAGGGAGGCACGACGGATGGTTGCGGTCCCGGCGCACCCTTGATCCGGGACAAGGCGGGTAATTTCTATAGCACCACCGGAACGTGCGGCGCTTCCAACTTCGGCACCGTCTTCAAGCTGACGAAGAGTGGCAAAGAGACGGTATTGCACAGTTTCGGCGGCACACCCTCGGACGGGCAATATCCCTACTACGGCGCGCTGCTCATGGATAAGTTGGGCAACCTCTATGGTGTCACCGACACGGGCGGGGCTTCTGGCGAAGGAGCGCTGTTTAAATTGAGCAAGAGTGGCAAGGAAACCCTTCTGCACAGCTTCGCCGGTGGGTCGGACGGTTTTTTAGTGTTTGGGGGGCCAGTCGCGGACAAGGCCGGAAACCTTTATGGTACCGCGGATGATGGCGGTTCCTCCAACGCGGGAATCGTGTGGAAGGTGAGCAAGAAAGGTAAGGAGACCGTGCTGCACACTTTCACCGGGGGCACGTCGGACGGAGCTAATCCGATCGCGGGTGTGATTCTGGACGCGAAGGGAAACCTCTATGGCCAAACCTCGTCGGGCGGTGCTTCGGGGGACGGGACGGTGTATGAATTGGATACGAAAGGAAAGATAACCCTGCTGCACAGCTTCGATGGTTCGGATGGGGGAACGCCGTGGGCAGGCTTGCTCCTCCGGGACGCGAAGGGCAATTTTTACGGCACCACCATGGCCGGTGGCAGCGGTGGCAAAGGGACGGTGTGGCAGATCACAAAGTAGCAAGGGAGTAAGAGCGCAGTCGTCGATGGCCCACCTTTGCGGTACGCGAAGGTGGGCTAGGGGCCGGGGTCTGCGGAGCTTTGCTCATCATGGACCCTTCGACTTCGCTCAGGCTCGGGAGGCGCCCGTAACCACGTGAGCGATGCGGTTTCGGGCACGCTTGGCCACGCCAGAGTCGCAAGATACAGTTTTTCCAGGGGTCGACTACGGTATTCACGGTATTGGATAGATTTGAAAGATTGGCTATTTTGTTTGCAGTTTGGGAGCGTACTCTTAGAGGCGGTCATGGGTTAGCGTCAGCGAGCCTGACATTCGGACCCTTACGACTGCCGATCATTTCGGGATGTTTCCCGCGGAATATCCTTCCCCCAGCTCCTTAGTTGTGCCTGAAGCTGCGTCGGCGCGAACGAGGAGCTATCCTCGGGTGGCAGGCGCAGCTGCCTTTTTGGGCAGGATTTCTCCGATGCGGCGGATCTGCGCTCCTACGCCGCGCAGCTTTTCTTCGATGCGTTCGTAGCCGCGGTCGATGTGATAGACGCGATCGATGATGGTTTCTCCGTCGGCGACCAGGGCGGCCAGCACCAGCGAGGCGGACGCGCGTAAATCCGAGGCCAGAACGGCGGCGGCGCTCAGCGGCGTCTTGCCGCGAACTACCGCGCGGCGTCCTTCGATCTTGATGTTCGCTCCCATGCGCACCAATTCCTGGGCGTGCATGAAACGATTCTCAAAAATGTTTTCGGTGATGATGGAGGTGCCGTCGGCCTGAGTGGCTAATGCCATGTACTGCGCCTGGACGTCGGTGGGGAACCCGGGATACTCCTCGGTGATCATGTCGGCGGCTTTCGGAGGATTGTCACCCATGACGCGAACGGCGTCGGCCGTGCGGCTGGTCTTCACCCCGGCTTCGTGCAGCTTCTCGAGCAACGCGGCCAAATGATTTGGATCGCAGCCGGCTACGTTGAGGTCTCCGCCGGTTAGTGCGCCGGCGATGATGAAGGTGGCGGCCTCGATGCGGTCGGGAATGATGCGGTGGCGCGCGCCGTGCAATTTGTTAACGCCTTTCACGCGGATGGTCGAAGTGCCCGCACCCTCGATGCGCGCGCCCATGCTGTTTAGCAACTCGGCGAGGTCGGCGACCTCGGGTTCGCAGGCGCAGTTTTGCATTACGGTTTCGCCGTCGGCGAGAGTGGCGGCCATCAGCAGGTCTTCGGTGCCAGTTACGGTGATTTTGTCAAAAAGAATTTCAGCGCCGCGCAGCCGCTTGGCGGTGGCTTCCACGTAGCCGTGATCCTGGGTGATCGTGGCACCCAGGAGTTCGAGCCCCTTGATATGCAGGTCGATGGGGCGGCCTCCGATGGCGCAGCCTCCTGGGAGAGAGACGCGGGCGCGGCCGCATCGGGCTACCAGCGGGCCGAGGACGAGCGTGGAGGCGCGCATGGTCTTTACCAATTCGTACGAGGCTTCAGGCGATGTCAGATTCTTGCAGCAGATGGTGGTGCGATGCTGGGCGCGGCCGTATCCGAGTTCGACTTCGGCGCCCATGGCGGCCAGGAGTTTGCGGGTAGTTTCGATGTCGCGGACCTGGGGAATGTTTTCGAGGATTACCGGCTCGTCAGTGAGCAGAGCGGCGGCCATGGCGGGGAGGGCAGCGTTCTTGGCGCCGCTGACGCGTATTGTTCCGAGCAAGGGATCGCCGCCGCGAATTACGAATTTATCCATATCGACATCGTACGTTGGTAGACGGTGAGCGACCGCTAGGCCCATGAGGTCCGTCCTGTCTGTGGCGCTGAGATATTGTAAGGGCGAAATGGGTTTGTGGTGGAGGGGAATTCAATAATCGGAAGTGTTCGGCCCGGTGGAGCCAGGGACACGGAGCTTGGGTGCGAAAGAGTCGAGCTTGCTCGACTGGGCAGCCTGGGGCGGATGTCTCCACTGGCGGCTTAGATGACTACCTCCAAGCCAGAGTGGTTAGTGAATTCGCCTTCAATGGAACTGACGCCGCCAAGTTCGCTAGCCGTAGTTCGATCGTCCTGGCTGGTCCCGTGTTGGTTACGACCACGACTTGCTGGCCGTCCGGATTTTCAAGCGCGACGTGCCGCAGGTCAGGGGCTGAGCTCTGGGAGTCAAAGCGACGAGCCCCGCGACGGATGAGGCGTGAGTAATGTGCAAACCCCCAGTATTGTCCGCTACGGCTGATTTCCTTGGTTTGCGAATTGATGGTTAGCACGCCGCCGCACGGAAACGGCCCGATGTTTGGCCGGCCATGCTCATCGAGGGCGAGGTTCCATGCCGTAATGGAGCGGCACCAATTGTTGAGAACGTCGCTGAAGATTGCGCCCCACTTGCACCAATTCGTCAGATAGTCGGGATCGGTGTAGTCGGGACCGCCTTCCGTCCAATGCATCTCTGCTTCCGGATAGGCGTCGTGGACTTTAGTCATCATGTCGGGAGTGCCGTAGTAGCCGTGCCAGGCAACCGCGTTTACGTATTTGCGAAGCTTGTCGTCTTGCAGCGAGTCCAGGACGCGTCCCCATAAATTGTAGTTATGGTCCAGAATCCATATTTTAGTTTGTTGCCCGCTGGTTTCGAGGAGCGGCCCCAAGTGGTCGCGGACGAATTGGATTTCATACTCCTGGCCCCAAAGGCAAGCGGGCATTCTGCCGTCCTGATCGGTGTCGACTTCGTTCTGCGAGGTTAGCGCCTGCACCGGCACGCCTTCGGCGGCGTACGCTTGCAGAAACTTGAGATAGTATTTCGCGTAAACCGCCAAATAGTGATTGCGCATAGAGCCGCCCAGCATTGAGTTGTTGAACTTCATCCATCCGGGCGGGCTCCAGGGAGTCGAGAAAAGAAACAGATCGGGATTCGCCTGCCGCGCCTGGCGCAGCATGGGAAGAATGTATTCGCGATCATGATCGATGGAGAATCGGGTCAGCTCCGGATCGGCCTCGCCGTCATCGTAGCTGTAAAGCCTCGTGGAGTAATCGCTCGATCCCACGCAGATGCGGCCCGAGCTCAGCCCCATTTCTGAGGGATGGAACAGCTCATGGAAGAGTTGCTCCCGCGCTGAAGGCGTAAGCTGATTGAACATGTAGCAGGTAGCATCGGTGAAGGCGCCACCAAATCCTAAGATCTCCTGGAACTTCACGCTGGGGTTCAACTGGAGGTGTTTGCTCGCAGGTGCCCAGGGCGCAGGCTGCCAAGTGGCTTGGGGAGCGACGGCAAAACGTTCGTCGCTGGATGTAACCCAAATGGAAATCTGCGGGCTGCTATTCGACTTGCTGGGCGTTGTTGTTGCCGCTGCTGCTGGCCGTACCACGTCCGGAACAATCGCTGCCGCCAGCCCTAGTGCGGAAATTCCGAGAAAACTTCTTCGCGAGGTTGGGTTTGTCATAAGCGTCTCCTCCAAGAGTAGTGGCGGTTACGTCTTAGTCGCGGTGGCAATGGCTTGACGCACGTTGCCGCTAGTTGACTTCAAGGCGCGGCTCGCTCGTGTTCGATTAACATTTGCTTCCAGCATGACCAGCGCTACGGGGACACTGTCTCCGGAGGCGTGCAAGGCCTGCTCCGCGGCTTCGCGATTGATGCCGGCCGCCTGTTGCAGAATGGAGAGACCACGTTCGCGCAACTTGTGATTCTTTACCTGGACATTGATCATCAGGTTTCCGTAGACGCAGCCCAGTTGAATCATGGCACCGCTCGAGAGCATGTTCAGAATTATCTTTTGGGCGGTGCCGGCTTTCATGCGGCTGGATCCGGCGATGACTTCGGGGCCGACCTCGGCGACGATGGCGAGGTGTGCGGCTTTTTCCAAGGGTGAGGCGGCATTGCAGATGACCGCGATGGTTTTGGCGCCGTGACGGCGGGCGTATTCGACGGCGGCGATGGTGAAGGGCGTGCGTCCGCTGGCGGCGATTCCAACTACGACGTCGTTCTTACCGGGTTTCTTTTTTGCTATTTCGCGTCGGCCGAGTTCGCGGGAATCTTCACTGGCTTCGGTTGCGATGTGGAGAGCTTTCGTGCCGCCTGCGATTACGAACTGCACCGTCTTGGGATCGGTATTGAAGGTCGGCGGACACTCGGAGGCATCGAGCGCGGCCAGGCGGCCACTGGTTCCTGCGCCCGCGTAGATGAGGCGGCCTCCTTGTTTCAGAGCTTTCGCGATCAGATCGATTCCGCGCGCGATCTGCGGCAAGGCGGCTTTGACCGCGGCGGCAACTTTGGCGTCTTCAGCGTTGATGATACGGGCGACTTCGAGGGAGGATTTCAGGTCCAGATTTCTGGCGTCCGCGTTGGGTTGCTCGGTGGGAAGGTGGCTTAGCTTGGTCGCGGCGTTGAAAATGCGGTTTGTGTTTTTAATGCGTCGCAACAGTTCGCCTCCACACGCCAGCGGCTAAAGCCTCATCAAATTTCCGGTGCCCAGGGTATGGCTGAAGCCATACCCTGATACGAATCCAGCATCGCGTTGCCCGGCTGCCCGGACGAGGCGTCCGGGCTACGTGTGCATTGTGGCATCAGGCGCATTTTAATGACTCGATGACTGCGTCGTGAAATTTTGGACGCAATTGCTTGATGGCTTGATTGCCGCAGTCCGGCCAGGTGCGGTTGGTGAGTAGCGTTATGGACAACTGGCGTTGCGGGTCGATCCACAGCGAAGTTCCGGTGTAGCCGAGATGGCCGAATGAATTGGCGGACAAATATTTTCCCGATTGGGATGGGGATGACGGGGTGTCCCAGCCCAGGGCGCGAGAAGTCCCTGGCGGGGAAGGCTCGCGGCGCATGAACAGTGCCAGAGTTTCCGGACGGACGACAGGGCGTCCGCCGGAGAGCATGGCGTGGGCGAAGATGGCAAGATCCTCGGCGTTGGCGAAGAGGCCTGCGTGTCCCGCGACTCCGCCCATCACGCTGGCATTTTCGTCTTGCACTTCTCCCTGAATGATGCGCTTTCGGAAAGACTGATCGTTCACGGTGGGTAGAATGGAGGCTCGCCACGCCGATGGGGGATTGAACGCCGTGTGCGTCATCGCCAATGGCCCGAAGACTGCGTGCTGGCAGAAGCGGTCGAGAGGTTCATCTGCGATGCGCTCGAGCGCGACTCCCAGGATGATGAAACCGATATCGCTGTAGGCGGCGTGTTCGCCGGGGTCGGCGCTGAGCGGCGTTGCGAAGGCGGCGGAAAGAATATCGTCTCGCGTCTTGGATCGCTGGAATAGTTTCTCGTACGCCGGCAATCCTGAAGAATGGGACAGTAGCATGCGCAGCGTAACGGCGTCGCGTCGCGGATCCTCTCCGCCGAACTCTGCGGCTACCGCTGCCACCGGCAGGTCGAGGTCGAGCAGGCCGCGTTCGTAGAGAATCATGGCCATGCTGGTGGTGGCCAGGACTTTAGTCACTGAAGCCAGGTCAAAAACGGTTGCCGTGGTTGCTTCAGGAGAATCGGCTTCATAGGTGAAACGGCCGAAGGCTTTCAGTCCTACGAGGTTGCTGTGATGCGTGATGGCGACCGACGCTGCTGGGAAGACGCGATCTGTGATCGCTTGTTGAATCAGTTCGAAAGCGGGAGCGAACACCGCGTCCTGCTGCTCATGCGCGGGAACGGGGCAGCGCGGATTGCTTCCACCGTCGGAGTCCATTGCCGGGAAGCGCTTCGGGGAAAAGGTCGTGTGCTCGATGTTCGGTTTATAACAAAGTTCCGCCAGCGGGTAAAGATGACCATCCGGCGTGTACTCCGATTCGCCTGTTTTCAACAAACATCAAGTGCTGTAACCCTGGGTTTGCATGACCATCTGTGCCATTGACCGGTTCCGTGGGTTGCCATAGATTTCTATCGGTGGCGCTATGAAGAAAAAGGAAATCAAAAAATCGAGATGCGCGGTCGACATTGATGCTGAGCAAATGGAATATCTCATGTATTACGGCAAGCTGACCGACCAACCCGTTTCCAACATCCTTCGCGACATGATTGCGCAGTGGGTTGCGGTCGAGTACTCCTCTCGCGCCCCGAAGACCAAACAGGAAACTTAGAGATACGAAGTGGGCGAGATTCGGATCACCAGAAGCTTCTGCCGAAGTTCTTCTGGTCTTCTCCCAAGTATGACCTTTGCTCTGGCCGGGCTGGCGACCAAGCCCATGCTCCCCATTTGGCAGAGATGGTTCCCCTTACTTCGGTTTGTTGAGCACGCCGCAGGGCTTGTGTAGAGTCAAAGCATCCCCATGATCCATTTAAATTCGTACTTTTTCGCGATGGCGGTTTTCCTAGGTGCACTAGCTTCACTTGCGCCGGCTGCTGCGCAGAATACTCTTGCTTCGTCTGACCGCCTTGCCGTGGTCGACGGTATTGTGCAGGACGCCATCCGCGACGGGCAGATTCCGGGGGCGGTGGTGGTGGTTGGGCACGATGGCCAGGTGATTTATCGGAAGGCTTTCGGGGAGCGGGCGCTTGAACCGCGGCGCGAGGCCATGACCGTGGATACGATTTTCGATATGGCTTCTTCGACGAAAGTAATTGCGACCACTACGGCGGTAATGCAGTTGGTGGAGAAGGGGCAAATTCGAGTCAACGAACCGGTAGCGAATTACCTTCCGGAGTTTGCTGAAAATGGGAAAGAGGAGATCACAGTTCGCGAGCTACTCACGCATTTTTCGGGGCTGCTCGAGGATCTGGACTTATCGCAACCGTGGGAAGGACGCGAAACGGCGTTGCGCATGGCTTACGCGGAGAAGCCCATCTCCACGCCGGGATCCCGGTTTCTTTACAGCGACGTCAATTTTATCGTGCTCGGTGCGCTGGTCGAGCGGGTAACCGGATCGTCGCTGAACGAGTACTGCCAGAAGAATATTTTTACTCCCTTGCAGATGATGCATACCCGCTTTCTGCCTCCTGCGGCTTGGTTGCCGCAGATCGCGCCCACGCAATTTGATGAGCATGGCAAGATGCTGCACGGAGTGGTTCATGACCCCACGGCACGAAGGATGGGCGGAGTGGCTGGACATGCGGGGGTGTTCTCGACCGCGGACGATGTGGCGAAGTTTGCTCAAGCTCTCCTCGATGGCGGTGTCGTGTTGTCTCCTCTGACGATCGAGAAAATGACCACGCCGCAGCAACCGCCCACGGCCTCAGTGCTGCGCGGGTTTGGTTGGGATATCGATTCTCCATTTTCCAGTAACCGCGGGGATTTGTTGCCGGTAGGGTCGTTTGGGCATACCGGATTCACAGGCACGTCGCTGTGGATTGATCCTACGACCCGGACGTTCGTGATTGTCCTGACGAATGCGGTTCATCCTCGAGGGAAGGGAAGTGCGGTCGCCTTGCGTTCGAAGATTGCGACGGCGGTGGCTGCGGCGCTACCGCTTACCGTTTCAGAGGAGGAAGAACTGCGGTGGAAGAGCATCACTGGATATAACGAGGCGCAAACTGCGGCGCGCCGAATGGCGTATCGCAACGGAACCGTGCGGACCGGGATTGATGTGCTCGAAGCCCATGACTTTGAGCTGATTCGAGGAAATGCCGCCAAGAAAAAGATAGGGGTGCTGACCAACCAAACCGGAGTGGATTCGCAGGGTCGGCGCACGATCGATGTGCTGTTTCAGGCACAGGGAGTTTCGCTGGAGGCGATCTTCAGCCCAGAGCATGGAGTGACAGGTAGTCTGGATACCCTCCACGTTAGTGATTCGCGGGACGCGGCTACGGGCGTTCTGGTCTATAGCGTTTACGGGGGAACGGATGCGGCGCGGCGGCCTTCAGTCGAAGTTTTGAAGACGCTGGATGCGGTGGTCGTCGACATTCAGGACGTGGGCGCGCCTTTTTACACTTACGAAACCACGCTAGGATATTTTCTGGAGGGCGCGGCCAAGGCTGGAATTGAAATTATCGTGCTCGACCGGCCCAATCCGATTACGGGGTCGTTTGTGCAGGGGCCAATTGCTGACCCCGGGCACGAGAGTTTTACCAACTATTGGTCCGTGGCGGTTCGCCATGGTATGACCATGGGCGAGCTGGCGAAGTTCTTCAATGGAGAGCGCGGCCTCAATGCACGGTTGCAGGTCGTCCCGTTGGAGGGATGGATGCGGGGCGACTGGTACGATTCGACTGGGCTGGCGTGGATCAATCCGTCGCCGAACCTTCGCAGCCTTAACGAGGCGACGTTGTATTCCGGCGTAGCGCTGGTCGAAGGCACGAATGTTTCCGTGGGGCGAGGCACGGATACGCCGTTTGAATTGCTGGGCGCTCCCTGGATCAATGCCGGGGAATTGGCACAGTATCTGAATGCGAGGGAGATTTCCGGGGTGCGCTTCGTGCCCGTTAGCTTTACTCCTGACACGAGCAACTACGGCGGCCAGAAGTGTCATGGGGTCAATATTATTGTGATCGAACGCAATGGGTTCGACGCGCCGGAACTGGGGATTGAGCTGGCATCGGCGCTGCACAAACTCTATCCGGAGCAGTACCACATGGAGCGGATGATTGAACTGCTGGTGAATCAGTCCGTATTCGATGCGATTGCTAAGGGCGAAGATCCGCGGCGGATCGCGGAAGACTGGCGGGAGCCGCTGGAGAAGTTTCAACAGCTTCGGCAGAAGTATCTGATCTACAGATAATCCTCAAGGCGAATGCTGCCGAGCTTTGCCTGGCTACCCGGACGAGGGCGTCCGGGTCTAGGTGTTTGTCGTCCTCCATTAAAGCTCGTGCGTCGCGCCTTCTTATTGGCTAGAATGGGTGCGCCCGAGTCGCACTATGGAAGCCGCCGCCAACTCGAAGATTCCGACGCCCAATCCTCTTTATCGCTGTGCTGGTCCTAACTGCGGACTGCTGAAGCGCTCAACCGACCGCTGGTGGCTGATGTGGACATCGTTCGGAGCGTACAGCCGGCCGGTGCTGTATCTGTGCCCATGGGATGAAGAAATCGCAACCCAGGAGGGCACTCTGCATGTTTGTGGCGAGCTTTGCGCCCAGAAGTTGCAGTCCCAGTACATGGGCAATGTGACGGAAAGCGAGCTAAAACGGCGGGCCCGGTAAAGTTTCGATCTCGATCTAACCCTGTCTGTTTTTCTTGCATCGTACTTGCATCGAGAGTTTTTCGGCCTTGATCGGCATGTCGGAGAGGTGTTCCATGCGCGTCATATCAATGTTGTTTCTGGCGGGTTTGGCCTTGGCTCAATCCAGTCCGGCAACCAAGCCAGATGCAGGCGCGGGTGCGTCTGCAAACATCGCTGGCGAGCTGACGATTCCCGCTGGGACCAAGGTTCCCGTATCGCTGAAACATGCGGTTTCTAGCAAGGGGACGCGTGAGGGCGACGGCGTTTATGCGGAGACTACATTTCCAGTTGTCGCCAACGGCCGGGTTCTGATTCCGGCCGGCACCTATGTTCAAGGCAGGATCAGCCACATCCAGCGTGGCGGCCGGATCAAAGGGCGAGCGGAAGTTCTGATGCACTTCACGACCCTGATCTATCCCAGCGGGTACACCGTGCTTCTTCCTGGCGCGGTTGAAAATGCGCCAGGTGTGGACAAGACGTCGGTGAAGGATGAAGAAGGGACGATCCGCTCCGACAGCCAGAAGGGCGAAAAGATTGGGACGGTCGCGAGCACGGCGGGAACGGGAGCCGTGGTCGGCGGGCTCAGCAACGGCGGTAAGGGCGCGCTGATCGGTGCTGGGGTTGGGGGCGCGATTGGAACCGCGATCGCAATGTTGACCCGTGGGAATGATGTGAAGTTGGATGCGGGAACGACTTTGGAAATTGTTATCCAACGCGATGTTCCCCTGGATGCCAGCCGCGTGCCTACGACGACGCGAGCCTATTCAGCTCCGCAGTGAGGCCCACCGGGGACAATTCATCCGTGCAAGCATCGCGTTCTGCGCCTGACGGCGTTGCGATCGGCTTGGGCTTCCTTGAGGTTGAAGTCGGGGCGAAGCAGCCCCACGAGGGCAGTCTGGGAACTGCCTCTTGTTTCTCTATCGCGTCGCTCCGGAACTTTACTTCAGGCCGAAGGCGTAGACGTTGTCGCCCCCGCCAACATAGACTATCCCGTTCACGACTGCGGCGGAGGACCATTGCGTGTCTTGGTCGTAGTGGGTCCATAGCTGGGCGCCAGTGGCGGCGTTGAACGCGAATTCCCTGAAACCGCCGCCGGTATAGACTACCCCATTCGCTACGGCGGGCGACGAAACCGCATCGCTCCTGACCCCGCGGCTCCAGAGCTTCGTGCCCGTGCGGCTATTCAATGCATACAGGTCGCCACCGCCGCCGATGTAGACTACTCCATTTGCTACGGCGGGCGAGGAAAACACTATGGAACCCGACGGGGTTGTAAATTCCCACAGCTTGGCACCCGTCTCGGCGTTGAACGCGTATACATAGCCGTTGTCCTGGCTGTACGAGCCGATGTAAACCACCCCGTCCACCACGGCGGGCGAGGAAAACACAAAGCTGACAAAAACCCGCCACAGCTCAGCGCCCGTGCTGGCGTTCAGCGCATACAAATAGCCGTCGTTTGTGCCGAAGTAAACCACCCCATTCGCCACGGCAGGTGAGGAATACACATAGCTGCCGGTAGGGCAGCTCCACAGCAGAGCGCCGGTGCTGGCATCGAGCGCGTACACGTTGTCCGAGCCAACGTAAACCACCCCATCTACCACAGTCGGCGAGGACCACACTTGATTCCCAGTGGCATAGCTCCAGAGCTTGGCGCCGGTGCTCCCATTCAGCGCGTACACGCTGTCGTCGTCCGAGCCGACGTAAACCACACCATTCGCTACAGCGGGCGAGGACCGCACCCAGCTGTCGGTGGCATAACTCCAAAGCTTGGCGCCGGTGCTCCCATTCAGGGCGTACACGTTGTCGTCTTCCGAGCCGACAAAAACGACGCCGTTTACCACTGCGGGCGAAGCAAAAACGGACCTGCCGGTCTTGAACTTCCACTTTACGACCAACTTCCCGGCGTTGTGCACATTAAGCACGTGCTCATACGGGTTCACCCTAACCATGTCGAGCCTGTGGAACTCGGTCCAATCGGCGCTGCCCTTGCCCGCTGGCTGCTGACTCCACGCTACGGACACGAAGCTCGCACATAGAACCAAAACCAAGATGCTGATTCGCTTCATGACTAAACTCCAGAGTCAAACTTGTGTGATCGATTTCCGTTTCCCATGGTCGCCTTGGGGCAGTGGCGAAACCGCCTTGCGGAAGGCGCAGCGAATCATACTACACGGGCGAGGTTTCTACCCATGGAATTGGCCGCATCTTGAGGTGGGGTGATGGCGAGGAGTCCCACTGCAAACAAGAACGTTTATGTGGATTCGGGTATGTTGTGAACTTAGCCGCCTGCCACTGGATGCTTGCCCGCGGCAACGCCAGCGGTGACATCTTGCGCCATCTCGCGCCGCCGTTCTGGTCCCTTGCGATTCTCCAGCACGCGTACACGCCGGGCGGGGACGTTAGTTGGATTCAGGCGAAGAATTTCTCCTCTTCCCACTTGGATATGAAAACGGAACCAGTCGGTACGGAACATGCGGCCCGAGGAATAAAACGTCACCGATGCCGCGATGAGGCCTTCGAACTCCGGCCCGGTGCAAACCATCAGGCGCTTTCCGATGTCTTGTGTCCAGGTGGTACCGCCGACCAGCGGATCATTGAGAAAACAGCGTTCGAACGGTACCGCCTGCGAAAGTTTGCGTAACTGCACGAGTTGGAGCAGGACAGAGATTTTGGCCAGATTAGTGACGACGATTCGAGTCTCGCCGGTCGAGAGTCGCTCCAGCTTTATGTGCAGTTCGGGCGACCATTCGCGTTCGAATTCCTCGCGCGCGAGGGCCAGACTTTTATCGGTAGCCTCAGCATAGCGCAGAGTGGCACGGGCGAGAATCACGCTGAGAAAACACGTCACCACCGTTGCCCCAAGCGGGATGTAGTTGACCAAACTGAAGATGGGGATGCTATACGAGTTCATCCACTGCATATGCATAGGACGATTTGACCCTCGTCGCAAAACCGGGCTGGTTACTGAAGTGATCGCGGTCGAACTTATGCCCGCGATGAAGCACAGCAAACTTGTATCAGCGAGAGTCTACGGAGCGCGGCGGGCAGGCTCCAGATGCACTTGGTACAGAGTCCAGAACCTGGTTTCGCGAGGTCTTTGGTAATCGAAGAACTATCCCTACAAGGGATGCAGCGTTCTAGTCCGATTGTGATGGTTCTAGCGACTCCGGCACGGGCGATGGCGCCCGCGCCTACACTACTTCAGCGTGAACATCGCGTTTACGTGAGCTGTCACCGAAGTCGTTTGTGGGCTGAATTGCTCGGTGGGTGCAGGCGCGGTTTGCGCCATCGCGCTCATTCTCGCCACCGGCTGCATGGGCATGGGGCGGAAGTTCTCGAGTGTATCGACCGACGCGTAAGACAACTCACCCAGGGTGCGTCCGCCGGCACGGGCTACAGCTTCAGCTTCGGCGCGAGCGTGGCGGTAGGCATCCTCGACGGCTTTCGTCTTGGCGGCCTCGATGTCGTCAAGGGTGTAGCTGATGGACTGCTCGTCGGTAATGTCGCCGTCGGATAGTTGCTGCACGATGGGCGCAATCTTCGAAAAGTTCTTCAGCTTGAGCGAGACGTTTACGTTGACCCGGTATGCGACCAGTTTGCGTTTCGCCTGCTTGTAGTCGTAGACGGGCTCGATGGAGAAATAGCCGAGTTGCGCCGCTGTTGGCTCGATGCCATTGGTGCGCAGGATCTGGCGAACTTGCTCGGCCTGCTTCGAGGCTCGATCATAAGCTGTCCGTGAGTCATTCTCTTGTGTGGAAATGTTGAATTGCACCACGGCGGTGTCGGGGTTTGCCTCGAATTTCCCATCCGCGCCGACGAAGACGGTATTGGGCTGCGCTGTGATTGTAGGACGATCCTGTCCGAGAGCCAGCCCGTAGAGAAGCAACATCGCAACGACCGTGACCGAAGCTTTCATAGTGCGCCTCCCCGCATGACGGCACACTAAGTTCTGCGCGTCCGCCGTCCGCTAATAGAAGAACGCAAAACTCGGGATAATTGCAAGAAATGATGCAAGGCAGCTGAGGGATGGCCGGTAAATCAGGATGAACCTTTGGCTGTGGAATAGGCGAAGCGGTTGACCTGGGTGTCGATTTCCTTGCGCAGATCGGGCCAGATTTTCTCTGGCATGGTGAGGAATATTTCGACTACTTCGGGATCAAATTGGCGTCCCGACCAGGCTTTAATTTCCTCGCAGGCCTCTGCCACCGACCGCTTGCCGCGATAGGGACGGTCGGAGGTGATCGCGTCCAGGGTGTCCGCAACCGCGAAAATCCGTGCTCCCAGCGGAATCTCGTCGCCCTTCAGTTGCCGCGGGTAGCCGCTTCCATCGTAATGTTCCTGGTGAGCGTAAACAATCTCAGCTGCTTCTTTCAGAAACGGAATCTTTTTTAGTATCTGGTATCCATGGTAACAGTGCTCCCGCATGATGGTGACTTCGTCTGGGTCCAGCTTGCCGGGTTTGCGCAAAATGGCGTCGGGAATTGCCATTTTGCCAATGTCGTGCAAAAACGCCCCTCGGGCAATCACGTCAATTTGATCCTTCGGTAGTCCCATGGCACGGGCGATGGCAATGGTAAAAACCGTAACTCGCCGGGAGTGGCCTTCGGTTTCGGCGTCCTTGAGGTCGAGCGCTCCGCCCAGGGCTTCCAAGGTCATGCCGTAAGAACGCTCCAGATCGGCCATCGTATTCTGCAGCTGCTGGGTGCGGGCGAGGACCATGCTTTCGAGTCCGGTCTGATACTCGCGATTTTCCATCTTGAGTCGGCGATTCTCCAACGCCCGGCGTACCGTCGCCAGCAACTGTTCACGCTCAAAGGGCTTTAACAGGTAATCGTAGGCGCCGTTGCGAATGGCGGCCAAGGCAACTGAAATATCGTGCACCGCGGTAACCATTACCACGGGCATGTCCGGATAGCCTTCCTTGGTACGCTCGAGCAGTCCGATGCCATCGAGGTCGGCCATCATGAGGTCGGAGAGCATGAGCTCAAATTCCTCGCCGGCATCGAGTATGGCCAGTGCCTTAAGTCCGGAGGAAGCCTGGCGGGTCTTATAGTTGGCAGCGGCTAGCATGGAGCAAACGATTTCGCGGATGGCGTCTTCGTCGTCGACAACCAGGATGCGTTCGGCGGGCATGGCATTTCCAGTGTACCGCGAATTGCGCCCCAATTTGGAGTTCCTGGATTATGACCTTATAACCTCGCGGTTCCGAAAGTAATGACCCGCAAGGGGAAAGCCCATTGCCTCACGGTATAGGCATGTTATTAAGAAAGGAGCCCTTACATCATTGATTGCGATGAACAGCCTTGCCCTATTTGCCTGCTACGCTTTGGTGGACCTCCCGTTTCCGAAGTTCGTCGCGGCGGAATCCGCCGCTCTGGTTATTCTGGCCGCAGGCCTACTGGTATTTCGCACCTTTCGCGAACGTTATTTGCTGATCTGGATTCTGGGCTGGCTGGCCTATTTCGTTTCCAGTTGGACAATTCATCACCCGGGCGGCGATTCAGCCGCGCGCTATGCGGTAGCAGTTTCTGAATCGCAGTTCGTGCTGGCATTGTGTCTGTTCTCCGCGGCAGTCTTCGTGTATTGCCATGCCCGCAAAATGTTAGTGCCGCTGTTGGCGTTTTCCATCGCAGTCATCGCCTACGCAGCGCTGCGGGTCTTGTGGTGGCCGGATTCCTTCGCTTTGCGGGTGGCACTGGAAGCTTCCTATCGCCTCATCACCTTTGCCGCGGCCTTGCAACTGATCCGTTTCCGCTGGGCGCGCTGGGAAATAGGACCGTGGTTGCTAAGTATCAGCTTGCTGCTGGTGCATCTCGATTGGGCTCCGCTGAATGCTCACTTGCCTACTGGTTTCAGCATGGGGGTTGATTTACTCCTTGGCTTGAGCATGTTGCTGATCGTGTTCGACGACTCCCGAATGCGCACTCGCCGTCTCGGTGTGCTGAATGCGTTGACCACCACGATCACGCGCTCGCAGCAACATGGCCCGATGACCGAGACTGCGCTCGGAGAACTAAAGTCTCTGATGGGCGTGCAGGCGGCCTGGTTCCGGCTGCTGGAGACCGACAGCCTGGTACTCACTACACACATCGGGCTTTCCTCGGACTATGTGCGAGACCGCGCCTCGGTACCCTTGGATGAATCCCTAAAAGGCATGCTCTCCGAAAGCGTGCCCATGGTGATTGAAACTTCGACAGCCGCTGATACCAGCCGGCCGCATCTGAAGAGAGAACGCTTTCACCATGTTGTGACCCTGCCGGTGCTGGGGAAGAAGTCGGTGATCGGAACTCTGTCGCTGGGCAGTCGTCACCGGCTTTCATACACTCCGGACGACATGGAATTTCTCGTCACCAGCGCGCATCAGTTGGGATTGGCCGTCGAAAATCTCCGGCTGGTCGAGCAGATTCTGCGTTCGCATCGGCAATGGGCGAACACATTCGATTCGATTCAGGATTTGGTGCTGGTGCACGACGCCGAATTCGTAGTCATGAAGGCGAATATGGCGCTGCTGCAACGCCTCGGGCAAGCGCCCGCCGACGTGATCGGGCAGCCCTGTGAAACGGTGCTGCCGCGGCAAGCGGAATGGCAAGGATGTCCGTATTGCGTGATCGCTGAGGAAGGCATTCAGGAAGCTCAGGACCCATGCTTCGGTGGCAATTGCATGATTTCCACCTCGTCCTACAGCGAGCACGGAAGCCAGCAAAAGGGCACCATCCACGTGGTGCACGATACTACCGACCGGCACGATGCGGAAGAGAAGTACCGGCTGATTTTCGAGCAAGCTCAGGAAGGCGTGTTTGTGGCCACTCCGGGCGGCAAATTGCTGGATTGCAATGACGCTTTCGTGCGCATGCTGGGCTACGCCAGCCGCGCCGAATTGATGGCCATGGATCTCGATACCGAGCTCTCCGCCTCTGCCGAACAGACCGACGCGTTTCATCGCGAGATTGAAGCCCACAATTACGTCCGGAACTTTGAAGTCACGTTACGGAGAAAAGACGGAACCCTGGTGACGGTGCTGCAAAGCAGCTTCGCCACCCGTAACTCAGCCGGCAAGATCGAACGCTATCAGGGATTCCTGCTCGACATCACCGAGAAGAAACGCGCTGAAGACGAAATCCGCAAACGTAACCGTGAGCTGAATGCCTTGAACGCCATGGCCGTGATCGCGACCCAGTCGTTCGATCTGGACGAGATCCTGAACCTGACCTTGCGCCAGGTCATTTCACTGCTGGGCGCGCAGACCGGTTCGATTTATCTCGGCGACGCGGACCAAACGACTTTCCGCCGCCGTGCCGGGTGGGGACAACGGAGTGCGGATCGTGCCCGTCTGTCCGAAGTCCAGTTCCTTGGTGGCTTTGGAGATCTGGTCACTCGCTCCCGCACCGAAGTGATCACGCCGGAGTACTTGCCGCATCTGCCTTCACCGGTAGAGGAGTTTATCCGCGCCGATGGATCGGGTTCGTGGATCTGGGTGCTGTTGTGGAGCAAAGATGCGCCCATTGGCATGATGGGGATCAGCAGTCGCGAGAACCGCGTTTACACCAGCAATGATGAAAACCTGTTAGTCGCGATCGGGCGCCAGTTGGCTACGACGATTGAGAAAGTCCGGCTCTACGAAGAGACCTGTCGCGCTTACGAAGATTTGCGCAAGACGCAGGAACAATTGCTGCAGAGCGAAAAGATGTCAGCGGTCGGACAGCTGATCGCCGGCGTTGCGCATGAACTGAACAATCCACTGACCGCGATTCTGGGCTACGCGCAACTTCTCGAAAGCGAAGGACTGAACGACCGCGCCGCCGACTTCGTGAGCAAGCTCTTCAAGCAGGCGCAGCGCACTCACCGGGTCGTTCAAAGCCTGTTGTCCTTCGCCCGCCAGCGCAAGCCTCAGAAAGAACACGTCGACATTTGCAAGGTGCTGGACGAAACCCTTGGCCTGCGGGATTACGACTTAAAAGTAAATAATCTTAGGCTGGAGCGTGAATTCGAAACCGCGTCTCCCGCGGTCACGGCCGACCCTCATCAACTCGAGCAGGTGTTCCTAAACATTATCAACAACGCCGTCGACGCCATGCTGGAAGCCGGCCAGGGCGGCACCCTAAAGGTGCGTGTCCATAGCAAAGACGGAAACGTACACACCGAATTTCACGATTCCGGGCCCGGCATCAAGGAACCGCATCGCATTTTTGATCCCTTCTACACCACCAAGGGTGTGGGCAAAGGCACTGGCCTCGGCCTGAGCATCTGTTACGGCATTATTCAGGAGCATGGCGGACAGATCCGGGCGCACAACGGCGCGAACGGTGGCGGGGTCGTCGAAGTTGTGCTGCCTTCCGCAGGCGAGAGAGCGAGTGCAGAAAAGGCCTTGCCGAGCGCACGCCGCGAAGCCGTCCTCTCGGGACGGGTCTTGCTGATCGAGAATGAAGAAGCGGTGCTCGAGTTCGAGCGCGATGTGCTGACCGGAGCGGGAGCCGAAGTCGTCACCTCGGTGAATGCCGAAGAAATGAAGTCGCTCCTGCTCAAGCAGTCATTCGACGCCATCATCATCGACGGCAAAAGCCAGGGGACCGGCAGCGTCCGCGAAGTCCATGGCTGGCTCGTAGAAAATTGTCCCGGCATGGAGAAACATTTGCTGTTCACGTTCTCCACCGTCGCAGAACCGGAAGTGCGCAGCTTTCTGCAGGAAAAAAGTGTGCCCTGCCTGGTAAAACCCTTCGAAGTCGCCGACCTGATCGCCCACGCCCGCCGCCTGATGCAAAAGGCCCAAGCCGCCAGCGCGTAGGGCGTAGACTCGTGTCCTCCGCTGGGACGGTGCCTGAGCGAGGGCGTGATCAACTTGCCCCTTGCTTTTTGTAAAGGTGGGAACCAGTGCCGCCTGCGTCCTGGTTTTCATCTTGACGTCACGTCTTGATTCCAGCGCGTTGATTGTATCGTCAGAGTAAGTACACGGTTGACCAACGTCACAAATAGTGTCCGCCGCCACGTCAACCGGTTGCAAATTGTAGTTTCGTGGAAATCCTAGCCTATCGAGTTGGCCCCAAAACGACGGACAAATGATTTCCTGACTGGGTGCGCAGAAAAAAGGGAGGATGGGTGCCCACTGATTATAGACAAGGGCCTTAGCTGTCATCCTCCCTGATAAAATGGCATCTTTACTTCGCGCCCTAACTGAGGGCTTGGGCCGTCGGTGGACAAGAAGGCGAGCGGTGCGAAACATGATAGGGGCCCCGTGCCGTGGCTGTCCGCCTGTCAGAGAGCCAGCTATGGGGGGCGCTCGGGGCAGAGTTGCATTTCGGGTCGGTGCAAAAGTTTGCATCTTGACTCATCCCTGGAGCGGACAGAGAATCACAGTGTTAGGCCGTCGTCCGATTGCCACGTCCGCCGACTTCTCCGACGGACGTGCCATGAATGCTTCAGCCCAAAGGACTCATCATGCGAAGCAGCCGACCGCTACTCTTGTTCGTCATCGCCTTCACTGTAGCGTTCGGATTTTTTGCCATAGCGGTTCCCCTCTTTGCGGTTAGCCGAGAGCAGGTGTTGTACAGCTTCTGTCCCCTCAGTGGCTGCCCCGACGGCGCCGAGCCCTTCGCGGGTCTAGTCTTCGACTCAGCGGGGAATTTGTACGGCACTACGGAGGGCGGCGGTGCCGCCGGCACCGTATTCGAGCTCATGCCCGGCGCAGATGGCAACTGGACGGAGACCGTGCTGCACAGCTTTGGCAACGGTTCGGATGGGGCTGGGCCCCAGGCCGGCTTGGTCCTCGATGCGGCAGGAAACTTGTATGGCACGACCTATTACGGGGGTGCTTACGATTCGGGAATCGTCTTCAAGTTAGCACCTGGCCCTAAGGGCGTCTGGACGGAGACCATATTGCACAGCTTTGGCAAGGGCACCGACGGAGCCCTGCCGGTCGTCGCTGGCCTGGTTTTCGACACGGCGGGGAACCTTTATGGCACGACGGAGGCGGGCGGCGTTTATGGGGTCGGCGCCGTCTTCCGGCTCACGCCTGGAGCTGACGGCTCATGGAAAGAGTCCGTGCTGCACAGCTTCAATCCGAACGGCAAAGACGGAGTTTACCCAGAAGCGGGCTTGACCTTCGATGCGGCCGGAAACTTGTACAGCACTACGGTCAGCGGCGGTGCCTACAATTATTATGGCACTGTTTTCGAGTTGTCGCCTCGCGCTGGCGGCCAGTGGACGGAGAAGGTGCTTTACAGCTTCAACGGCGCGGACGGTGGGTACCCCCAGGCGGGCCTGATCTTCGACGCAGCTGGAAACATGTATGGCACGACTTTCACTGGCGGCGTCTACAGTTATGGCACCGTTTTCCAGTTGGCGAAAAAGACTAGGGGCAAGTGGACGGAGAAGGTGTTGCACAGCTTCGATCGTTTTAGCAAGAACGGGTCCTACCTCGACGCAAGCTTGATCATGGATGCAGCCGGGAAGTTATATAGCACGACGTTCTTGGGTGGTGACATGTCAGGCTGCGCCGGCAGCGGTTGCGGGTTGGTCTTCGAGTTGGCACGCAGTACCAATGGAAAGTGGAGGGAGCGGGTTCTGCATAGGTTCCACGATACGAACGGGGATGGGTTCGGCCCCTTGGCTGGCCTTGTCTTGGATGCTGCTGGTAACTTGTATGGCACGACGCGTCAGGGCGGTGCTTATTATTTTTACGGTACCGTCTTTGAGATCACACCGTAACGAAGGTTCGAGTCTTTGAGTCTACGGATGCTGTGCGACCCAGGCCGCGCGGGAGTAAGACATGGCAGGCGATGGATCGGTCAATTAGCGAGTCCTGGGAGAACTGCGGCCAGATAGTCGCGCACAGAGACTTTCAACCTGCGGCAGCTCTCCACCACCGAAAGAATCGCCGCGATCTTAGGTCCCGGTGGGCTGGCCCAGACTTTCCCCTTGAATAAAAAGCGGGTGCCTTGGCCTTCTCGCGTTCTTTGAGGGCGGGGTTTTTAAGTCATCACCAAAATAGAGAATCCCCGCCCTGTCCCTCCAAAAACCGGAGGGACAAGGCCAGGGCACCCGTCGGAGTAAGATAAGAACGAAAAGCTGGGCCAGCCCCCCGCATCGAGATCCGATTTTTATGTGGGAAAACGACCTGTATGGCGTCGTAGCCCCTGAATGGTCACCAACGATGTGCGTTGACCGGCTCTGGCGTAGCATTATGATGGGTTGCTTGTCCTTGGAGGATCATCCCATGAAACCGTCCGCCAGAGTCCCCTCACAACTATCCGAGTCGCTACATAGACGGCTCAGTGCGTATGCTCTTGCTGCGAGTGCGGAGTGGGCGTGTTGGCGCTTACACAGTCTGCTGAGGCGAAGGTTGTCTACACCCCAGCGCACAAGAAAGTTCTAACCAACGGCGGCCCGGCGTTTCTAGATCTCAACCATGATGAAGTGAATGATTTCTATCTCACCAACATGTTGGGAGGGCGATCGACTACTCAGTTGTGGGCTTTGGAGGTCGTGCCAGGCCACGGAAATCAAATCTTCGGCGGAAGTAATGGCGCGGGGTATTTCGTTGCCTCCGACCTTTCGGCCGGGAAAGTAATCGGACCTAATAAGCAACACTTCGGAGCCGCCAACACACTTATGTTCAGGATGGGGCTCTATTATTCACACACACTCGGCTTTTGGGGTAATGTACACGATCGATTTCTCGGTTTGAGATTCCTCATCAAAGGAAAAGTTCACTACGGTTGGGCGCGACTCAACGTCAGCAGTGTACATGGCAAAAGCCTTACCGCAACCCTAACGGGCTACGCTTACGAAACCATCCCCAACAAATCTATCAAAGCGGGCCAGACTCACAGCGAAAATGAAGCGACCTTGGGACGGCTGGCTCAAGGTGCATCCGGTGTAGCAGTTTCACGGCAGAAACAATAGGCACGCACGTCCCCCAAGAGCGGCCTAGTTCCAATTATGATCGGGCGGATTCTGCCAGCTTTTCCTCAGGACCACGACGGTGGCTGGCCCACCTTTACGTCTTTGGGGGTTTTCATCTTGACTTCACGCCTTGATTCCAGCGTTTGATTCCCACTTCCTTTAGAATCACAACACGGAAGCGCATGTGGTCCGGTGACCGTCCCGGTCTTCAAAACCGGCGGACGCATCTCTGATGTCGTCGGTGGGTTCGACTCCCACTCGCTTCCGCCAAAAACCAAGAGTCTTTTGAAGGCTGTGACGCAGTTCTGAAAGCGCGCATTAACAACGAGTGGAGACAGCCCACTCGACTAACCAATCAATTTGCGTTGATCGCTGATGCGGCGCTCGCGTTCGTTTGCGAATCGCTCCACGCCTGCGAAAATCGAATCGGAGTCGAGATGCGCTTCCGCGATCACGTCCGCTTCGAGGCCGCCGCTTCTCCAGGTATTGTCGAAGTCGGACGTGAGTGAATACTCATCCGTCAACGGACCGAGGTTGCGCAGCGGCCACACGCGTCGCGTGCCCGTCGATACCACCATCAAATCGTAGCGAGCCTGGGGCGGCAGCACGGAATCGCGATACGCTTGCGGCTGGCGATCGAACAACTCCTCGCTGATCGCTGCGATCACCTTCACGTTCACACCGGCGGCGTCGAGTTTCGGGAGCACTTTCACGAGATTCACGGTGGAACTCGATCCTTGCGCAATCACGAAACCGTGGCGCGGCTTGCCTGGCGCGAAATCGCGGATCACGTACAGCCCCTTTGCCGCGGCGCGCAGATCGGTGTCGGCGAAATGGTTGCGGTCCGCGACCGCGAAATCGGGGCGCGCCACCTCCAGCGTGATAATGCCCACGCGCGGATCGCGCGCTGCGATTTCCGCCGCCGCGAAATAGCCGGGCGCGACATCGTTGTAATCCCAGAAGCTCAAATTGATCGCCTGACCGCGCGGGAACAGCTTCCACACTTGCGGCGCGAAGATGCCGAAGTGGGTGCGCGCATCCGCCGCAGTTTCAGGACCGGAGTGCGCGGCGAGGATATGCAGCACGCCCATGCGGAATTTGCTGTCCTGATTTTGCTGACTCCAGACACGCGCCGGAGTGTACATCAGGGGCGTGAACGCTCCGTACGTGCCGCTCAAAGCCCAAACGCCGGCGAATTTTTGGGGATCGACGGAAGCGCTTTGACTCACCAGCCCGATGGCGGTGGAAACATTGCCCGCTTCCTGTATGGGCGCCTTCAAGCGCGTGCCCAGCGGATTATCCTTGGGACTGTAGTGTCCCCACAAACTGCCATGCTCCACGTTGATCGACTCCGAAAGGTCGGCGGCTATAGTGAAGAATCGTCCGTCAGTGACGTAATTCATCCACTTGATGATTTCGGAAATCGCGCGCCGCGCACCGGCCACTTCGCCCGGTTTCTTGAACAGCGCAATGCTGACTTGCTTCTCCGCACCCGAAATCGCATTGCGAATCGAGACTTTCTGCGCGTCTTCAGGTAGCGCCGCGACGCGCAGGCGATCGTCGAGGAACGGATCGCTCGAGGCCGAGATGCGCAACTTCACGTCGTCGCGCACAGTGTCGCCGATTTCCACAAGGCGATCGGCGAGGCGATCGCCTAATCCGTTGCGGTCGAGCAGCGACATTACCACGTCGATGTTCGTCTTAAACTGGATCAATCTCTCGCGATTGTTGCTGATCGCGCCCTTGCGAATTCCTTCGAACTCCACGCCGTAATGCTTCTCGAACGTCTGCGCCAGCGCCAGAAAATACTCCGAGTTCATCTTCAGCGCGTAGGGATGGCTTGGGTAACTCACCAATTGATCGCCGTAGCCGGGGATTTTCCCGTCGACGGCTGCGGGCCAGTATCCCTTGATCGTTTTGCCGATCGCGGCGATGGGACGGCGGTCGTGCGGGTCCACTTCGTCCATTGCTTTCAGCACGGCGGCCACTTCGCCATAATCGTTACCGTTCGCCATCGTGAAAACGTTCCACCCATACGAGGTCCATTGATTCACGAGATCGTAGCCATCGAACTGCGCCGCGATGACGCCGCCAATCAGGCGATCGTCAATGCCCGCGTTGTTGTCGGAAATCATCACGCGCAAACGCTTTCCCACTTGCAGCGCGAGCGCCTGCGTCTTCAACTCCTGCGCGTGGCCTTCCGTGAGCGCGAATTCCCCTTCCAGAGCGATCACTTTCGGCGACTCTGGCGCGCCCACCACATCCCAGAACGCCGCTTTGCCCGCGGCCGTCGCGATGCCGATGCCCGAGGGTCCGCCGTTCACGTCATTGGTGACGTCGGTGCTTTCGGCATGTCCCATGAGCGCACGAATGCCGCGGCCTTTCGCTTGCGCGAACAATGGATGGTCTTCCAAATCCGTTTCGTGCAGCAGGGTCTTCAGCGCGCCCGCGCCGCGCCGGAATCCCAACGCGTCGATGGGCAGCATCGCGACCTGCGGGTCGACTCGATAGCTCGGATCGCCGGTCTGCTGATACTTGCGATATAGCGCCTGGCCCATGATCATCCACAACGCGTAGCACGTAGGGATCGAGTGGCCCGCCGCGAGCATGAACTTGTCGGAATAAGGATGCTTCGGCCGGCGGTAATCGGAACGGAGTCCGCCGTTTTCAGGACCGATCAAGTGCGCCGAAACATTGTACGGTGTGTATGCGAGCGGTCCGCCGAGATGCCCGGTCTGCGCGTAATTTCCGAGCAGCACCAGGGTCATGCAGGTCATGAATCCAACGTCGTCGAGCAGTGGATCGTACGCCAAAGCTTGGCGCTGGGAGGGAGAAGGAACTGCCTGAATGAGCGTTGTCATAGACGGTCTCAAAAATCATAGCACGCGTGAAGCAAAGGACTTGTGGTCTCACGGATTGTTGAGGAAGCTCAACGTGAAGGCACTCCCTTATTTAAGCTTGAGCGCAAGGTAAAGGACGTTATCGGCGCCGTCCGTTCACTCGTCAGACTGGCCGAGTTGACGCAAGCGATCGAGCAGGAAGTCGAGAAATGCCCGGAGGCGCGGCGACTAAGGAGGGAAGGATGGCGCAAGGCCAACGAGTCTGACATTGGACCATACGGGAAACATTTATGGCACGATGGGAGATTTCTATAGCCCCAAAACCAACCTCGGAACGATATTCAAGCTGGATAAGCTCGGGAGGAAAACTATCCTGTAGCGCTTCAACGGCGGTCAGGACGGAGGGTCCCACTTTCCCTCGGCGGTCTTATTGGGGACTCCAAAGGTAACCCGTATTGCACGACCTTTATGGAGGAGATCCGTCGTGCAAACTGTGGAATCAGAGCCAATGAGCGAAACTCCGTTAAGGGAATCAAGGTGCTAAACAGAAAGCCACAATTGTCCGGCCGCGCGCACCCGTAGCCTTTTCTAGTTCCTGAACCAGAGCGGATTCCAAGTCAGCCGGGTCCGGATTCATCTCGCATGCGGCAATTTCCTCTTCGCTCGCGCCCTGAAAGCAAAGCTCGCAAATGCCAAGGCCATCTTCTGAGCGTACCGGTGGTCCGAACACGCGACAAGTCATCGGGCGCGCTTCATAGAGTTCACACAGCCCGGTCTGCGGATCGAGTGCCGGACAGGGCTCATCGTTTGCGAACTCAGCAAAGCGTTCTTCCGCCTCTTCGCCTTCATGCAGCAACCCGCGCATGGGATCACCGGGAAACTCTTTCGACAACCGGGAAACTGCGTCCCGAGCGCGTTGCCGCACCTGGTCAGCACGCTTCGGCGCACACGCTTCGAGCTTCGCGAGTCCCTCCCGCAGTCGCAGAGCATCCAGCGAATTTATGGCGAACACTCCGACGCAGCATTGGGTACACCCCGGACGACAGGCCAGCCACTTGCCGCTTCTGCGCGCGGTATCGGCGAGGGCGGAATCCACTATCTGAATCAACGCGCGATCTCGCGCTGGTAAAGAAGAACGCATTTTCTAAGGATACAGCAGCAAGGTGTCTTTGTTGTCCCGTTGCAGTTCCTCTGTTTTGGGCAACCCGAACGGAAGAAAAGCAGAGACCTAGCGACCTGCCCCCACGCCAACGGGTCAACCCCGAGCCTTGTGCGGCGATTTATGGTTCGAGGCAAAAACGGGTGTATCATTGCGCGATGAGCGTGGGGTTCAACGATGCCGCACCCGCTGTTAATCCCCCTTTGGGCGGGGTTTCTCCGCCAATCGCTGCAGAAGCTAGCGCCGAACAGCGCTTTACTCTAGATCGTTCCTCCTTCGAGAAATTATTGGCAGCGGCTTGGGTCCTCCAATGTCTGCAAGATCGTTTCGACGTCGATCGCGACGAGTCGATTGTCACACCAGGATGGACCAAGAAGGACATTGAGACTGCAAACCCAGCTTTGCCAGCGGAAATGATTCCGGTGCGCCAGTTCTTACCGAGTGTAGAGGACGCTGACAGCAAGCACGAGGCGGTCAATGCGCAACTCGTGGGCGACACAAACTCTGCCGAACCAGTCTCAGATGCAGCTGTGAGTTTCGACCCTGCGGCGAAGTTCGACCTGAAAACGGCTGAACTCAAAATCCCCCAGTCGGATGCTATGGCAACGCCCCAACCGATTGATGCACCTACGCCGGTTTTGACAGATCCAGGCAATGGTAACCGCAAGGAGTGGGCGCAACCTCGAGCCATTCTCGAGGTTCGACCGTTCTTCAGCCGCGCGCAAGTTGCGTTCATCCACCTTCTTCCTGGCTTCCGCGTCAACCTCACAATGCGCGGTCTCCGCGCCGTCGCTATCGCGACACCGGTTTGGCTACTTTCACTCGTCGCTGCGCTGCTGTTTCTACAGGCATGGCGTCATGAATCTCTTCACAGCGCACAAGCTTCACGGCCAAGTCCTCCTACGGTCGAAGCGCCACTGACTAACATCCCGCCAACTGTGACTCCACCAACGCTGACAACCGCCCGGCCTGCGTCTATGGAGGTCAAGAGGACTGACGTCAACAGAACCGAAAATGAGCGGCGGTCGGGGGCGCTTGCTGCGCTTGAAAGCAGCCACGAGAGAATAACGGATCCAGCCACCTGGTCCGCAGTTCAGCAATTGAGCCGCTATGAGATTAAAAGTTTGCGGCGCCAGGCGATGTATGGGGACGACTCTGCGGCGTTCACCTTGGGAATGGCGTACGAGGTGGGCAACTCGGTTCCGCAGAATTGTGTGGAAGCCGCCCGCTGGGTTACGCTGGCAGCGGAAGCAGGCGATGCCGCCGCGCAATACAACCTCGGGCTCCGCTATCACGTTGGCGACGGAGTAGGCGCCAACCAAGCCGAGTCCGAGAAGTGGCTGCGCAAGGCAGCTCGCAAAAGTCGGCAGGCCAAGCTGGCTCTGAAAATATTCGCAGCGCCGTGATTGCTCACCCCCGACGCGAAGGTAGGAATCGCAGTTTAGCTCTGCATTTGCACTTGCAGGACCTCTCCAGGAAGCCGAACCATCCTTGTCCCAGGAGCAGATTCACGGCGATCGGGTTGGTTGCGATTACGCGTCCGGTCTTGCATCTGCGATAGATCCTTTTCCTGCCGGTCCGCAGTGGAGCTCATTCTCTCCATCCGAATTCCCAGCGTGCGTTCCAGTTGGTACAAGTCCGAACGCTGATCCCGGCCGAACAGGGTAGAGGCAACACCGTGGCCCCCGGCCCGACCCGTTCGGCCTACGCGATGGATAAAATTTTCCGCAATTTCGGGCAAATCGTAGTTAATGACGTGTGCGATGTCCTGCACATGAATGCCGCGCGAGGCCAGATCAGTCGCTACTAATATGCGATAGCGCCCCTGCTGAAATCCGGCGAGAGCTGCGGTTCGTTGCGATTGCGAGCGGTCGCCATGGATCATGGCTGCAGCAAACCCTTCGCGATTCAAGTTCTTGGTCAGCCGCTCCGTTCCTCGCTTGGTGCGCGCAAACACCAGACAGCGGCCAGTTTCTTTGGCCAACAAGCGATGCAGCACCTCTTGCTTACGGTCCGCATCGACCTCGAACGCCTGCACCCGCACATTCTCGGATGGCTTCAGCGTTGACCCCAATGCGACGCGCACTGGGTTTTTCATGTAGTCGTTCACCAGGTGGACTACGGAGGCTTCAAGGGTCGCCGAAAAACACATCGTCTGGCGATCTTTCGGCAGGACGGCCGCAATTCTTCGAATCGCGGGCAGGAATCCCATGTCCAACATGCGATCTGCTTCGTCGAGTACAAGCACCCGCAGCCCGCGGAAGTTGACCAATTTACGATCCAGAAAATCTTCCAATCGGCCAGGGGTAGCGACCATCACCCGGGCGCCGTTCCGAATGGCGCGAAGTTGCTGTCCTTCGGACAAGCCCCCGACTACCAGAGCTGCGGGCGATAGTTGTTTGCCGCGCAAGGCATCGTATTGATCGGCGACTTGCATGGCCAGCTCGCGCGTCGGAACCAGCACGAGCGCTGCAATCCCCGTCGTGTTTTGCTTGAGCAATTGTTCCATGATTGGAATCAGGAAGGCCAGCGTCTTACCGGTGCCGGTCTGCGCGGTTGCGAGTACATCCTTCCCTGCGAGCGCCTGCGGGATCGCAGCAGCCTGAACTGGAGTGGGCATGGAAAATCCAGCGACCGACAAACGGTTCTGGACGTAAGGTGAAATCGTGAGTTCTGAAAAATTCTGCATTTTGCTTTCTCTGGCTCAGGCGACGGTGCGCACACAAATCGGGCACAACTACCTGCATTGCCAGTCTTAGTTTTGATTACGCTGAAGACGTACGGAGGAGAAACTGAAGGCGGGAGTTCTCAGATCAAATCCAGAGCCATCGCACCATACAACCGATGTATTAAGCGTGACTACAGTATAGCACGCCCTCACCTGCATTCTTGCCCAAGTACCTAAAAGCTAACGTTACGTTGGTACCGTCCAAGTGTAGGCGTGGGGGTTCACGTCCGGGCAGCGCTACGACCGTTTTGGTTACAATGAACTGTGTTCTACGATGCCGGCGCGTACGCGCACCGGACGCACCGGCATCGTCATCGCAGCCATTTCTCCGGCTGGCGAACTGCGTCAGCAACCTCAGTCATAAAGACCGCGGCTCGCGCACCGTCCACTACGCGGTGATCGCACGAGAGGGTTAGCGTCATCATTGGACGGATCCCTGGCCGTCCATCGACGGGCACGACGCGGTCCGCAATGCTTCCCACCGCGAGAATCGCCGCCTGCGGCGGACTGATGATCGCGCTGAAAGCATCGACGTGGTACATCCCGAGGTTGCTGATAGTGAAAGTCGCCCCCGCGATGTCGGACGGACGTAATCGGCTCGCGCGAGCCCGTTCCGTCAATTCGCGGCGCTGAACCGCAATTTCGCGGAGATTCGTTTTGTCCGCGTTGGGGATTACGGTGGCAACGACGCCGTCGTCGACCGCCATCGCGACCCCCATGTTCACTTCCCGATTCAGACGGACCACCCCATCGTGCCAAGTCGCATTCAGGCGCGGATGTTTCACCAGAACGCGGGCGAGTATTGCAATCAGGAGATCCGTATGAGTAAGTTTGATGCCTCGTGCCGGCGGAATGGCTGCCCCCATCCGCTCGCGGGCTTCGACCAGCGCGCTTGCATCGACCTCTCGCACCACAAAGAAATGCGGGACCGTGGTCCAGCTTTGTGTAGTGCGCTCCGCCATGAGCCGCCCGATCGAACTGGGCATCTCAATATCCGGAGACGCGGATGGGTCTTTGGATGCGGCGCAGCTTTTCGATTCGGCCGCTGCTAAAACATCAGAGGCGAGGATTTCCCCACCCGCGCCTGATCCTCGCAAGCTGGTAATGTCGACGCCTTGCTCCCTGGCAAGCCGGCGAGCTTTGGGCGAAATCTGCGTGCCCGCCGCCGTTGCCACGGGAACAACTGGAGAGGCGGCATTCGCAGGTGCAGCAACGCTATGGATTTGCGATCCAGACGAAACTACTTCTGAGGGCGGGACTTCGCCCGGACGAACGATCCATGCGATAGTTTTTCCCACCGGCACCACGTCGCCGGCCTGCGCCTTTACGCCCGCGAGAACGCCATCCGCTGGCGACTCGACTTCGAGCACCGCTTTGTCGGTCTCTATTTCCAAGAGTGGCTCACCCTTAGCCACGCGCTCGCCCTCCGCCTTCCGCCAAGCCACAAGCTTGCCGGTTTCCTGCGCCATTTCGAGAGCGGGCATGACAACACTAAAAGCCATAATTACGATTCCGAGTCGTCCTGAGCGGATGTTTGCTCCGTCATCCTGAGCGCAGCAAACGATTCGCTTGCGGAGTCGAAGGACCCCTACAATGCGTTCAGCTCCCGCCGCCTCAGGAATTCTGACGTTGCCTTATGCAATCACACCCACACATTCCCTGCGATCTAATCCGAAACTCCAACCCGCTCCGTCCTCGAACTCTCTTCGATCATTTCCACCACCCGCCGGCTCGGCGCAGACTCGTTCTCACGAGTGGTTGGCAGCGGTCCATTGACGGTCACGTAGTGCGCCCCCGCGACCAGCAGTTCTTCCGCCGGAAAACGCGTGATGACCTCGTGCCCAGTCGGTGTAACTACAATCTCCTCTTCGATACGGGCCGCGCTCCATCCGTCAGTCGAAGGCCAAAACGTCTCTAGCGCAAAAACCATTCCCGGCTTGATCTCATGCGGATGGTCGAAGGACACGAGGCGGCTGATTACGGGTTTTTCCCAGATAGCCAGGCCAATGCCGTGTCCATATTGCAGCGCAAAGCACGCCTCCTCATTGGGAAAGCCGAATTCCTTCGCCTTTGGCCACACTGCGGCGATTTCAGCCGTAGTGCGCCCGGGGCGCACCAATTCAATCGCCGCATCCAGATACTCGCGGCAACGCTTATACGCGTCAACCATGGCGTGCGATCCGTAACCGATGGTGAAGCAGCGGTAGTAGCAGGTTCGATATCCCATGTAGGAATGCAGAATGTCGTAATAAACCGGATCGCCGGGACGAAGAACGCGATCGGAAAACACATGCGGATGCGGATTGCACCGTTCCCCGGAAATCGCATTTACCGCTTCCACATATTCTGAGCCGAGATCGTAAAGGACTTTGCTGACCAGCCCAACTGCTTCGTTCTCCCGCATCCCAGGCTTCATCGCCCGATAGAGCTCGTCGTAGGCTGCATCCACCATCATCGCCGAAGTGTTTAGCAGCGCGATCTCGTCCTGTGTCTTGATCACGCGCGCATCGGACATCAACTGCTGCCCGTCGACGACGGTGATTCCCTCGCGCTGCAAGGCAAAGAGCACTGGCAGCTCAATGATGTCGATTCCAACTGGCTCTTTGTGCAGGCCGCGCATCTCGAGCTCGATGCGAATCTTCTTCGCCACATCCTCGGCCCGTCCCATCTCCGGCGACATCGCGCCGCGCAGCATGGAGATGCCGGGACGCGAGCGCTCTCCCAACCATGGGCAGTGAAGTTGATGATGTTTGGCGGCAGATCCAAAATCCCAGAGAATAGGCTCGTCATTCTGCGGCAGCAAGGTGAAGCGGTTGCATTTGTCCTGTGCCCAACTGCCAATGTGCGTCGACGTCAGATAGCGCACGTTGTTCATGTCGAAACACAGGAGGGAACCCATCTCCGACTTCGCAAGCAACTCCTTGGCTCGCGCCAAGCGCTCTTTGCGCAAGCGATCAAAGTCGACCCGCTGTTCCCAATCAACCGCCATCGTTCCATGAGTCGGTAATGCCACGATGCACCTCCTGCTCTCGACTTATATGAACTTAGGATCGTCCACAAAGCTTGCGGGCCACTTCGAACACCGATTTCTCCGTCGGCACGGTCGCGTCTTCGAGCGGAGGCGAAAACGGAATCGGTATGTGCATCGCCCCCATCCGCTTGACCGGCGCGTCCAGGTCATAAAACGCGCCTTCGGCAATCACCGCCGCAATTTCCGCGGTGACCCCATATCGTTCATAACCTTCGTCGATCACAATCGCTCGCGATGTCTTCTTTGCCGACTCGATCAGCGTCTTCTCGTCGAGCGGCCACATGGTTCGCGGATCAACAACTTCGGCGCTAATGCCAATCTCGTCAAGCAGAGTCGCCGCTCCCAGCGCGACTTGCACCATGCTGCTGGTGCCGACAAGCGTGATGTCGCGGCCCACACGCTTCACATCCGCTACACCAAATGGGATGGTGTACTCTTCCGCCGGCACCGGACCCTTCAACTTCGTGTACATCATCTTGTCTTCGAAAAAGACGACGGGATTCTCATCCCGGATCGCAGTTTTCAACAACCCCTTGGCGTCGTAGGGCGTTGATGGCATCACCACTTTCAATCCCGGGACATGACTGAACCAAGCGTGCAGAGACTGCGAATGCTGCGCGCCCGACCTCCGAGTCGCACCAAGAGTTGTCCGCATCACCATCGGGACCTTCCACGCCCCGCCCGACATGTAATGGACCTTGGCCGCCTGATTTACCATCTGGTCCATCGTGAGGGTAATGAAATCTCCGAACATAATGTCGACGATGGGCCGCAACCCCGCCATAGCCGCGCCCACTGCAATCCCGGTGAAGCCGGCCTCTGAAATCGGTGTGTCCAGCACGCGCTCGGTTCCAAATTCTTCGACCAGCCCGGAAAGAACTTTAAAGGGTGTGCCCGCCTCCGCCACGTCCTCCCCGAAAATGCAGACCCGCGTGTCGCGGCGCATTTCTTCCGCCAGCGCCTCTCGTACCGCTTGTCCGAACGTTAGTTCCCGAGCAATGACCTCAGGCATAAACGTCATCCTCTGCTTCGCCTACGTCAGGATAGGGAGCCGCCACGGCGAACTCGACTGCCTTTTTCATCTCTGATTCCACTTCCAACTGAATCGCGGTGAACTGGGTAGAATCCGCAAGACCCTGCTCGATCAGCCAGGCGCCCAGCAGTTTGATGGCATCCCGCTCAGTCTTCCAGTGCTTCTCCTCTTCTTTGGATCGGTAGTATTCGCGATTGATATCGCCAACGTGGTGCCCGGTGTAGCGATACGTATTGCATAAAAGAAAAGATGGTCCGTTTCCGCGACGCGCGATATCGACCAGTTGCCTGGCGGCGGCATGAACCGCACGCACGTCCTGCCCGTCGACGGTTTCCGCGTGCAATCCGAACGCCGCCACCCGCGCCGGAATATCGCCCGCGGTCGTCTCCGTGTAGTGGGTGTATTCGGTGTACAGATTGTTTTCGCAGACATAAATCACGGGGAGTTTCCAAAGCGACGCCACGTTCATTACTTCATACAGAACACCCTGGCCAAGTGCACCTTCCCCGAAAAAGCAGACCGCGACGCGATCAGTGCCCAGACGTTTGGCCGACAACGCCGCACCAGTAGCGATTCCCACACTGCCCGCAACGATGGCGTTCGCTCCCAAATTGCCGGTCGCAGGATCGGCAATGTGCATGGATCCACCCTTGCCCTTGCAGTACCCCGCTTCCTTGCCCAGCAACTCGGCGAACATGCGGTCCGGCGAGGCGCCTTTGGCAAGGCAGTGCCCGTGGCCACGATGAGTGCTGGTAATGTAATCGTCGCGCCGAAGCGCCTCGCAAATTCCTACCGCAACCGCTTCCTCGCCGATATAAAGGTGGGCCAACCCGGGCATCAGGGCACGCGTATACAGTTCGTTGACCTGCTCCTCGAACAGCCGGATCGATACCATCTGCCGGTACATGCGGATCCACTGCGCAGCTTGGACTTCCGAATTCGCCGCCGAGTTGTCAGTTGCCGTCGTCATTTTGAAATGCCCGACATTCGCGCCAATACATCGAACACAACCGCGAAATCCAGCTTGGCCATCCCCATGCCGCGCGCGGCGGTCAGAAATTCATTGCTCACCGCAGTCGTCGGCAGCGGCACGTCCAGTTGCCGCCCCAACTCCATCGCCAGCAGCATGTCTTTTTGCATCATGTTCACATCGAACCAGGCCTCTTCCGGTTGCTGCAGAACGAACGGCCCGCGGTATTGAATCATCGGTGAGGCCACAGCGCTATGCGTAAGCACGTCCACGGCAGTCTCTCGTGCGATGCCGCTTTTCTCCGCTAACAGCACGCCTTCGGAGAATGCCATCATCTGAACCGCCAGACTCAGGTTGACAGCAATCTTCATCGCCAGCGCCAGCCCGTTATCGCCAACGTAAGTCACCTTCGGCCCAATATCCAAAAGCAGCGGCTGGACGCGCTCGAAAGTTTCGCGACGCCCGCCCACCATCACCGACAACTTGCCTTCCTGCAGAGTAATCACGCTGCCAGACACGGGCGAGTCCACCATGTCCGCGCCCTTTTCACGCACCTTTGCCGCCAAGGCACGGCTGACGCTGGGACTTACAGTGCTGATGTCCACGAAGATCTTGCCCGCACTCAAACCCGCCAGTAATCCGTTGGGCCCTTCAGTAACCGCTGTAATCGCCGCAGAATTCGTGACCATGGCGAATGTCACGTCGGCAGCCGCCGCAACGGCGCGCGGCGAATCCGCCCACTTCATCCCTTTATCGATCAGCCACTGCGCCTTCGATCGGGTCCGGTTGTAGCCAGTGACGCTGTGCCCTTTGCCGAGCAGACGGTTCACCATCTGACCGCCCATGACCCCCAGACCGACAAAACCGAGATTGGCCATTCGTTATAAGCTCCGTGCTACGAGAGGGACTTCGAAAGCGCCGGATGCGCCTCGCTGGCTCGGGAGTCCTCGCGAATCTGCAGCAAGTGAGCCCGCATCGCCTCCCGTGCCTTTTCCGGATTGCGCAGCTCCACCGCCTGCAGAATGCGCTTGTGATGGTACTGCCCTCGGCTTGGCCCACCCTCAACTTGGAAAATCCGCATCCGCTGTTCGCGCAGTAATCCCACAATCGAATCCAGCAGCGACAGGATCAGAGGATTATCCGCCGCTTCCGCTAAAGCCAAATGGAAGTCAAGGTCTGCCTCAATGTAAGCGTCAGGATCGTCCTGCGCGCGGTCCATGAGCACGACCGCCTCTCGCATCAAAGATAGGTGCTGTTCCTGAATCCTCGTGGCCGCGAGCGCGGCAATCTCCGGCTCAAGAATTGCGCGCACTTCCGCCAGATGAATCGACCCGCTCGGCTGGCCAATCTTGACCATCAGCCCAAGCGATTGCCGAATTGCCTGCGAGGTCCCATCCGTGATGAAAGTTCCGCGCCCGGAATAAGCTTCCACCAGACCTTTTTCACGCAGGGCCTTCACGGCTTCGCGAACCGCTGTCCGGCTCACCCCGAATCGTTGGGCAAGGTCCCGTTCAGCCGGCAACTGATCTCCCGCCTTCAGCGCGCCCTTAAGGATCGACTCCTCGATCTGCTGAACGATCTGCTCGTAAAGTCGTGATGTCCGAACTGTTTTGTACACAAATTCCCCAGCTAACTAAATAGTCTGTGATCCGGACGCCAGGCTTCAGCCATGAGATTCTTGAATCCAGACAGTCTTGATATTCGCAAACTCCCGTATCCCGTACGGTCCCAGCTCCCGACCGTGTCCCGACGACTTCACACCCCCAAACGGCAGCCGAGTGTCGGACGCGACCATTCGGTTGATGAATACCATCCCTGCTTCGATCTCGTTAATCAGCCGCTCTCGCTCGTGCTTATCATTCGTCCAGGCACTGGCTCCCAGCCCAAACCGGCTGTCGTTAGCGATCGCAATCGCTTCATCCAGATTCTTCGCGCGGAAGATCGAGGCCACGGGACCAAATAACTCGTCGCGATACGCCGGTGAGTTTTTCGGAATGTTGGTCAGAACAGTCGGTGCGTAGAAGTTGCCAGGACGATCTACCGGCTTTCCTCCAGTGAGAACTCGAGCTCCCGCCTCGACGGTCTTGCGAACATCCGCATCCAGACTGGCCACTCCATCGGCCGTCGCCAGGGGTCCCAAATCCGTACTTTCGTCAAATGGATCGCCCAGCTTCAGCGATTCCATCTGGTTCACAAACTTCCGTTCAAATTCGCCCGCGACCGATTCGGCCACAATGAATCTCTTAGCCGCGATGCAAGACTGCCCGTTGTTCACAATCCGGGCCTTTACCGCAGTCGCGACCGCCTCATCCATATCCGCGCTCGGCATTACGATAAATGGATCGCTGCCACCGAGCTCCAGCACCACCTTCTTGATTCTCTTCGCCGCAGCTGTCCCGACCTGCACTCCCGCTTCCTCGCTTCCCGTAAGCGTGGCGGCCACAACCCGCGGATCATTTAGAATTCCGTCGACCTTCTGCGAGCCGATCAGCAGCGTCTGAAAAACGCCTTCGGGAAAACCCGCGCGATGAAACAGATCTTCAATCTCGAGCGCACATTGCGGCACATTCGACGCATGCTTCAGCAGTCCGACGTTTCCCGCCATGAGCGCCGGAGCCGCGAAGCGCATCACCTGCCAAAAGGGAAAATTCCACGGCATCACCGCCAGGATCGGCCCCAGAGGCTGATAATGGATGTAGCTACGGCTCGCCGCCGTCTCGATCACTTCGTCAGCCAGGAGGCGTTCCGCGTTCTCGGAATAGTAAAGGCAGGCCGAAACGCACTTGACCGCTTCATCAACCGCAGCCCGAAACGGCTTACCCATTTCGGTCGTCATGGTGCGTGCGAACTTCTCTCTATCGTTCTCCAGAATCTCCCCAGCCTTTACCATCATTCGCGCCCGTTCGGCGAACGGGGTTCGCCGATACTTGCAGAATGCCTCCGCGGCACGCTTCAGCTTCCCCTCGATCTGCGCATCTGTCAGGGGTTCGAATGACTTAATGAGCTGTCCTGTCGCCGGGTTGATACTTGCAATCGCCATTTATACTCCCAGACAGGCTAAGAGCCGCTTCTGGTCTGACCACTATACCATACACCAGATTTCTATTAGTTTCGGGAGACCAGATGGGTTGGAGTGAACGCTTTCGAGGCGAAGGACCGGCGTCCTTAGTAGCGTGGGCATCTTGCTGGCCGTCTCGAGGGCAGCCTGCCCTTGCCGGGCAAATGCACAAACTGTCTCGCGACGGCAGGCCGGGGACGGCGACGCTACAAGAATCAACCTCGCGGCACCAACTCATGCACGCCATTGACCGGGACCGCCTGATTCGTAACCAGCCAATACAATCCCACGGTCTTGACCGTCTCCCGGAACTGGTCGAAGTCGACCGGTTTCTGGATATAGCTGTTAGCCCCCAGGTTGTAGCCGCTTACAAGGTCCCGCTCTTCCTTCGAGGAAGTCATAATGACGACTGGAATGGTCCTGGTCCGCGCGTCAGTCTTGATTTGTTTGAGCACTTCCATCCCATCAACCTTGGGCAGTTTCAAATCCAAGAGCACCAATTTGGGCGGATGGTCAAACGATCTTTCCGAGAAAGCGCCGCGACAGAAGAGAAAATCCAGAGCTTCCTCGCCATCGCGTACCACGAAGATGCGGTTCGCCAGTTTCTCCCGCCGCAGCGCATGCAGGGCAAGATCCATATCATCCTGATTGTCTTCCACCAGCAGTATGTCCAATTCCTGTGAGTTCATAATCGGCCTCCAGCCGTTGCTCCATTGCTTTTCGATTCATTTTGCATTCCTGCGCTGAGAGTGAAATAGAAGGCAGCACCTTTTTCTAGTTCCCCTTCAGCCCACACCCGGCCTCCATGCTTTTGAATAATGCGTTGCACCGTGGCCAAACCGATCCCCGTGCCTTCGAAGTCCTCTGCGCGATGCAACCGCTGAAATACTCCAAACAGTTTGTCGACATACTTCATATTGAAGCCAATGCCGTTGTCCCGCACCATGAAAACCAGTTGCCCGTCATTCTCTCTGCAACTGACCTCAATGATTGTCCGTGCAGGCATGGGCGTCTCCTCCCGTGCACTCGTGTCGGCGCCGCCGCGGGGACGGGTGAACTTGAGCGCGTTGGCCAATAAATTCTGGAACACCTGCCTGACCAAAACCGGATCACACTCCACCACGGGCAGATGCCTGATAAGCCATTCGACTTGCCGTCCTTCTCCCTCCGGCTGCAGAATCGCTATTACCTCCGTGACAATCGCGTTCAACTTCGTGGGCTGCCGATTTAGAGCCTGCCGCCCAACCCGCGCCAGATTCAACAGTTCATCCACCAGCAGGCCCATCTTTTGGGTTCCCGACTGGATGCGATCGAGGTAGTGTTGTGCGGTAGGATCAAGGGTAGGAGCGAATTCCTCCATCAGCATCTTGGAAAATCCTCCAATATGCCGCAAAGGCGCCCGCAGATCGTGGGACACCGAGTAACTGAAAGCCTCCAGTTCTTTATTAGCAATCGCCAACTGGGCCGTCCGCTCCTGAACTCGCCTCTCAAGTTCGTCATTCAGGGTCTTAATCTCGCGCTCATCTTTTTTTCTCTGCGTGATGTCACGGAATGCGACCACGGCGCCGTGCATAATGCCATCCTTGTTCATTAGAGGGCTGGCGCTGGACTCAATCCAAACCCCCTCGGCAAGTTCTGCATTGCATAAAAACATCTCGGCAGAGCTCACCTCTCCCTGAATGGCGCGGAAGAGCGGAATTTGCTCAGGCGGGAAGGGAGTTATCGTGTCGGGCAAAAAGACGCCGTAGTGCGCGCTCCATTCCTCGCTGGGTACGTTTGCCGCCCCCAGGCCAACAATTCTTTCCGCTGCCGGGTTCCAGATGATGAACTTCCCGTTCTCGTCCGCGACCACTAACCCCTCAGACATGCTGTCCAGCACCGACTGCAGCATCAGCGTCTGCCCCTGCAGTGCTTCCTGCGAGGTGCTCAATTCTTCGGCGTAGCGGGACAATTCCAACGCTTGCCCAGTCAAAGCTTCTGCGGCCCGCTTGCGTTCCGTTATATCCGCGCGGATGGCCACGTACTGCCGCGGTCTTCCATCCCCGCCGACAAACGGCACGATAGTGGTCTCCACCCAGTAAATCGAACCGTCCTTCGCTCGATTCTTGATCTCGCCGTGCCAAACTGTCCCATTGGCGATGGTGTGGTACATCTGCTGGAAAAACTGTTTCGAATGGTGTCCGGAATTGAGGATGCGGTGATTCTGGCCGATCAGTTCCGCTGCCGAATACTGACTAATGGCGCAAAATTTCTCGTTGACATAAGTAATTGTGCCCTGGACATCGGTGATCGCGACGATGGCATGTTGATCGAGAGCGAACTTTTGGTCGGCCAATTCCTTAAGGGCCCGCTCGCTGGTGGCGAGACTTTCCTTCACCGCCTCCTCGGCTCGTTTTCGCTCCGTGATGTCGGCTCGAATGGCCACATACTGGCTCGGTTTCCCATCCGTGCTCAAGGTCGGGACGATGGTAGTATCCACCCAATATATGGAACCGTCCTTAGCCCGGTTCTTAATCTCGCCATGCCAGACTCTCCCCTTGGCAATGGTGTGGTACATCTGCTGGAAAAACTCTTTCGAGTGGTGGCGGGAATTGAGGATGCGGTGATTCTGTCCGATCAGTTCATCCTTGGAGTATTGGCTGATCGTGCAGAACTTGTCATTTACATAGGTGATTGTGCCCTGGACGTCGGTCACCGCCACGATAGCGTGCTGATCCAGAGCGAACTTTTGATCGGCCAGTTCCTTGAGTGCTCGCTCGCTGGTGGCCAGGCTATCCTTTACCGCTTGCTCCGCCCGCTTGTGCTCGGTGATGTCGTGCGCGATTTTTGAAGCCCCAACAATCACGCCGCTACCGTCCCTGATCGGCGAAATCGTCGCCGAAACGTCGATCTTCGTGCCATCCTTTCGGACCCGGACGGTTTCAAAGTGATCGACGCTCTCACCACGCCTGATTCGCGCCAGAATATCGGCCTCCTCGGCCGCGCGCTCCTTCGGCAAGAGCATGAGCATCTGTTTACCTATGGCCTCCGATGAGGAGTAGCCGAACAACTTCTCAGCCCCGGAATTCCAGCCGGTGATCGTCCCATTCAGGGTTTTGCTGATAATGGCATCATCCGATGACCTGATCACGGCCGCCAGCCATTCGCGCGTCTCCTCCCCCGCCTTGCGCTCGGTGATGTCCGCGCGAATGGCGACATACTGAAGCGGTTTACCGTCCTCACCCATGAATGGGACGATGGTAGTGTCCACCCAGTAGATCGAGCTATCCTTCGCCCGGTTTCGAATCTCGCCATGCCACACTTTCCCTTTGCCGATAGTCTGGTACATCTGCTGGAAAAAATCTTTCGAGTGGTGACGGGAATTCAGGATGCGATGATTCTGCCCGATCAGTTCCTCTTTGGAATATTTACTGATGGTGCAGAACTTATCGTTCACGTAAGTGATGGTGCCCTGCACGTCGGTCACGGCCACGATGGCGTGCTGATCCAGGGCGAACTTTTGGTCGGCCAGCTCTTTAAGCGCCGCCGTACTGGCAGCGAGACTTGCTTTCGCAGCATCTTCGGCTCGATTCCGCTCACTGATCTCGGATTGCAGAGCAGCAGTCCGCTGCTCCACCCGCTGTTCCAACTCGGCGTTGAGGGCCTTGATTTGCTCTCTCGCGTAGGTGCTTACGTTGATCTCGCGGTTGATCGCGAACCAAGCCAGCAGCAAGACCACAAGTCCCATCAAAGTTGCTGAAAATGTGATGAGGTGGGCACGGCGACGTTCCGCGGTGACCTTCCGAGAGCGTTCCACGAGGAGTGCTGCTTCCTCATCGTCCATTAGCTTGTCGGTGACTCGTAGCCTGTCAACGCACCTCTTGTTCTCTAGAAACATGCTGACAGGAAGAGGTCTGCGGTTCTGCGTCCGCGCAGCCACGATTTGCTCCTCAACATCGACGGCGTCTCGCACCTGTTGCTCGAGTTCCTCCAGGTGCCTCTGCTGACCGGTGTTGTCGGCGGTTAAGAGACGCAGGGCGGCTAGGTCTGCAGTCGCCGCACTTCGTCCCGCGGCATAAGGACTCAGAAAGGAATCTTCACCCGTGAGTGCGAAACCACGGACGCCGGTTTCCATATCGATGACATCCTTAATCGTAGCCGAGAGCTTCATTCTCACTATGCTGGTATGGGCAACCCAATCGGCATCGCTCGCCGATTGCCCGGTACTGCGCCAGAGAGAGATGCCCATAAATGCAGTCGACAAGACGGCAACACAGACTCCGACAGTCACCCAGCGCCGGAGCGGTGTGTCAGCTACCCCATCATCGAGCATCTTGCGCGCAGCAATCTCCTGTTCCAGCTTGCGATTCACCTCCTGCAAGTGCACCCGGCCGGGCAGCGAAATCATCTTCGGCACTAATGGGATCAGCATCGCAGCCGTGATCACCGACACCGCCGCCGTGATTGCTTTCAGCACCCCCGCCAGCAGGTAGCTGCCATGCCACACGTTCCAGATTTCCATCAGGTGGGTGGTGCCGCAAGCCAGGATGAAGGTCCCGAACATCCAGAAAATCCGGTTGAACGGAATATCTCGATTCTTACGGATGAAATAAATGAGAACGACCGGAATGCAGTAATACGAAAGCGTGATCAGGCCATCCGAAATGACGTGCAGCCACACCATCCCCGGATCCCAAAGATAACAATACCCATGGGGCATGAAATCAGGAGAAAGTAATTGTCCGAAGAAGTGCACGGTCCCGGCTTGCCTCACTAGACTTTTATCGGCAAGTCGGTCGCCGTCACCAGCAAAGCCGCCGGTTACCTAGGGAGGGGGCAAGCAAGCTGACTCAACAGTAATAGCGTGTTGGTCAGATACATCGAAACCGGAAGCCCACCCAGCCGGGTAGCTCGGACGCCGCTGTCCGCGGTGCCGGGCACAGCGGGGTAGAATTCAACTTCACTCAGTTCCCCTACCGCTCTCCTGCTGGCCGCCTTTTACGAGGGCAATGTCGTACCGGGCCAGGTATTCGGCAGAGTCGTGCGAATCACTTCCAGGAGCTCATTGTTATCTGCTGGCTTCTGAAAGAAAGCCATGGCCCCGGCTTGCAGCGTCTTTTGTTCGTTCGATTGCGGATCGCGCGCAGTCAGCACAATCACGGGAATGTTCGATAGAGAATCGCTGTTCTGGAGCCGCTCGAGAACCACATAGCCATCCCCGGCAGGCAGGCCGAGGTCGAGAATGATCAGGCTGGGATTCTCCTTCTGCGCCACCGAAATCGCGGAATAGCCATCCGAGGCTTGTACCGTGTCGTAGTGGTTAGCTCGCAGACGAATTTTCAGCGCTCGTCTCAAATCAGGGTCATCATCGACGATCAGGATTTTCGGCTTGTCCATTTTGAGTCCTCCAAGTTATTTGTTCGTTCTAATTTGATTCGATCTTGTTTTGGCCTGCACTTACATCTCCGTCTGGGTTTGGGGGCGAAGTTTTCGGGGCAATCGCCGCCATGGCCATTTCGGTAACCCGTTCCGCCAACGCCTGCACTTGCTCTTCCAGCGCCTTGCCCTCCCCGGTGGAAGGCCATGGCACCGCGGTTGCCGACACTTTCAAGATGCCGGCAGCCTTGAAACCTGCGCCTGCCTCCAGTTGCTCGCGAATGCGTTTCATCATGATCTCTGCTCGCGCCAAATCCGTCGATGCAGCCACGAAAAAGGTCTCACTGAGTCCAACATTTCCGGTAACGGGAAGGACCAGGTCCTTATCGGGATAAACGCAACGCCGCAACGTATCCAAACTTTGCTGGCAGATCTCCTTCCACGTGGTCCGCGACGGAACCGAAAGCGGCTTCAGTTCAACCTTCACCAGGACCACGGCATCGCGCACCCGCCCCTCGTAGATGACGACCGGGAAGAGCAGTCTCGCCAGCGAATACAGCGGCAGGGTAAAGGAGAATGTGCTGCCGTTTCCGACTTCGCTGGCCACCCAGATTCGTCCCCCATGACGCTCGACCAGTTCCTTCGCAATGAACAGTCCGAGACCCAGCCCGGCGCGGTTGTTGTCAACAGAATTCGGGTCCTGGTACAAGCGTTCAAAAATCAACGCCCTGGCTTCCGGGCCGATGCCGCGGCCACTGTCCGCCACCGAAAGGTAAACCATGCTGGGATCGGCCTCCACCAGGCAGGCTTTCACCATCACCGACCCTTCGGGAGGCGTGAACTTGATCCCGTTGTCGATGAGATTAATGAGCACCTGCAGGATGCGATCGGGATCGGCGTAAACAAAGGGAATTCTGCTGTCCAGTCCAACTTCCAGGCCAACCCCTTTTTCTTTGGCGGTGGCCGCCATCATCGAAACTGCCTGATGAATAAGGTCGGCAATCTTGATGCAGCGTGGTTCGACGCGGATCTTTCCCGATTCGGCCCGGGTCGCCTCCAGAAGATCGTGGATCATGGCTCGCAACTGATGCACGCTGTTGAGCACGGTTCCGAGGTGATAGCGCTGCTCGGGGTTGATCTCGCCCGCCAAGCCGTCCACGAGGATGCTCACGAACTGATGTATGCAGGTCAGCGGCGTTCGCAGCTCATGAGAAACGTGAGATAAAAATTGATTCTTGAACTCCAGTTGCTGTTTGCGGCTCATCTCCAGAGAGCGAATCAGAGCCTGCCGTTCGATGGCATAGCGCATGACCCGGTCCAGATGGTGACTGGTGATATCACCCTTCACCAGATAGTCCTGCACGCCCTGATGCAGAGCCTTTATAGCCAGTCCCTCATCATCCTGGCCGGACAGGATCACGATCGGCACGCCGGGTGCCTTCTCGAGCACTTTGCGGAACGTATCTGCCCCGTGGCTGTCCGGAAGATTGAGATCCAGCAGCACAACGGATGGCGGGTGCTTGGTCATGGAGGCAAGCCCGTCTGCAAGCCGGTTGACGCAGCTTATGTTAACTGCAGAGTCGCCCTCGACCAGTCGCAAGCGAACCAGGTCGGCGTCTCCTGGGTTGTCCTCTATCAACAGAACTTGAGTATGACCGTTATTCATGGGTTCTCCTCGCGCGGCAGACGTACTAAACCAAACCAAAATTCGCCGATGGAGGTCACGGCGGAGATGAAGTCCCGCAGGTTGCCGGGCTTGCTGACGTAACAGTTCGCTCCCAATTCATAGCTCCGGATAATGTCTTGCCTCGCCTCGGACGTGCTGAAGATCGTAATCGGGATCTTCCGCAGGAGTGGGTCACCTTTGATCTCGGCCAGCACGGCGCGGCCGTCTTTTCCAGGCAGGCTCAAGTCAAGAATCACGAAGTCGGGACGAAGCATGCCGGCATATTTTCCCTCCCGGCGCAGAAACGCGATCGCCTCCGTGCCGTTCACAACGGCGTGAATTTGACTGGGGCAGCCGTTCCGGGTCAAGACCTCGGTGGTCAAGTCCGTGTCCGCGGGATTGTCATCAACCAGCAGAACCTCCGTGGTTTTCATGCGTGGGTTTCCCGGGTGAGCTTGGAGAGCGGCTGGGTGGGAAGAGTGAACTTGAAGCAACAGCCGGGTTTGGCTTGGGCTTCGATCCAGATCTTTCCGCCATGCCGCTCAATGATTTTTTTACAGATCGACAAACCGATCCCATTGCCGGAGTATTCAGTGCGCGTGTGCAATCTCCGGAAGATGACAAAGATATCTTCCTGGCTCTCGACCGGAATGCCGATGCCGTTGTCGGAAACCGAGAGCACCCAATCCAGATCTTTTTTCTCCGCGTCGATTTGGATCACTGGAGTTTCCGGCCCGTGAAACTTTATGGCGTTGGCGATCAGGTTCTGAAATACCTGCGTGAGCTGCGCAGGGTCAGCCATGACCACGGGCAAACCGTTCCACTTCACCATCGCGCCGCTCTCCTGAATAGCGGCTTGCAGGTTCTTCAGGGCTTGTTCGACCACCGCACGGCACTCGGTGGTTCGAGCTTGAACTTCCGCCCTGCCAACCCGCGAAAACTTCAGCAGGTCCTGAATCAGAGCCTGCATGCGCACCGCACCGTCCACCGAGTAGCTGATGTATTTGTCGGCCTGTTCGTCCAGCTTGCCGCGATATCGTTCCGCCAACAGTTGCGTGTAGTTGGCAATCATGCGCAATGGCTCCTGCAAATCATGTGAAGCCACATAGGCGAACTGCTCCAGTTCTTCGTTCGAACGAGCCAACTCTGCAATCTTCTGGGCCAGCCCTTCTTCCGCCTGGCGGCGCAGATCGCGAAGCCGCTTTTCCTCGAGGGCCCTGCGCACCGAGGCAGGCAGTCGCGCCAGTCGGTCCTTCAAGACACAATCAGTAGCCCCCTGCTTGATGTAATCCACCGCCTTTTCCTCGCCTAGATAGCCAGTGACCACGATCAGCGGGACGTCCAGATTCTCGCGGCTCAGGATGTCCAGCGCCTCCGTGCCTCTCCATTCCGGCAGGTTGTAGTCGGCAAGGATCAGGTCGTAGTTGGTTGACCGTATTCGCGAGTTGAACTCTTCAGAGGTTTGAGCCACATCGCTAGAGACCTCGAAGCCATTCTTCCGCAAGATCGCCAACTCCAATTCAACGTCAGCCGGATTATCCTCGACCATCAGAACACGCAATTGAGTGCTGACCTTGCCGTCGGCAGTGATGCCCGTCGGAGGACGCTCCGGCAGATTGCACCGCGTGCTTTGGGAACCGTGCCCCTCCGGCGTGAGGGAGCCCGCACGGCAGGCAGCAGGATCGCTAGCCGGGGATCGTGGTTCAGCCGTAAAGTCCATCCTTTTTAACGTCGCAGCAACGGCACTACGACCTGTTCTCGCTCCTAGACTGCAAATCGACGGAGGTCGCCAATCGCTTGAGGCCGAAACTTCATCAATTTACCCAAACGACCAGTGTCCGGACGCGCCAGTTCCCACGCTGGATGTGCGGTTGGGCAATACTTTCGGGGACTCATGAAGCACGGGCGGCGACGCTCGCGCCAACATCAGCTACCGATGGTCTGCTTGCCTACCCCGCCGCCGCCGCCATACAATCTCCCGATGGCAACGGAGCCGCTGACGATTGAGCGATTGAGCGCGCAGGAGGGCCCACGCGTGCTCTGCCTGAGAGGGCCGCTTACGTTAGAGAATTTGTCGTTGTTTCAGAACGCCATCCGGCGCGAGGAAAATGTCCCCATGGTCATTGTGGACCTGAGCGACGTTCCTTATATTGATTCCTCGGGTTTGGGATCGCTGGTCAGCGCCTACGTTACGCGCCACAAGGCAACCCGACGCATCGCACTAAGCGGGGTTAACGAGCGGGTGTTGAAGTTGTTTGAGACTACCAAAGTGGAACCTCTGTTTCTGATCTTTCCCACTTTGGATGACGCCATTGCAGCCCTTACCGCTCCTGCCGAAGCTTAGGCGCTCAGTTCTCGGACCCAGGCTCGTGATAATGAAATATGGCCATGCTGGTTCGGGCCACCTCTCCTCACTAAAACTTAGCTGCCGACAGTGCTCGCGACGCTGGAAAACACATTGTTCGCGTTCCCACCGATCAAGCGAATCGTGCCCACGACGATCACCAGAATTACCGCCAGCATCACGGCGTATTCGGCAATGTCCTGGCCTTCTTCCTCTGACCAGAGTCTGCAAAGTAATTTAGTCATGTTCTCCTCCCTACGCTGTCGGGATTCCGCCGAGCACGGCGCCTTCTTCCTCTCCCGTGATTTGTTGACGACTGGCACCAGCTTGAGCCTTCGGCGGCTATCCGGCAATGGCCCATTCGGGGTTTGGATTCACGACTGTAACCGGGTAGTGATTACTGCAGTCACTTGGCTCGAGCGGAGAGTCATCGTTGTGCGCGGGAGGCCACACCACCTGCGAAGGATGATTGCAACACCTTTGTGCTATGGCACAAATCCTGCCAATGACCGAAGATACAAGCAGTCGGTAACAAGATCACTCCCCTCAAGTTCGCGCCCTCTGAACGTTGCAGCAGTCACAAAGACAATAGCTAATAAATAAAGGAAGTGGCAGTGAATTCCTCAAATAAAGCTCTGGAAGCTCTGGCGGCACACGCACAGTCTCCGATAGGCGATCAACGGCGGATAGACAGGTCGAAGGCGGTATTGCCGGTAAGAATTCTCGGAAATGACACTTCTGGCGAGTCCTATTCTGAGCTCGTCCACACTCTCGACGTTAGCCGGAATGGAGTTCGGCTGGGCGGCGTCCGCCGCCAACTCGATGTTGGAGGCGTGGTCGTACTTCAGTATCGGCAACACAAGGCGGAATTTCGCGTGGTTTGGACGAAACCGCTAGGTTCTAGTACCGAAAAACAGGTTGGACTACAAGCCGACGTACAAAAAGACCTGTGGGGCCTCGACGCCACTGCGACAAATCGATCGCAGGTGGCGGGGCCTGCGCACAACAGCCGCGCTTCGGTTGGCGTGGGAAACTGATTTGTCTTCCTAGCCGAACAACCGGACTCTTTCACGATTATTCCGGCCCTACCTGATATTGTCCCAGCTTCCCGTCAGGGGAGCGCCGACGCAGTAGAGCCGTTCTCCAACTCACCTTCCCAGTGCGCGATCACCGCGCAGGCCAGGCAATTGCCAATGACGTTAACCGAAGTCCGCGCCATGTCCATCAGCGCGTCGATGCCGAGAATAATAAAGATCGGCTCCGTCGGCAGATGGAACGTGGCCGCGGTAGCGAGCAGCACCACCAGCACCGCGCGAGGTACGCCGGCGATGCCCTTGCTGGTCAACATCAAAGTGAAGACCATCAACAGTTGCTCCGACCATCCCATGTGCATTCCAGCAGCCTGGGCAACGAAAATCGACGCTAGCGCCAGGTACAGGGTCGAGCCGTCCAGGTTGAAGCTGTAGCCAGCTGGAATAACGAAGGCGACGATACGCCGAGGCACACCGAATGCCTCCATCGCCTCCATGGCGCGGGGCAGCGCCGCCTCCGAGGTGCTGGTGGCGAATGCGATAGTGGCTGGCTCGGCCACGGCCTTGACGAATCGTCCAAGGGGAACCTGGGCAACGCGTGAAATGGGTAACAGGATCAGCAGCAAAAACGCAATGAGCGCGCAATATCCGGTGAGCAGCAGCTTCCCCAAAGGCAGCAGCACGCCAATTCCCATGTGTCCGACGGTGTACGCCATCGCAGCTCCAACACCGACCGGTGCGAAATGCATCACCAGATTGGTAAAGGAAAACATGGTCTCCGTAAGCGATTCACAGAATTTCAGCATGGCGGCGCGCTTGGCTTCGGCGACTCGCGCCAGCGCAATTCCGAACAGGACCGCGAACACGGCAACTTGCAGAATCTGATTCTCGGCAACGGACTTCGCGATGTTCTCGGGAAAGATATGGAGAACGAAGTCATCCCAACGAAGCGGGGCCGCGTTCTGTGGCGTGGCCACGGTGGCGGTCGGCGCAATCGCAAGCCCCTCTCCCGCCCGGCTAATGTTGATGGCGGCCACGCCCAGCAACAGCGCCAGAGTCGTGACTACCTCAAAATAAATCAGACTCTTCACCCCAATGCGGCCAACGCTGCGCAGATTTCCGTGTCCGGCGATGCCGGTGACGAGGGTTCCGAAGATGAGCGGAGCGACGATGACCTTGATCAGCCGCAAAAAGATTTCGCTCAACACCCGCAAATGCTCGGCGAACAGGGGACGGTCCAAACCAATCTCTCCACCCAGCAGCATGGCAAAGAAAATCCATCGAGTAAGC
>Ga0210406_10000413_pt1 | contig 59068 bp, 90 predicted proteins | sample IncBWC30MmetaG_FD_155454 | JGI IMG/M metagenome (GOLD analysis project Ga0210406, IMG submission 155454) | Forest soil microbial communities from Barre Woods Harvard Forest LTER site, Petersham, Massachusetts, United States - Inc-BW-C-30-M | ecosystem: Environmental > Terrestrial > Soil >...
ACAAAAACACCCCAAACACAACCTAAAAAAACAAAAAACAAAAACCCCCCAAAAAAAAAAAAAAAGAAAAAAAAAAAATTTTTTTTTAAAAAAAAAAAAAAAAAAAAAAAAAAAAAAACAAACTCCTAGACTGCCTCCCCCCCTTGCCTCTTTCCCTTGCTTGCATATAGCCCTATCACATCATGCCCCACATGCATACCTCATATCCCAAATTAGCATATCCCAACGCCCCAATTTGGCCACATTCCCATGCTAGGCTTACCTGTTCTGTGAAGCTTGCCCGAGCAAGTCGGGCAAGCTTCAAAAGCAGAGAGTCCCCAATGATACAACTTCTCTTATCCGACTCCATCCAAATCACCGACGGCCCACATGGCCTCATAGTCCACTTCAACTCCCAATCCTTCCCCCTAACCTCAGGCCGCGCGGAGTCCATCCTCACAAACCTACTCCTCCACATCCGCTGTGGCGTGTCCCACACCCGCATCTCCGAACACTTGCGCGACCACCAATCCTCAACCGTCATAGGCACCCACTGCCCATGTTGCAAACTTGAGGGGAGGCTGCTTTACGCCCAAGGGCGTAAATCATCCTCGGAAGCGGATCGTCTCATCGCTGCTCGAGCACATACTGGTGGCAAAGTAGAAGTCCGCCACATCAAGCCCGGCCTCTCCGGCGCGCAACTAAAAGCCTACGAGTCCGCCTACAACACCCGCACAACCCCCCACCCAACAAACATCGTCAAATCAGTCAACAAACGCATCGAGGACCTCATATGAGCACTGACAAAACCCTAGACATCATAGCTTCCCAAACCGAAGTAGCTGCCCTCGAGGCAGCCAAAGTCAAAACCTATTCCGGCCGAATGCTCGACATCACCGCACCCGAGATCGTCGAAGTACAAATTCGATCTGACGGCTCAGTCCTCTGGGTTAATATAGACGGCATCTGCCGCCTCCGTGCATGCAACATCGGCAATATGCTCGTCAATGACGAGCGCACCGGCCAAGACGATTAAAGAAAGAGCCCAAATCAATGGCCACCCTCAAACCCTGCCTCCGCTGCAAAGGCACCGGCAAACACAACTCCGGTTACACCTGCTATCGCTGCAACGGCACCGGCCAAGAGCCCAGCCCAAAACCCCAGGCCTATTCCAGCAAATCAGCCGAAGAACTCCTTGGATTGGATGACGAGACAAGCTCGTCATCTAATGAAGGTGGACCATCCAATAGTGACCCCCAAACTGCCGACCTCCTAAAGCTCAAAGGGCGCCTCGACGCCGCAATCTCCCAAATCGGCAGCAACCACGTCGTGGCCCTAACAGGCCTCGCCAAGCTCAAATCCGAAATAGCTTCGACGCTCTCATCCGAGCGTCTCGCACATGCAAATGCCATTTCATCCCTCGAAGAAAAAATCGACTCCCTCTCATCCTCAATGGATGAGGCCCTGAAACTTCTCGAACAGACCCGCGAAGTCAATATCACAGTCAACACCCCGGAAGGCTCATTCACAGTCCCTGACGGCCACAAACACCCGCAATTCCTCACCCTCCTCCGAGCCGCTTCATCTCGCCAAGCAGACGGCTATCACCCCAATTGCTGGATAGCCGGTCCAGCCGGCTCAGGCAAAACCACAGGCGGCCGCCAACTCGCATCCGCCCTAAACCTTCCATTCTTCTTCAACGGTGCCGTCTCCATGGAGCACAAGCTAATCGGCTTCCGCGACGCCACCGGCAACTACCACACCACCCCATTCCGCGAAGGCTACACAGTCCCCGCCGTCTACCAATTCGACGACGTGGACTCAAGCGAGAACAGCGCCCTCCTCGCCCTCAACGCAGCCCTAGCCAACGGCGAATGCGATTTCGCCGACCGCCTCATGCCCCGCCACCCAGACAGCATCATCCTCGCAACCGCCAACACCTGGGGTCTCGGCGCAACAGCCGACTACGTAGGCCGCGTCAAAATAGACGCAGCATTCCTCTCCCGCTTCCCCGTCAAAATCTCATGGCCCTACGACGAACCCTTCGAACTCGCCATCGGCGGAAACCCCGCATGGACCAAGCGAGTCCAAGCTGCCCGAGCAGCCGCCAAGAAAGCAGGCCTCAAAGTCATAATTGACCCGCGCCACAGCATCGCCGGCTCAGCCCTAATCCAGTCCGGCTTCACCCCAGACCAAGCCGCCGAACTCACATACTTGGCCAACATTCCAGCGGACAAACGGAACCTGATCAATTGACGGACAAGCCGTCAATTGATCAAAAACAGGAACTCCAATGACCATCATCCGCCACACCCGGTCGCTATCTCCCGCCCTAAACGGGCGGGGGATATCGACAATCCCAAACCTGCCGGGCAAATTAGTCCACTATATCATCGCTCAAAGCCTTAGCGAACTCGGAGAGTTCGCTAAGTCTAGCAAGCTTCGCGGCTCTTCCTCCTCCGACTACTGGGACATGAAGCTTGGCCTAGAAAGTGCAATCTCCTATTGCTTCACCGGCGACGAGTCCGGCGTGGAGCAAAGCGATGCCTTGCTCCACCGCATGGAGGAGCACATCCAAATGCCCTCCACCCGCGCTCTATGGACCGACGACATCTCAGGCGCATTCCCAAACATCCCCGCCTACATCGCCGGTCAGCCCCTCAACATGCGCACCCGGCAACGGGCGCAGACGGAGTCTGCGCCCCTTGCGATCATGGTAGACCTGGGCATATCTGCAGCCATATCAGCACAACAAGTCCGCAACCGTGGCACCGCCATCCTCGCCCTAGTCCGTGCCCTCTCAGCGCACCGCCCCATCGAGCTATGGGCCATGGATTTCGGCAGCGCCGACGATGGAGCTGCATCAGCCTACGGCTTCGGCAGCTCCAGATCCAACTGCGTCTGCGTAGCAGCCAAGATCGAAACATCGCCCCTCGACCTCTCCACAGCCTGCTACGCCCTAACCCACCCAGCCTTTGTCCGCCAAGTCCTCTTCTCCCTCGAGGAGAAGTATCACGATTTCCGCGGCGGCTGGCCATTCCGCATCAACCGCGCCCTCTCCCGCCATGAAATGGAAGTCCTCTGCGCCCCCATGTGGCCACACGTCAGCGAAACCTTGGCCCTCCCAGGCCTCCACGCCGCCGACGAATCCATGACCGACCCGGAGTCCTGGCTCAAGCGCCAGCTAGCCGAGCACGACCCCCTAAAGCTTGAGGAGGTAGTTGATTGAGCTTGCGCTCAATCAACTACCACAACCGGAGACCATTCCAATGACCGAGCGCAACGAGTTCAGTGTCTATCAGTTCTTCAAAGATAACTCTTACGAAAAGGTCCGCTCTTTCGTCTCAGCCGAGGAGGCCGTCACAGCCTTCAACCACTACACAACCAACGTGGCGTCCCGCATCGGCATCACAGCCCGCGTAATCGTCACAGACGGCGGCGACTCCATCGTCTTCGAGTGGAAATCCGGCCTCGGCATCACTTTCCGCCCCCGAGATGATCCAAGCAAGCTTGGATCATCTCAAGAGGAGTCCTCAAATGACCTTTGATCCATTCAAGCCCATCTTCACATTCGTCGCCGACGACGGCACAAACTACCACATAGACACTCACGCTCTCCGCGACTGGTGCGTGGGCCAGCTAAAGCTGGCCCAGCTCGAAGTCTTTTTAATCCCCCTCAAATACGACCTAGCAGCCACATTCATCCCCGAGAACGTCATTGCGCCAGCTCGCATTCGCGAGCTGTCGCAAAGACCAGTCGCTTCCCTAGACCCCATCATAATGGCCAAAGATGGCACTCTCACAAACAACGCGTCCAACGTCATGCTAGTGGACGGACACCACCGCTTCTTCCTCGCCTGCCTCCGTAAACAAACATTCATCGAAGGCCACCTCCTCGAACCATCCCAATGGAAACCATTCCAGCTTCACAACCTCCCCTCAATCACCAAGGAGCAGCTGCGCCGCAGCCCCCTCCTCAAAAGGAATTATTGAGTTTGGGCTTTAGCCCAAACTCAAGAAAGGAGTCCTTCAATGGCCGGCGCAGCCCTATTCGGCTTCCTCACAGGCAGCGGACTATTCTTCGTAGCCCTCATCCTCCTAGCCCTCCAAACCCTCTATCTAGGGACCATAGAAGTCCTCGCCCGCATCCACTTCAACTACCGCCAGCGCCACCCGAGGATTGCGAGTGCGAGTGTTGCGCACAAAGTTCGCAACACTCGCATCTTCTGGTCAACATGGGCCTCCTTTATGGCCTTCATCGCCATCTACCACTGGATTTGGGGCTGAACCAGAAACACCTAACAGGAGTCCTCAATGCCCATCTTTCAATCGCGCCTAATCGACCTCCTCTCCGCCGCCCTCGATTGGCAGCACGCCTTCAACGAAAAGTCCCGCCTCATGGAGCACCTCGCCCGCGAACAAGACAACAAACAACTCAGCGCCCTCGCGCGCTACAGTGCAAACGACTACCTCCTTGACCCCATCAAAACAAACACGACCATCGCCCTCGAAACCGAGCGCATCAAACACACCAAACGCTACAACGAAGCGAGGCGAGCCAAAGCTCTTCTCACAAAAGCTGAAGGAGCAATCCCCAGCATCCAGTCCCCAGAAGACATAGAAGAGCTTCGCATCGCCCAGATCGAAGAAGACTACCGCAAATCCAGAGAAGAGTAGACGCGCCTAACGGCGCGTCTACAAACCATTTCCAATACCGAAGACAGTTGACATCCGGCTGTCTTCGCTCTTGGAAAAGGAAAAATCAAGTGAATGATGCACGTCGTAAAGAAATTGCTGAAGCCATCTCAAAAATCGAGGACGCCAAATCCATCCTCGAGTCAGCCTCCAATGACGAACGGGAAGAGTTCGAAGAACTCCCAGAGAAAGCCCAAGAGTCCACCAAGGGAACTAACATAGAAGCAACAGCCACAATCCTCGAAGAAACCGTCGATGACTGTGACAACCTAATCTCGAAGCTTAACGACGCGAAGGTATAAGGCATCGGCAGTGGGCCGTTAGGCCCACTGCCTCGCCTTAACCTTCAAAAGGGCAGGGCAGTGAGCTAAAGCTCACTGCAAGAGAAGGGCAGATGAAAACATTTCCATTCGGTCGCCACAAAGATGTCCCACTCTCCGAAGTCCCTATGGACTACCTAGAATGGTATCTCCGTACTACAAAGGCCCAAATAGCCGAGATCGAAGCCGAGCTAGAACGCAGAGAGCTAGCCGAGCTTGCAACCGGCACCTGGAAAGAAAAACTAATCAAAGCAGGCTACCGCACCCTCATGAAACAATACCACCCAGACTCCGGCGGCTCCACATCCGACGCCCAGCAAGTCAACGCCGCCTTCGAGTGGCTTAAGAAACATGCAGCGAGCTAAAGCTCGCTGCATATTTCTTAATCCAAAAACACTAAGGAGCCAATTAATGGAAAACAACATAACCTACACAGCCACATCCCTATCCGACATAGCCGATCACTTCGAGATGTTTGCAAAACGCATCGAGGAGCGTCTTCGCCATCCCGGTCGCATGACCCAGGTGCAAATAAAAATACACGTAGCTCAAATCCAGATATGGCGAGAAGCCTCCGAAACCCTTCGCCACACCACAATTCAGGCGAAGGCAGAGCCTTCGCCTGAAGGAGCAGCACAATGACCTATCAGCGCCGTCGCTTCAAAAAAGAAAATGATAAGCCCGAGACGCCTCCGGCGTCCCGGAGACGCCGCCTCCCATTCGGCGAGTGCCCCTCATGTGACCGCGACAGGGCTGAAGGCCCCTCACATGACCCATCGCCCCACTGCGAGTCCGGTTCTCATCCCCACTGCACTTGCGATACATGCTTCTAAAGGAGTCTATCATGAATGATCGAGCCACAATCCAAGATCAGATCGACCAGACACGACGCCGGTCTATCAACATCTTCACTGATTTAGACACATTAGAATTAGGCATAGCTCAAGAGCCAATGTCCTTCTCTCTAGACAGCATAAATCGGCTTAAAATTCTCGCAGCATCACTAGAAAGTCTCGCTATCTCTTGCGGGCATACTCTAGACAAACAGCGCATTCAAGCCCAATTCGAGGCGCGGAGAGCCAAGCGATGAAATCCATCATCGCAGCTCTAGGAATTGCGTTTGCACCTGCCGCAAACGCAAGTCCATGCCATCACTATGCCACATGGCACTACCCCTATCCTCAGCCCTCATGTGGGGGTCGGGCCGGGGTTGGGCAGAACCCAACCCCAGATAATGCCTCCAACTGGTACGTGGAGATTCAGCTCCCCACAGAAGCTGAATCTCAAGATCCAAGGAGCATTCCTTTCCCAGTCCTCTTAGCTCAGTCTAAAGATGAACTCAACATACTTCTCCTCTCACGGAAATGGAGCAAAACCCTCCAGAAGCCCTGGATTGACACTTGTGTTCGCACCTCAACTCCCGAACAATGCGAAACAGCCTGGGAAAAACTAAACAACAAGTGAGGGAAGACAAGCCACTTGGAAAGGAAAGTAAATGGCCAGCACAACAACAACCACATTCCATCAAGTCTCTCGCATCGAGTTCGAGTACTTCCCCGACACCTCTGACCCAGCCTTCTCATTCCTCCGCCTCCTAATTTACAGTCCCGACTCCACTATCCGCGCCCATCAAATATCATTATTCTCTCACAATGCCGAGTCGGCCGACCACCTCCATAACATCTTCCTCGCCTCTCAGCTGATGCTTGATCCACCGACGGTGGATCGAGCATCATGAAAGACCACCGCTCAGTCGGCATAAAGGCTGCAAGCCTCTACGCCTCCTACGAGTTCTACTTTGGCAAGCGTGGAGGACAAGCCTCCACGCTTGCAAACCAGGAAACCAAACCCATGCCTCGCTCTATCTCATTCCGCGCCTTCAGCAACGCACTCCGTATCCTTCGCGCTCTCGACTCCTACGAAGTCTCCTTCCTAACCGATGATCAATGGGAGAAGTTTCGCACTAACCCATACGACTTCTTCATGATAACCACTGACTACAATGCCGGCCTCATCTGGGAAGCCATCCAGCGCCGGCAGCCAGAGGAGCTAAAACAGAATGTCTAGAGAATATCACACCTGCCGCAAATGCCGCAGAACCAGCTATGATCCATTATGGGACATGTACCAAACCGGCCCCCGCCACTGGGAGCATTTCAGCCACTTAACCATGTCAAAAATCCTCACCCTTCCACCCAGCACTCGTGAGCGTTTCGAAACATGGTGGGAGGCTGAAAAGATTGAGTGGCGGCAAGCTTGTCTTGCCGCCACTCAAGAAGGAGAGCCCAATGGCTGACCACCCACTCCACGAGTGCGCTGCAACCGCCGCACCCCTCATCGAGTCCGGCGCAACCATCCACCAAAAATTCACCTGTTTGGCGTGCGGAGCACGTCAAACCATCGCCGAGGCCAACCAATTCTTCAGTCGCGGCAAATGTGAAGAGTGCGGTCACATAACAGACATCGCCGTCCAGGGCTGCAACTACATGGTGATTTGGGGCGAGGCCAAACCAATCGGAGGTATTCAATGAGCTACAAACCAGAAGTCCAAACCGACTCCTCGGGCAAATGGTACAGCAACGCCGCCCGCTTCGCCACCCTCGAAGAGGCCGACGCCTACAATCTCGACCTCGCATGGCGCTGGACTGCAGTCCGCGAAAGCCGCGTGATCGAAAGCGACGAACCAGTCAATTTCCGCTGGGATTGGATCTCACGCAAGGGCATCCTCCTTAGCGTGCCCTCACAATGTGAGGGCACGCTATGATGCTCTGGATACAAACTGATCCGCGAGTCGATCTCGGCTTCCTCCCCTCCTTCCTAAGCGACACCGACCCTCGTCCAGCCGCCAAGCAAATTGACTCCAATTACACCCACGGAGGTGGATGGCGTCCTCAGCCCGGCTTCGAGTCTCTCAAAGACTACACCTTAAAATACTCTGGCGACCCACCAATGAAGCCGCTCGCTATGACCAACCTACGCCACGAACTAATCTGCTTCTATCCCTACAGCTACCTCGCCATCTTCCAACCCGACGGCAGCTTCGAAGTGTGCCGCGTCGATTAGGTTTGCAAGCTAAAGCTTGCAAACCTAAAAAAGGAGTATCCAATGATGTCTGACATCGAAATGCGTGTCTCAGCACACGCCATCATCACGCTAGGACGAGGCCGCTCTCCAGAAGAAGACAGCGACGCCTACAGTTCGAAATGCGCTGACGCAGCCCGTTGCCTCGCAAATGCCAACCCCCAGAATATCGCCAGAGCGGTATTCAGCCTAAACAACAACCAAGAAAGCAACGGTCCCCTATTCATCGCAGACGCCCTCAAAATACTGGCCAAAATAGCTCAGGCCAAGATTGGCACCGAACTACAGTCCATGCCCACCGAGGGAGGCATACAATGATCGGCCCCGGCAAATACGACGCAGAGGCCACCCTAGTCATGGAGTCCGCCAAAGCCGCTGGCGTCATCATAATAGTCATCGATGGCGACAGAGGTGAGGGCTTCTCAATCCAAGCCACCCTAGAAGTAACCCTTCTACTCCCAAAAATGCTGAGGATGATAGCAGATGATCTCGATCCTGCCGTCTCTGCTCTTTCATCCTCACAACGTGAGGATGAAAGAGCATGAACTTCCACGATCCATCCCGCACTCGCCTAGGCAACTGGCGTCCCTGCTGGCTCAACTCAGTCATTGCCCTCCCACCCATCCAGCTGGAGCCGCACGAGACCGACCCATCCTTAATCCATCTAACCATCTGCCACGGTTCTCGTGGCATCTGGCTCGAGAAAGACATCCCCAAAACAGAACTCCACAAAATCCTTCACTTTTGGGAAGTGGACCCCGAAGGCACCTTCATGCAGCTCTTCGGTCTAACCGACTGGCCCCACGAGCACGCACGTATCGCAGCCGCAATGCGACCAAAACCAAAAGCCATCGAACCGCAAGTCCGAGTCCCTATCCCAATCGAGGACTTGATATGAAAATATCGGAAAGACAGCGGAGAGATCGTGTCCTTTACAACGACCTCATCCAGCTATTTCCGCCTCCTCCACATCTAATCCAGCGCGAAATTCGTCTCTGGCTCTACGAGGAAGTGATCCAGGCTTCTCAAGAGAAGCCTGGATCAAGACTATATCTTTGGTTTCTGGAAAGAATGGAACGTCTCAACTGGGAGAAAGTATAATGCCTGGCTTCACCTACAAATCCTACTCATTCCTCGAGAAAGATCCCATAATCGATGAGATCCGCACCGTCATTCAGGAGTGCGGCGTTTCGCACAAATGGATCGAAGAGAACTCAGGCGTCACCGCCGTAACCCTCCGAGCCTGGTTCTACGGTGCAACCAAAAAACCCCAAGCGGCCACAATCAATGCAGTGGCCCGTTCCCTCGGCTACAAACTTGGCTTCGTCCCATTCGCAACCATCATTCATATGGACCCTCCCATGCCTCAGCCCGAGCCTGCACCTCACGCACGCGAGGTGCGACACGTAGTCCAGATGGCTAAGTTTCGAAGTAAAGCTTCGAAACTTAGGAAAGGAGCACGCCGATGACAAAATTCAAAGTTGCCTTCACTATGGACTCCAAAACCCTCTTCTTAATCATGTCCAAAATACTCCCCATCGAGGACTTAAAGGTCGAGGAGAAATTTGACCCTGCAGAACTTCAGGCAGCTCTTCATGCTCTCGCCCCAAAAGAGCAAAAAGTACTTGCTCACAAACCAAAATATAGAAAAGGTAGGGCTTCAATCCCCTTCAGCCCAGACAAAGGAATAAACAAAATCCTCCTCACCCACCTAGCCCAGCGTCCTCATCGCGCTACCGAGTTACGCATCCATCTAAAAGAGGGCGGCTTTTCCCCCAACTCAGTCGGCTCCCGCCTACAAAAGCTGGCACACCGTGGCATGGTCAAACAGCACGGCGACGGCCTCTGGAGCTTAATCAATGGCTAAACGTCCACTCCCCGGATTAGGCGACGCGCCCATCGAACCGCAGTACGTCGAAAAAATGAACGCCATTGCGCAAACTCTCGACGAGTTATTCAATGGCGGAGTCCGCGATCCAGCCCGTAAAACAGGGTTTGTCCTCATGGTCTTCCCGTTCGACGAGGCTAGTGAAGGCCGTTGCAACTATCTTTCTAATGGCGCAGACCGGAAAGACATCATCAATTTGATGAAAGAGATGATCCAACGCTTTGAGGGCCAGCCTGAGATGAAAGGCAGAGCTTAAGCGAGCTTTGCTCGCTTAAGCTCTGACAAAGGCAGAACATGAAAAACGATGAGATCCTCTGGCGTCTACAGACCGCCTACGAAACACTCGCCCCAATGCGAGGCCAGCTTGAGGACGACATGGAGAATGAAACCTCTTATGCAACCGGCGTAGTCCTCGGCAACCTCATCATCGCAATCAACCTGCTCAAGCGCGACATCCTCGCACAGAAGAAACCGGAAAAAGATGACGCATAGATTTGACCGCGGCGCAGAGCACACCTTCATATGCAACGGAGATGTCCGCTGGCACATAGACCAGATCATCAACGGGATCTACTTCAACTGCTCTCGTATGCTGCCAGACGGTCGCTTCCGGGAGTGTACGATCATCTGCCCTGGACACAAGCAAGCAGAGCTTGCTTGTGTCCATGATGGCCCATCCAATGGTGTGTCGGATGACTGGCCTAGCGGCCAGTCATCCTCCAGAGATGAGCCACCTTACTCTCTAGAACATCATAAGACCAAACGGGCAGTAAACCCCGAGTGAGAATGGTACATTACCAAAAGTTAATGTATGGACCCCTTGACATGACCCACCAAATATGACAGAATTAACTTGGATGACATCAGTCATTCCTATCAGAGGGACTGAATAGATGACAAGAGTTCTATCAGCGGCGGTACTGATTGCCGCATTGGGGGTATTGCCTGCAAGAGCAGCAGTCCTCACCTCAGTCGAGAATGTCGGCTCAATCTTCAATGAGAGCCTCGCACTCCCAGCTGAAGACACTCCCGGCTCGGGGATCGGCTTTGCCCAATTCTTCGAGTTCTCTCTCCCAACCAGAGAGACTGTCACCGTCTCTATGTCCGACAGCGGTATCGGCAATCTGGCGGTTGTGGGAGGCGTTCTCTCACTCAACACCCAGACCTCAACTGGACCGGGGCCTCTCTTCACCCCGCTTGGAGCGTTCCTCGAAAGCTCTCCAGTCCTCAACGTGGTTGGCGGGCAGGAAGCCATAGTCAGTCCTGACATTCTGAATGCCGGCAACTACTTTGTCGCGTTAACCGGCACCAGTGGCTCATCCCCGATCCACCTCGCCATCGACGGCACCGTAACCGCCCAAGCAGCAGTTCCGGAGCCGTCAACCTGGGCAATGATCTTGCTAGGCTTCGCTGGCCTAGCTTTTATTGGAGGTCGTTCTCGTAGAGCGTCGAGGACGGACTCCATAGTCGCAGCTCTTTAACCCCCGTAGGGCTGCGATAGGTCAGGGTGGTGAAACAACACCCTGATTAAGGGGCCGAGTCTTCCAAGTGCCGCAACTTCTAGGACTCGGCCCTCCTTTGCAAACCCAATTTCCAAATCATACGCAAGCGTATGATTTGGAAAAGGAGTTGGAAATGCGTAGAAATAACACTCTCCGAGGATTTATCCTCGCGAAGCGAGGATAAAGCCTCATGCGTAGAGTTATCAGGCCGCAATCTCGTCGCCACCTATGGCTCTATGATGAAGACTGGGATTTTGTCTCCACCCATGTAGCAGCCCGTACACGTCTACCGCCTGGCTCCTGGGTGAGGGAGATGCTTCACCGCGTAGTCCTCCAGCTGAGAGAGGAGCGTTACATCCAAAACGAGACTGCTCAGAAACTGTGGGAGCATGTGTCGAAAGACGAGGAGGAGGCAACACATCATGACTGATTTTACCAAATATAGGCGCAAGCAGATTGCCGAATTGCGCCCTTACGTCCCAGGCGAGAATTTATCTCATGTGTCAATATCTCCAGAAGATGAAAAGGCTGGCTCCCCTAAGCCAGGCGATATGATCGCCCGCAATCCAAAGAACCATAGCGACCAATGGCTAGTCGCTGCCCAGTATTTCTCTGACAACTTCGAGCCGGTAGATTTGAGCTAAAGCTCAAATCTAATAAATAGGGCAGACAAAAATGACTGAAGAACTCCCCCAAAATGATCTTCTAAAGAAGGCGGACCCCGAGTGGTCAATGGCCGAACTCTTCAATCGGGAGCCGCTCGCACTCTACCAGCAGTACCCCGAACAGTTCAAACGGCTCATCATGGAGCTTCGTGCCCAGGCCGAACGCAACCGAATGGCCGAGGAATCCGGCAAGCGGATTCCTCGTCCAAGTAAAATGGCCGATGCTCTTCCAGTCAAATCCCTCCTCACAGCCGAAGAACTGCTATTTGGGGACGACAAATAAGGTTTGAGCTAAAGCTCAAACCTTAAAGGGAGGGACAAATGAAAGTAAGCAAAATAGGCTTTACTGGAACGCAGCGTGGCATGACCGAAATCCAGGCCGAAACGATAAGCAACTATTTCGGCGATGGAGTAGAGTTCCACCACGGCGACTGTACTGGGGCTGATGAGCAGGCTCACCGATTAGCTAAAGCAGCTGGTTGCCTCATTATTATCCATCCTCCTATCAATCCGAATAAACGTGCTTTCTGCATCGCTGATAACATCCTTCCACAGAAAGACTATCTGGATCGCAATCACGACATAGTAGATGCGACCGAACTTCTTCTCGCCACACCAGGCGAACAAGAAGAGCAGCTTCGTTCAGGCACATGGGCAACCATCCGCTACGCTCGTAAATGGAAGAAACCGACCATAATAATATATCCTAACGGAGGAACCGAGCTGTGATGCAAAACTGGGAAAACAATAAAAGCTTCAGTCAGAAGCTGCCGCGGTTCCAAACCGCAATCGACTCAACGAGTCTGGGTGCATTCAAACAATGCGCTCGCTACTACTATTATTCTATCATCTGCGGCTATACAAAGATTGGCGTCCAGATCCATCTGGATTTCGGCTCCGCCGCTCACCACGTATCCGAAAACTATCAGCGTGCTCGATCTCAAGGGATCGAGCACGAAGAGGCGTTAGAGGCCACTATAGTAAAAGCCCTGGCTGATACATGGGATTACAAAGCTAACGCTCCAGCGTTCGACGACGTTCAGAAGAACCGCCTATCTCTCATCCGTTTCGCTGTCGAATACCTAGACCATTACGAGAAGCAGGGCTCCCCTCTCAAAACAATCCAGCTAGATAATGGCAAACCAGCAGTCGAACTGACCTTTCTCTTCGATGCTGGCTTCCGTTCTATGAACAACGAAGTCATTTCGCTGTGCGGTCACATAGACCGCCTCGTCCAGTTCAATGACGACATCTTCATAGCCGACTTAAAAACCACCATGGAAGCGATCAGCTCAAAATATGCAGAGCGCTTCACTCCAGACAACCAGTTTACCCTCTACACCATTGCAGGCCGTGTCGCCCTCGGCGTTCCTGCCCGTGGCATCCTCCTCGACGCCGCCCAGATCGGCGTCAACTTCGTTCGCTTCCAACGCTTCCCCGTCTACCGTCCTCAACCAGTCCTCGACGAATGGCTTCAAGCCCTCCCCTACTGGGTATCCCTCATGGAGAGCTGCGCCACAGTAGCTGAGCCAATGAAAAATCCCGAGGCTGCCTACCCTCAGAACGACAAAGCTTGCGGTCTATACGGCGGCTGCCAATTTCGAGAGATCTGTGGGCGAAGCCCACTGGCTCGCAAACCGATTATGGATGCAACTTTCCAGATTAGACGCTGGGACCCGGCTGGGGAGCCTCGCTAACGCTCGGCTCCCATAGGAGAATTGCAATATGTTTGCAAAAGAGTTTGTAAAATCGAGAATGCCCTACGGGATCTATGACACTCGTAACTGCGCTCTTATCCACATTGGCCTCTACTCGAGCATTGCCGAATGTTGGCAGCTTTATCTCGGATGGCCAAGCGCAGATGAGATCATGGATGCCAAACAAAACGGTCTCCACTGCATCCCCATAACCTGCCACTACCAGTTGCCTGACGAGCAAAGCTCGTCAGGCAAAAGCTCGTCAGACAAAAGTGAGGAAGCGTCCAAATGAAAAAAGAACGTCCAACAGTAGATACCAAGTCATACGATTTGGCAGAGCATTTCCTTAGTGAGATCCCCGGTGCAACAGAAGACGACTATTGGGAGCTGGCACGGGTCATCCAGGCCGCGTGCGAAGATGCCTGCCGGGAAGTCGAGACAAGGGAAGCAGTCAAATGAACGAGGAAGTCAAGAAAGACCTATTTAGAACTGAGCAAGCTCCGCTTGCTCAGTTCCGGCCAGTCAAGATCTTGATGCTTGGCGACCCCGGCAGCGGCAAAACAGGGAGTCTAGCTTCCCTCGTTAAGGCGGGATACAATCTCCGCATCATGGACTTCGACAACGGCACCGAAATCCTCCAGAATCTTTTAACCAAGGAAGAGTACGCAACCTGCTCCATAATTCACCTTCAAGATAAGCGGATGGCCAAGAAAGTGCCAGTCATGGATGGGCAAAATATCCGCGGCTACAAAGTCAGCGCCATCCCTCTCAATCCAAACGCCTGGCAGAAAGCCGTAGACCTAATCTGCACTGACTGGAAAGACCCCAATAATCAAAAATCATTGGGGTCTGTCTACACTTGGACCTCGCAGGACGTCCTCGTCTTCGACTCCTTAACCCATGCTTGGCGCACAGCCTTAAACTTCATTCTTGCAATCAACAACCGGCTGGGCCAAAACCCGACGCAACCGGAGTGGGGCACCTGCCAAGGGATGATCCTCGACGTCCTCTCCACCTTCTTCGATGCCAGCATCAAATGCAATGTGGTCTGTTGCGCCCACATCGCTTACGACACCGACCAGAACGAGATCCTTCACGGTCTCCCTGCTGGTCCAGGCCGAGCCCTCAATCGAGAGATCGGCACCTACTTTAACCATACAATTCGGGCTGCCACCGTCGGTAACCGCCACTCCATCATCACCCAGTCGGACGGCGTAGTCGAGTTAAAGAGTGCGGCTCCCGGCAAAATTAAACAAACCTACCCAATCGAAACCGGCCTGGCCGACTACTTCGCAGCCGTTAGGTCTGTGGCGGACAAGCCTTCACAGACCTAAAGAGCAGCTTACAATGAGAGAAAAGAAAGAGATTGGTGAGAAGTACGACGTCACAGCCAAGGAGCGTGATTTAGCCGAACGTCGAACTGCTTTTTTAATTAAGCGCCTAATTGATTTTAACATCCCCCTGAGAACTGCTTTAGCCAGTGCTTATTTTCAGGGTATAATCGATGCATCAGACTTAATCAAGGAGAAACGTCCATGAATAGACAAGATATCATAACAATAGCTGAGTTTGGCGGTTTCACAATAGAAGCCGTTTACGACTACCGCATCGAGCTGTCTTATGAGAATAAGCATGCCCCAGTTCCAGTTGATGATGTAAAAGTGGAGAAGGTGGAGCTGCATATAAAGAGGCATCAGAGCATCCTCAACAAGCAGTCTCATATCCGAGTAAACTCGGTCAAGACAGTCCGCACCATCCGTCTGTTGGATATTCCTCCGTGGCTCTGGGAGCTTTTAAATGACCAGACCGTCATCGAAGAGCTGGATAGGGATTATCCGGTGCCAGATCCGGACGAACAGAGAGAAGATCTGCGATACAAGCTCGCAGATCTTCAAAACACTGATGATAAGCGAGATTATTAGGAGTCTTGCAAAACAGTTATGTGAAATTCCATTCTAGAGGAAAAAAATCTGGAGTGGATGTAAGCAGGGCAGCTGCCCAAGGAGAAAGTAAATGGCAAATCTAGCAGAACTGATGAAGGGACGTGTCGAGGATCTTATTAAAGGACCACCGACACTTCCCATCGGTGACTATCCGGCAGTCATTTCCAAGTTCGAGCTGACATCGGCTCGCAATGCGGAGCAGACTCCGATCCTCCGTTTTACGGCCCGCATTCTCGGTTGGCCAGCTGATGACTCCATCGACGAGTCGCAGAAGGCCCCCATCGAGAACATCACCCAGCGTACAGTCAACTGTGATTACTGGCTGCCTCTCGATTACAGGTACGGCCGCCTGTGTGCGCAGTGCGGGATCACAGGGGAGATCACGGAGCAGACCAACTATGAGCTGGTTGGCAAGGAAGTCCTCGCCTCCGTGAAGCATCAGATCAGTAAGAAGACTGGTGAAGTCTGGGCCGTCGCTCAGCAGCTCATCGGAACAGCCTGAGCTAAAGCTCAGGCTGTTCTGATGGGGCAGTAGATCTGCCCCTGGGGGAGGTGGAGGGCCTCCCCCTAAATTATTGAGGACTGACATGATAAAAGCTACAGCACAAATGAATGGTAGGACTATGCTTATTCTGGGTTTGAGTTTTAAGAACCTCGATAAATTTCGCGCCGAGCCAGGCGACACATTCATCAAAATCGATGGCAGACAAATGGATCTGCCAATCGACGTAATGATATTCTCCGGCGAAACAGAAGCCCACCTAGCCAATCTAGTACAAAACAGTGTCGGACCCATGACAAAAGTCTACGTCGATCCTAAATTAAAGAGTTAGATCCTCTTCAATAAGCAGTCGAGCAAAGCTCGACTGCTTATTGAAAGGATCGGACTTCGATGCCAGACATTGCCCTCTCCCTCATCTGGGTTAAACGAGACTCCCGTCAGAGACGGAAGCTAGAGCCGGACCCCGCACTCCAGCAGAGTATAAAGAGGGTGGGCCTCATCAACCCCATCATTATCACCAAAGACTACCAGCTGATAGCCGGTGAGCGCAGATGGGAGGCCTGCAAAGCACTAAACATGCAAATTATCGCAGTTCGATGGTTTGAAGACCTGAACATAGACGAACTTAAAGTGGTTGAGCTTGAAGAGAATATCAAGCGCAAAGACCTCACATGGCAAGACTCCACCAGAGCCATAGCCGAGCTTCACTTCCTATATGGGAAGAAAGATCCTGCATGGAACCAAAGAATGACTGCCGAGGCCCTCTCTATTGACGCAGGTCACGTCTCCAACACCCTCCTCGTCGCCACTCACCTGAAAGATCCGAGAGTGGCCAAGGCCACTTCAGTCAACGAGGCCCGCAACCTCATCAGGAGGCGCAAAGAGCGCGAGGACGAGACGGAGATAAACGATATGGCCATCTTCGCTAGAGGGATGGTAATAGGGGAGACGGGCAAGCCGTCCTCCCTATTACAAAACGTAGTGACTCCGCAAACTCAGGTTCAGGCTTTGCCTGAACCTGAGATTGCTGTTGAGGCATCATGGTCCCGTGCTGCGGTAGAGCGTGCCATCAGGCAGGAAAATTTCCTCGAATGGGCACCAAATTACACTGGCATGTCCTTCAACCTAATCCACTGTGACTTTCCGTATGGGGCGAATGTCTTCGACGGCGCAGGCCAGTTCAAACCAGAAGACCAAGAGGGCGCTTACTCCGATCAAGCAGTCGACTACTGGACCCTCACCGAGTGCTTGATAAAGAACCTCGATCATCTGCTATCACCTCTTGGCCACATAATGTTCTGGCTCAGTCCTAAGCCAGCTGTCATGGCTAGGACTATGCGCCTCTTTGAGGCAAACGGCCCATCTATTGAGTTCTATCCATATCCACTTATTTGGCACAAATCGGACAATTCAGGTATCGTTGGCGACTCCCAACGGTGGCCTCGTCACACCTACGAGGCAGCCCTTCTAGCCTATCGAGGCCGCCGTCCCCTCGTCCGGACAGTTGCTGACTCTTATTCAGGTCCAGGTGACCGAAAGCTGCATCCATCCTGTAAGCCGGAGCCTATGCTTCGCCACTTCTTTGCAGCCTTGGTTGATGGAAACACCCGTTTCTTGGACCCTACCTGCGGAGCCGCCTCCTCCCTCAGAGCTGCTGAAAGTCTTGGGGCTCTGTCTCAGAATGTCCTTGGTCTGGAAATTGAGGAGCGCTTTGTGTCCGTTGGACGCGAAGCCCTTCTCAGCTTCCGCGTAAATGCAGAAGCCCATGACCTGAGTCAGCATCGTGCAAAGCACGGTGCTGACTCATGACATGTCCCCCTTTTGCCGGGTGGGCTGGCTCCCGTGAACCGCGCCTAGTCATTATCGGCGAGGCATGGGGCGAGTCCGAAGAACAGACAGGCGGTATTCCCTTCTGCGGAATAGCCGGAGCCGAACTATCTCGCATTCTTCTAGAAACCATTCCAGCCAACAAATACACGGCTGACTTCCGGTTCGCTCTTGGACGCTCCGGCTGGCATCAGATGCGAAATGTATGGGCCAAGGAGGCCGGAATTGGTCTGACCAATGTGGCCGCACTCCGTCCACCAAACAATGACTTCGACTTCCTCCTATGCTCCAAGAAGGAGCTTCCCAATGACTATCCTCAACTTCCCCCGCTCGGACGTGGCAAACTTGCCTATCTCAAAACGGAGTATTTGGGTGAGCTTGACCGTCTCCGAGCCGAACTCGAGCAAACCAGACCAACGTGTATCATTGCGGCTGGAGCTATCGCGACCTGGGCCCTCCTTGGAAGAACTGACATTAGCAATGTCCGTGGCACTGCGACAGTGGGCTCGTCAGGAGGGGTTGCTCCGGGAGTAAAAATCCTCCCCACTTACCATCCATCCGCAGTCCTGCCTGGACGTGGACGCCGTGAGTGGCGTATCATCTGCATGGCCGACTTCATTAAAGCCTGGCGCGAAACATCCCATCCCCGAGTGATCCGGCCCGAGCGTAAAGCCATCATTAACCCAACTCTGGAAGAAGTTATAAATTTTACTAGGGGTATCATTTCTTGGTCATCTCCTCTAGCCGTAGACTGTGAGACAGCAGGTCCGCTAATCACCTGCATCAGCTTCGCCCACAATTCTCAGTTTTCCATTACCATTCCGTTCCGTAACAAGGCTGGTACGCACAACTACTGGGGTACGGTTGAAGAAGAGCTTCAAGCCTGGGCATGTGTCCAGATCCTCTTGGAGTGTGGACGCCCACTTGTTTTCCAGAATGGTATGTATGACATGCAGTATTTTATTAGAATGGGTTTCAAACTGCATTGTGCTCGTGAGGACACCATGCTGCTACACCATTCGCTTTACCCAGAAGTTCAGAAGAGTCTCGGTTTCCTAGGCTCCATCTACACCAACGAAGCTAGCTGGAAGCTGATGGGTCGGCATCGTGCAACCAAAGTGAAGGGAGAAAAACTAGATGAGTGACCATCCTCTTGAGTCGAATCTTGCTTTACAAGATTCGACTCAACATCCCGCACCTGGGGAAGGCTACTGGTACATGGCCGGTCCCTATTCCGACAACATAATGGAGCGCTACAAAGAGCATTTAGCTTTAGCAGCTCTTTTAACAAAACGTAAACTAACTGTATATGCCCCCATCATTCACTATCATGACATGGCACAAACATATAACATGCCAACAGATGCGGAGTTTTGGAATGAACATAACCGCCACATGATATTCCGCTCCAGAGGAGTAATCCTCCTTTGTTTTCCCAATTGGGCTCAATCAAAAGGAGTGCGGAAAGAACTGGATTATAGCAAAATGATTGGTTGTCCAGTGTGGGCGCTAGATCCGCCTCCCACATACCAAGGAGATGAAGTGACCTTGAACTGGACAAGATTACTTTGAGTCTGAATAAGCTAAAGCTTATTCAGACTCAAAAAACTTTAGTTTTTTGAGGCTGAGATGCCAGTCATCCAGACAGCTACAATAGAACCTGGCAGGCTGAATATTGAAGAGCAGCATCAGACCTATTGTGCGCTCGACTCCATGCTCACACTAGAGATCCTGGAGAACATCAACAAGGAACATCCGGGCGGTGCGGAGCCAATCTACTCCTTTGAGAGGGCGCTTCAAGCTCCCCTCCTGGAGATGGCTCTTCACGGCTTCCTCATTGATGGACTGGATCGGTACCGAATGGAGCTTGCAGTGAAGCAGCAAGTTGCTGCTTCGCGACAGGTGCTGAACATATTAGCTCAGCATGTATGGGGTAAAGAACTTAACCCCCGATCCCACACCCAGTTATCAGACTTCTTCTATAAGACAATGAAGATCCCCGAGATCTGGCTTTCCTTTAAGGGAGAGCGTAGACTGTCAGTCAATCGGGAGGCCCTAGAGAAGATAGACGAGTATATGTATGCTCGACCAATTGTCTCCCTCATCCTTTCATGCCGCGATCTCTATAAGCAGTTGGATGTCCTCACTGAGGAGATAGACGAAGATGGACGACATAGAACTTCGTACAATATCGGCGGAACTGAAACAGGCCGTCTTTCATCTTCAACTTCAGTCCTCGGCACAGGCGGAAACGCTCAAAATATTGCTCCAGAACTCCGCCGAGTCTTCATATCAGATCCAGGTTGGAAACTCTGCTCGATTGACCTTGAGCAGGTGGAGGCTCGTGATGTTGGGTTTCTCTGCGGGTGTTTGTTTGGGGACTGGTCTCTGTTGGATTCTTGCGAGTCGGGAGACTTCCACACCAACAACTGCAGACTTATATGGCCAGATCAGCCTTGGCCAGCCGATCCCGCTGGTTGCCGCCAGCTGGCTGAACGCATACCCGTCTACCGCGATTGGACAATGCGTGACTTGGCCAAGCGAGGAGGCCACCTCACCAACTACAACGGAACAGCATGGACAATGAGCCGTGTCTTAAAGCTCCCCATGAAAGTCTGTGTGGAGTTTCAGGCGCGCTATTGTAGAGGAGACGCCAAGAACAACATTCGCCCAGCTTATCCAGCTCTTCGCCAATACTGGAACTGGATAGCCGACCGGCTTCAGACGGTCGGCTCCATTACGACACCATTCGGAAGGCAGCGTCACTTCTTTGGAGATCATAGGAGTGATGCCACACTAAGGGAGGCAATTGCATTCGTTCCCCAGAATATGACGGCTGAACGCACAAATCTCTGGCTCTGGTTGGCATGGGCTAGACTCGGAGATCGCATTCAGCTATTAGCTCAGACACACGACTCCATCACCTTTCAATTCCGTGAAGATGATAAAGATGCGGACGAACTTATCACAGCAGTCTTAGAACTGTTGAATGAAATTAAGCTCTTTGACTCGAAGAGTCAAAGAGCTTATATCGCGCCTGGAGCCGCCAAGGTCGGGTGGAACTGGGCACCGGAGTCGGGAAACAACCCGGCTGGATTACTCAAGTGGAGGAGGGGAACGCATGACAGGCGTTCTAGGCCGTCAGGCTTAGAACGACTGTAGGGAGGGTGAGTTGTCGTGCCATCGGGAGATCTGGTCGATCAGTTTACACTGTACACGAAGGGCTTTCGTACCAGTCCTTTATATAGGAAGTGGGCAGGGATCACTTTAGTAGCGGGCGCAATGGAGCGTCGAGTCTTTACGAAGAACGACGCTTACGTCAACTATCCGAACCTATACATTATGCTCGCTGGCCCTCCAGGTAGCGGCAAGAGCGTAATTGATAGCGTGCGTCGTCTCTGGAGAGCCACTTTAAACGAACTACAAATTCCTGACTTCTATGTGGGCGTAGACAACGCAACCAAAGCAGCTCTCGTAGATGCTCTTTCGAAAGCCACCCAGAACGGCATCCCCTCCTACCAATACAACTGCCTCCTTCTCCCGGTGGAGGAGTTTTCTGACTTCTTCTCGACCTACGATCCCTCCCTCCTCTCATTTCTCACCAAAATTTATAACGCTCCGGATGACTATGAAGAGGAGCGCCGAGGACACGGCAAAACGAAAATCAAAGCCCCCCTCATGACAGCTCTTCTCGGCTATCAGCCAGACGTCATGAACAAAGTGCTCCTAAAGGAGGGTGCTGACCAGGGCTTTCTTCGCCGCACAATCCTAATCTGGAACCGCAACGCGGAGAAACAAACTCTCTTTAGCGCGCCACCCCTCGACGAACAGCTTAAAAACGCAATATGCAAACGGCTTCATGAGATCAGTACAATCCACGGAGAAATGCAATTTAATGAGGAGGCCATATCCCTTCTCCAAGAATGGGATAATGAGGACGGAGCATATCCACGTCCGACTCATCACCACCTCCTCTACTATAATGAGACCCGCACCCTTCATGCACTCAAACTTTCAATGGTAGCTTCAATGAGTGAAAGCCCCGGTATGACTATTAATGTGTCTCACGTCGAGCGTGCCATCAATTGGCTCCTCGAAGCTGAGACGGTGATGCCAGAAGTCTTTGAGAATATGAAGGAGCAGAACTCAGACTTCGATCATATGCTGGGGCTCTATGCGTTTGCCCTAAAATCACAGACCGACGGCAAACCAATAACAGACAACACTCTAATAACTTGGCTTGTCAGGAAAGTACCTGCCCAAAAGATTAAGTCAATCCTCTTATCTATGGAGGCTATCGGCACCTTCGTCCGAAGGGAGGACGGCACTTGGCGTGTAACAGGCAAGTCACCTAAACAATCATAATATCCCTTCCTGTAGATCTATTCTCCAATTGCAGCTCATCATACCGGAGAACACCTGTAGCCACTGCAATAGCCACAGCCTGTGGCAAATTAACTGCGTTCAACTTATATCTAGCGGAGTCCAAATAACTTTTGATCGAGCCGAATGAGAGCTTTTCGATGGCTGCTATCTCATCATATGTCTTCCCGCGCGCAATCCACAGCAGGCATTCACGCTGCCTCCTTGACAGCGCATGTCTCATTGATTTTTTGTCACGCTGAAGCCCAGCTTATTAGGAGCTGGTGGAGATGCAGAGGCAGTCCCGGCTTGAAGCAAATTTCTAACTGCATGAGGATTTTGGTAAAGTTCTTTAGCCCCCTGTGTCATCCCATAAGCACCAAGACCAGCTGCGCCACTCATTAGCTGAGAGCCCCAGTCGGGCATTTGCATCCCAAACTCATTCAACAAATGCTGTCCTCCCAGATAACCGCTTGCCAGTGAAGGCATATTCCTAATCCAGAACGGAAACTCTCTTCCGCCAACTGACGTAGCCCTCCTCTGAAGTTCCTTAGCCCAAGCAGTCAACTGCTGTGTTTTCGTCTTAGCATTCTCCTCTGCCTGACTTAATGCAATTTTAGTCTTACCTCTCGTCGCAATATCCACATCCCTCAGGGCAGCCCCATGCTCACTAATCTCCTGTTTACCAGTAACAGTATCTTTTAACATCTGTTTTCGCTGATTCTCGGCAGCCGTTTTTGCATCTGCAGCAGCACTCTCAGCCGCTGTTCTCTTAGCCGTAATAGCATCCAGCGCAGGTGCTTGCTGTCCAAACATCGCAGCCTTTGCTTCTGGCAGCTCATCATAAGCTGTCTCAGCATCTCTGCCACCCGCCCTCAACTTAGAAGCTGCCACTTCATTGACCCCCTTATCCAGAGTCGGCTCCGAGCGCAGCTGATTTATTTTTGTGCTGTCATTCCACAATCCCTTATTATCCGCCAACATCTTAGGAGTAATCGTCTCTCTAGCAGCGTTCGTTGTCGTAGCAATGTTCTCGCCTACATTCCCCGCCACACCGAAAATACGACTCGCCTCCTTATTAAACTTGTCAAACGCATTCAGCCCTTCCTGCCCAGCACTATTACCAACAGCTGCTCTCATATCATCACTTACCCCCTTATACATCTCATTCAATTTCTTCACCCCAATACTAGAAAGTATTGAAGGATCACCTATTGCATCACCAATTGCAGACCTGATATTCCTCAGATCCGCAAATGTAAATTTAGGCGCTTGCCCTGCAGGCAGCCCTTGTTTTTGTGCCAGCATATCCAGCTTAGCATTAACTGCTTCTGGCAGCCTGCTCCTAAACATTGAGGCGATTGGCTCTCCCTCTACCCCTGCCCCCATAACATAAGAATGCTCAATAGAGTTTTTAAGATTAGTCGCATCCCCCAGTGCATCCTGCGGGATCAGCGTACCTTGACTGTGATCAGCTGGGTCTTTATAGAACAATCCATCTTCAGCATCTCCCAGCTTCTTCTTATATTCCTTATCTAACCACTGTCGGGCCTGATCCTGCATCTTCCCCGTACCCTCTTCCAGCGTCTTCGACGTCCCCAACTGAGATGCAACAGCCTCTCGGTCTATGTCTGCTCCCGTATGAGCGCCCTGTAATTGCGTGTCAGTCGCTGTAGTCTGAATGTCGTGTGCCTTCGCAATATCCGCCTCCGAACCCTCTTTAAAGGCCCTTGCTACCTGCTTAGTCCCTCTTGTCTGTGCTTTCTGCAGCTGTGACTCATCAGGTGCTACGGCCTCATGAGCTTGTCTAGCCGCAGTGGCTTCTGCCTGTTCCTTTGCCGCCTGCTCCGCAGCCTGAGTTGCCGCTTGCCTCGCACTCGACTCCCCCCACAGCCTTGCAAAACCCGTCCCCGTAAGCGCAGCAGGCAAACTTGCCCACAGTGGATTCATGCCGGTTTCGTGGTGCCACACATCGCCGATAGCCGCTGGCAGATAAGTGTAACCTAGATTAGCTCCGCGAGCCATCCCCATCGCCTCGCCCAACGGCAACGAAGCAGTAGCTTGCCCAGCTCCCCTAATCATCTGACTGCTGAGATCTTTTGGCTGAGTCGGATCATATCCAATACTTTCCTGAGCGTTCCCCAGCATCTCAGCCGACGTCTTCGGGGCGAGAAACCGTGTCAGTGCATTATCCGGAATATTAATTCCAGCCTTCGAAAGTCCGGCACCTATTGCATGTTCTGCTATGGCGGGCAGCCCTAGCATCCCAGCTCCGCCCTCAATTGCCCCTTGATACAGCTGTTTCGGCGCACCCCTTATAACATCTCCCCAAGTCTTAGGCGTGTCACCTCCACTTTGCGATGTATCAGCCCCAGGCAGTGGCACTTTAGATTGAGCGCGCAAAGCAGCCGCTCCAGTCACCGGAGTCGGAGCATTATCTTGTGGCGGTGTCTGCTCTGCAGGCACCGACGGAGCTTGCTCCTGCACCTGTGGCTTAAGCTGGGCACGTAATGCGGCTGCCCCAGTTAGTGGCGGTTGGTTATCAGCCATAGCTCACCTATTTTTTTGGTTTCAGATCTGGGTGCATAGCGTCGTACATGTCATCCATTGCTTTTTCTGCAGGGCCATCCGGAGCATCAGGACTATCTTTTCGCCTTCCGAACAGACCTCTTTCATACGCCTGCGTCAAATGCTGGTCATCAGTAAATTTTATATGACTTCCATCCAGCACAATCCCCTCTTTCGCCAGCTCTCTTTGAGCCTCAGCAAGCGGAGTTGAAATTTTATTGTAAGCTACGTCCGATCCAAGCAGCGACCCACTGCTGTTTCCCGGATGCGCTATATACTTCTCCTTAAATTCATATTTCCCAATGTCCCAATTAGCCAGCGCCTTCAATCCAGTAGTTAGCACCTTAAACGCTAACGGCGTGTTCTCCATGCTTGGCACTGCCGCCGCAGCCTCCATCAATACACCCAGTCCTCGACCGTTAGTCCCATCCAGCGCATTTTTCAAACTGAATGGCAAGGCATGTGCCCACTTATTAATAGTCTGGACATCCGCATTCTTGCCAGGCAGTGCTGCATCCCCAGTAAGCTTCGTTCCAGTGATATTTTCGAAAGTTTCCAGCGCATTAGAGATGGCTCCTCTAGCCGTGCCAAACAGTCCAGGAACTGTGAAACCGCCTTGCGCCGTCAAATCATCAGCAGACGCTTGCATCTGGCCAAGGCTGTTCAGCATTCCCCTATCACCATTATATGCAATCAGCTCTGGCCCACTATGCTGTTCTTTGAGATTTTTATCCATCTCCCCAAACTTGGCTTGATCGATAACATTTCTCCCTTGTGTGGTGACGACCGGACTCCCTTGTCTATCCCTGACCAGATACGGAGTGACTCCCGACACATCAACCGGAGCACTATTTCCAGTTGACGAGTTGGTGAATGTTGTAGCTTCCGGCGGAGTCTGCGTCTGTGGCACCTGCCCAGAAATTGGACTCTCAACCGCACCCCGTATACGTTCCAGTCCAGACGGCACCCGAATTGGAATATTGTCAGGACCAACTGTGGTGCTAGGCAGCACTGCTGATAATCTGCTGATGTCGCCATTTGCTCCAACAAATCCACCAGCCACCAGCGTCTGAATAGCTTTTTGTGCCTGCGCTCTCTGAACAGGATCATTCATATTCAGCCCTTGAATTTTCGCGGCAATCCCCTCTTTCAACGCATCAACTCTCGGTTTAACAAAATCCATCGCAGCCGGATCAACTCCCTTCATTGCATTATCAAAATACTTATTCCAGTTTTGAGGATCATCTGCACCCTGTAAACCTGCTGTTGTTACATTAAGAAATGAGTCCTGTCCCAGCCTAGTTTTGGCAGCAGCAGTTTGTGTTCCAATCATTCTCGTCTGCGCCTGTACCATTGCAGCATTTCTAGCATTCAACAGTCCTTCGGTCCCAAATCCGGCAATCAGTGGATTCTGCATCGCCGTGCTAATCCCCTCCTCCATTGACGGAGCATGGGCCATGACCTCTCCCAATGCCTGATTGGCCATGAACTCCGCTTGAAACTTTCTATTCTGGTTAGCCTTATTCTGGAAATCCATAAGAGAGTTAACCATCCCAAACGGATTTTCCATTCCGGTCCCACCCGGTTGTCCAGTGGCGTCAGGAATTAATCCAGGCATCTCAGTCTCCTGTTTCGGCATTCGCCGAAACAGGAGCCTGATCAGCTTCCTCATCCGGCTGTTGTTGTGGACTTAATGCATTGCCTGTTTGTGGCGATCCAGGCCCCATAGCTCCTTGCTCCTTCAAATGCTGCTGCTTGATTGAGTGGACATGGAGAGAGGCCATAGCAGTAATACCTCTATGGATAGCAGAAGCCTTATACTTCTGTTGCAGCTGCTGATCCATTTGCTGTGCTCTCTGATCCTGCTGCTCAACCCACGCTTGCAGCGCTTCTCCCCCAGTGGTCGGCATCTGCGACAACATTTGAGCCAGCGCTGTGGGGCTAAATCCAGCGCCCACCATCGTTCCAGCCCCAGTAATCACATCCTCCACCTGCACCTGATCTCCCATTTTCTTCAACGAGTCCAGCATAGTCCGTGCAACTTTCATCCTCTTCATAGAAGCTTTCAACTGTTTATGCTGAGCCTCTGCCTGCTCCCAATTTTGTTCAACATGCTGCTCAGCAGAGAAACCACCTGGACTCTGTCCTTGCTTTGCCAGCGCATTAGGAGGTCCACCTTGTGATGGACCTCCTCCGCCCATTGGTATTCCGGGAGGCATTCCGCCTGGCATACCTCCAGGGGCCATTACGTTTCCATTCGGCATCTCTGCCTCCTTTATGCGTTAGTCGTCCCGTACACTGCGTCTGCCCCGGAAGCTAATTGCGAGTTACTAAATCCGCCTCCACCGCTACCTCCAAACAGACTCCCACCGCCCAGTGAGTTAAGCAGTGCAAAATTACTTAGCCCTGATGTCGCTCCCGTGATCCCTTGCCCAAGTGCATTCGCCGCACTTTGCGTCCCAGCTGCCTGGGCAGCACCACCCGCACTCGTCAGCCCAGAAATAGCATTTGTAGCACTCTGACTTACCCCGCCATACGTCCCAGCCGCCTGCTCGCCAAGTCCGGCTTGACCCATCATCATATTAAATATCTGCGAATTCTGCCCCAAATAGTTCTGAAACTGCTGTTGGTAAGTCGTAGAAGCCAAATTCTCCGCATAATTGATCGCGCCCTTCGCCCCCGGCCCAGAGGGCGTCATAGCAGTCGCACCCCCAGTCACACCCGCCCCAAGTCCTTGTCCCGAGTAGGCATTAGCTACTCCCTGCTCACCTTGTTGCAGCGTAAACTGGTAACCAGGTGTAGCCGCCAAGTCAGCCATTGTCGGATTGAACGGCTTAGTCAGAGAACCAATGTTCGCCGATAGTTGATTAACCCCAGACTGTCCAGTATTTAAATAAGGTGACAGCAGTCCCAATAGCTGACCCTTATTCAACTGCTGATACTGAATACCAAGCTGCGTAGCCGCAAGCTGTTCGTCAGCCGCAGTCTTGGCACCACCAGCTGAAATAAGCCCGCCAGCAATGGAACCAGCTCCACCGATAGCAGCCGCTGTCCCGATCCCGATTGATGGCATCTACGCCTCCTCTTGGGTTGGCGAGCTTTGCTCGCCAACCCAAAGCATGTAAGTCTGTTGAATAGGAACAGCTCCCAGACTTTGGAAAAACCGTCCCAATCTCATACCCCTGCCTTGGAGCCTGTGATGCGGAAACACACACTGCACACCAATCTTTTTCAACTCATCCAAACTGACCATGAACAGCTTGGCGGCCCCTCCCCACGGAGCACCTTCCCCTACATACCACGCTCCCTGCGTAGCAATCGGCAACCCCTCACTCTCTAAATCCCAGCTCACATTCCAGGAGCAATATCCATAAATCTCCCCATCCACCCTCAACGTAAACCACCTCATATACCCCAGCCTATCCGCCTGAATGATCCGTGCCACATCCAGCTTAAATGGTCTCGGACTCCCATCAGGCTCAACCTCCTTGGCATGAGCCCTCGTCAAATCTCTAATGGCAGGCCAAATGGCCTCAAACGCCTCTCTCTGAACTCTCACAAATCTATGCGGCACAGCTTCAGCCAGCATTTGCAATCTCCAGCTTCAGTTTAATAATATTATCAGCATTTTTTCTTAATTCCTCAACTCTCTTCTGCATATCAACTTGTACATTAATGGGAGTCCATTGAGCCCACCATTGGACGTCCCATGGAACCTCTAGGCAGTATTCCCAAATCCATCTTGCACAACTCTCCAGATCCAAATCCTGATAAGCAACCGTCCGTACCCCACTCGCACTCACAGTCCACAAATCCCTAACTCTCTGACTCCAATCATCTGGATCGACCGCAATTCCCTTCTTCATCAAACTATGCAGACAGTCCATCGGTTCGCGCTGCACAACCAAAAGCTTAGCCTTTGGCAGCCCATTACGAATTACTGGATAAGCGAAAGCCGCTCCTGTTTCCACAGTTCCATCCAGCCCACTCTCGAAGAGTGACAAGCACTCTTCGAGAGTCGAGCATCGACTGAACGCATCGTGTCCGACCGACTTCACCCGGCTCCCATCCTTTATGTAGGATAGCCAGTGGCTAAGCCACGCAGTTCTACTACGCGGCAAGGCGAAGATGATGAAAGGCTCATTCATTAAAAGCCTCCTGGAAACCAAATGGCCGAGGGAGTCGGTCCGTACCAGATCACGTTTATGTGATCGCCCTCCACCATCAAGATCTGCCCGCCCAGCATAGACGCCTTATAATAATTTATCCCATCTCTAGAGTAGTCCACTTCACCCCCTGACAGCGCCATAAACCCGTTCTCCGTGGACCTAAAGGTCCACGGAGAACTAACCAGCGTTTGAACAACAGGAGGCGACTTCGTAACTGGTCCGCCGCTGATTGGTGTTCCATTGCTCGGCCCAGGTCCAGAAATAACTGGCCCATTTGGTGTTTCAATAACCACATAAGAATTATTAATAGTTGTTGCACCGCCACCTGTCTTTGCCCACAGCGCCTGGAAAAAATATTGCCACGCAGGCGTGAGCTGTCCGAAGCCATCCACAATCTGGAAGTCTTTCGGGTAAGCCGACGAAAACTGATAGGGATTAACGCCCATTAGCTGTCCAGAATTTCTGCATCTACCCACGCTCCATTCAATGCAGTTTCGCCGGCAGCGGAGAAACTCAGTTCAAAGATCCGATCTCTCGCCATTCCAAGCCCCCTCCAAGTCGGCCAGGTGTCATACTTCCCTTGTGGGCCATACGGCTGTAAAATCCCATTCTTCCACGTATTCCCTCGATCATCACTCCATCTCAGCGTAATCATCGGGTTTCCATCCGCATCCAGCGGCACATGCCCCGCATCAATATCAGCGTACACAAAATTGAATTTAACTCTTCTCCCATCCGTCAATCCCTCTTGCATCTGTCCCTGTGCTCTTGCCTTCCCAATGTGATGAAAAGTCCTAATCCAGCTGATCGGTCCCGGAGTATGTCCAGGCGGATATCCGGGTGCAAGCGATTTAGTCTCAGCCGCATCATCATAATAATAGTTCGGATTGAGAAAATATAAACTCCCATTCTGCCAATCCCCGCAAACAAACAATCCATTCTGATTACCCCACACCGCATTCTGCATAAAAGCTCCACAATAAGCCCTAGACTTATGCAGAGAACCTTGATAGTCTGTCCAAGCCCACTGATGCCACGCATCGTTCGGATCAGTGATCGCAGCGTCATAAACCCATGTCTGATCACCCGTCGGGAACGTCAGCACATAAAAAATATGTCCGTCAACCTGCGCCGTAAATCCTACCGCATCCTGCACAGTTCCATTTGCAGCCATCTGTCTAATCTGATACTCCAACGCATGGTTAGAAATTCTCCTAGTCTCGTACCCCCTCTGCATCATCACCACGCCCTGCCCCTGCTCATTCCCCGCTAACCAGTAAACCTCAATATTTTGGAATGCCGCCGAATGCGGAGCAAGTATCCCCTGTTGAATATAGATGCCCGGCAACAGCGCAAACGGAAACTGAGCGCCTCCTGTATTATACCAAATCTCACTCCTCTTCGCTCCCAGCAGTATAATCTCCCTCTTATTCACAATCAACCTTAAGAGCCGGTCTTGAAAAGCAGCCTTTGCAGCAAAATAGAGTGGATCAAACGTGACACTCCCAGCCAACGTAGATCCAAAGAAATTAGAGTTCAGCCATCCCCAAACAATAAACGTGTCCAGCGTATCTACGCTCGTCGCGCCTGTAAAAGTCCCCGTCGTATCATTAATTACCGAAAACACGTTCCCCACCAGCTGAATAAAATACCCATTACTTGTCCCATCCGTCAGCATACAAACCACACCATTGTCCGTCATACTTACCGGCCCAGACAGGGAACCAATCGTCCCAATGGCAGTCAAATTTAGTGCATTATCCAAATAATAAACTGTCCCGCCAATAACCACATACGCCCCATTATAGTCCGATCTACTCCAAATCCCTCGCACCTGTGTCAGATTGGCCGGATCATGCGTAATAAACTGCAGTCCCGGCCTCTGGTAATGGGTCATCGGGACAATAGCAAACTCCCTCGGGTTAACCTCCGGGTAAAGATTAATCGCCCTTGTGCAGCTCGCAATATTAGAGCGAGCAGAATATGCTCCGCCAAGAAGAGCCAGCCTCATAGGCTTGTCCTTTCGCTTCGCGAAAGTCCAAGCTCATATAATACCAGTCTCACTCACCTCTCCTGTAAATTGAAAATCTCCTAAAATAAAAATTTTACCTGGCCCTTCTCGCTCCAATATAACCCATACCCGCAGACGTTCCTCCACCAGTAAGCTGCACTACTAAGAAAACACTCTTGGACGCATTCGTATTGATCCTACACCTTCCAGCCGGCAGATAAAATCCTCCTGACTGCATCCCACCCTGTGTCTGCATCATCGACGCCACTCCAGCCAGCACATTAGCCGTAGTTGGCAGTGCAGCACTCGTCTGACTTATCCCCACCATCACCTGAGACGGCCCATTCTGCGCAGTAAAATAGACTGTTCCGAACACGTCCCAATCACCCGCCGTCAACACCAGCGTAGCAATATTGACCGGCACCGTCTGCCCTATACCAACTCCGACGGTCGTCGAGGTAAACAGGACTTCCCCTATGCAACCAGGCGGTGCATTATCCTGTGCAACTGTCCCCAACAGATTAAGCACGCCTCCCATGGTGACGCCGCCAGCCTGCGGCACCTTCGTATCCGAATACTGCTTAGTCGTGGCCCCGAGGGCCACGACAGGGTCGCCAGACAGTACCAGCAGTCCGGACATAGTATCGCCAGACTTCGCTACCCTATTAGCATCTGACGGATGCACATGGTCTGCCCTAGCCCAGGTAGTCCCCGTCCCAACAGCCGCCGTCCCCGCCATGAGCGGAACAACAGTGGAAGGCCCAGGCACAGAGCTATCCACATACTGCTTAGTGGAGGCCCCGAACGGCACCGAGGGATTAGTATTCAGTACAAGTGCCCCCGACATCGTCCCACCAGACAGTGACAGCTTGGTCGGATCAGACGGGTGCTGATGGTCCCCTCTCGAATAAACAGCCGATACACCTGCCGATCCCGCTCCATCCGGCGCAGGCACCGTATTCGATCCAGCCGGCACAACCGGAGCTGGCACAAAGATGAAACCATCAGTGCCCAGAGTAGCCGTATTACCAGCATTTCCACTCACAGTACCTGGGCCTGCAGGGCCTACAGGTCCTGCCGGTCCTTGCGGTCCTGCTGTCCCTGTATTACCGGTCGGCCCTGGCAGTCCCTGCGCACCTTGCTGGCCCATTGGGCCTGCCGGTCCTTGCGGTCCTGTCAATCCAGTATTACCTGCTGGTCCCTGTTGCCCAGCCGGGCCTTGCCCACCTTGCAACCCTTGAGGTCCAGCCTCACCAGGCACACCTTGCGGACCAGCTGGTCCAACCGCACCATCTTGTCCAGCCGGTCCCACTCCTCCAGCTGGTCCGCTAGGACCAGCCGGACCTTGCGGTCCTGTCGGACCTGCAGGTCCAATTGTCCCAGGTGCTCCCGACGCACCCTGCAACCCATCCGCTCCAGGCAGTCCTGGATCACCCTTCGACCCAGCTGGTCCTGCCGGTCCCGTATTTCCAGGAGGTCCACTTGGCCCAACAGGGCCTTGTGGCCCTGGAGGACCGACGCCTCCCTGATCCGCACCCAGCACAACCCAGTCGGCATCTTGCATTCCATAGACCTGCCCATCCGCAGGTGCAATCAGCGGATGACTATCAGCCTCCGCAGCCAGCTGTTGCAAATCAAGCCCAGTCGGCATGACTGGTCCGGTCGAGACATTAAAACTCGGATACTTCCCAGTCACCGCCATCCCACTCTCCTCAAGCCAAGATCCTGACACTCGCCTTCCGCGTAACAGTCACAGTCGGCGTATAAATAATAACAATCAAACCCTGTCCTCCAACTCCACCAGTCTGACCGCCAGCTGAGTTGGGCCAGCCCATACCGCCACCACCACCCCCATACAGTCCCCCTGCACCACCACTATTCCCAGCAGAAGATTGCGATCCTCCACCTCCACCGCCACCTCCCGGTCCATGCGAAGCATCCCAGGTACTTTCAACTCCCACACCTCCCGCACCAGCCAGCGTAACAGTAGTCGTTCCAGTCCCACCTCCACCACCCCCTGAGCCATGCGCTCCTGCTTGCCCAGTAGTCGTAGCAGTTCCAGCAGCACCACCTGCCGTTCCATCTCCAGCGGCTCCACCTGGGCCACCAGTCGTCGAAACAGAACTCGAAGCATTTCCACCTACACCCCCAGCTCCTCCAGTATTTCCAGCGCCTCCACCTCCACCACCCGCAAACGCAGCAGTAGTCGAACTTCCCGTCCCACCAGCACCGCCTACACCTCCTGGACCAGCCGCACCTCCACCACCCGCCCCGCCATCATGATTACCCCCAAAACCTGAGCCAAAACCACCCTGCCGAACAACCACATTACCTATATCATTAGTCGTCGCCGTCGTCGCATTACTCACCGTATCAGTTCCATGCGCTCCACCAACTGCACCACACAGCGAAGTAGCCAGACTTGTTCCACCAAACCAAGTCGCTCCTCCTGACGTCGCCGCAGCTGGCGTCGTCCCAGGAGTACCTCCAGCCCCAATCGCCATATTAATAACTGCTCCACGTGTCAGCGTCAAATTAGCTGACTTGGCATAATGCCCACCCTCTCCACCAGTTCCCACATTACTGCTTGTACTCGTCCCCGCTCCACCACCACCAATGCACTCAACCGAATTAGCTGCATTATTCCAATCAGACGGAACAGTCCAAGTTGTCCCAGATGTAAGAAAAATAGTTGTCATGGGATGTTGTCTTTCAAAGAAAGACAACATCCCATAAGCAGTATTAGAATATATTTCATACTCTCATCGCCAAAATAGTAATCCCTATATCAGCCAATGTGCTGTCACTCGTCGACGGAGCGACGAGTGACAGCACATCCCCAATAGCCAAACTCCCACCTGCACCTGCAAGCGTAGCAGATGTATGCGACCCATTTGTAATTGTCACAGTCCCCAACGCAGTAGTAGTTCCACCAGAAATTTTGTTCAACGTAAACACGGCACTCGCCGTTGCCAGCGTAGCATCATAAACGACCGTTCCAGCCAACGCAGCCGGTATGGTCAAAGCCATCGCTGACGGAGCATTAACCATCGCCCCATTCGCTGGTACGCCCGGAAACGCAAAACTAATCGGAACCTTCTGCACCTCAGCTGGCAACTGAGCATAAGTTATACTTCCTGTTATCGCATTCGCTAGCACAAAAGCAGTCGTCGCAATATTATTCGAATTATCTGCCAACGCCGGTGTCGGCGCAGTCGGCGTCCCCGTCAGCACCGGCGAGTTGAGCGGGGCGTAATTCATATTAGCTGCCCCAGTCACCAGCCCCTTAGCATTAACACTAATACCCTGGAATGTCCCAACATTTGCATTCACATTGGCCAGGGTCGTCGACACAGTCGTCGACCCTGTCCCTACCACATCTCCTGTCAGCGTAATTGGCTGATTACCAGTCAAGAACGAAGCAGTTGCTGTATTCCAGTCTGAAATATCATTATGGTTAAGCGTTACAACTCCCGTCTTCCCAGCCACACTCGAAACCGAGGCCGTCGTAGGCAGCACAACCCAAGCCGCACTCTGCCTTACATAATAATTCCCGTTATTCGGAGCATCCGGAAAAGTAGAAAACCCCGCACTAATATCCGCAGCCAGCTGCTGAAGGTCTTGGCCGGTAGGCATAAGCCGGCCAAGACTAGTATTGAAGCTAGGATACTTTCCAGTCGAGAAAGTCACTTGCTTGCTCCTCAGGCAAAGTCAGCAATCTGCTTCCATTTACCTAGCGTCATACAAATAAACCCAGTCATATGCCCTGCTGCCAGCGAAACAGCCACCGTCCCTGCATTGGCAGCAGTCACCCCGTGTGGGACAATAACGTCCGTGGCCCCCGTATTGGGATTACTCTGCAAATTAAAGATATTCATACTTGCAGCGCCACCATTATACACCCAACAGAGTGCATTCATAATAGCCGGTGGCAGCACAACAGAATCCGCCGCCGTTGCACAGACATCCACCTCATTGAACCCCAGGACGAGTGGAGTCGCCAAAGCAACTCCACCGCCCGCATGAGCCACAACACCATTCACGCAGCCCAGCACCATGTTGAAGAACTTCGACAGCTCTGTCGAATCGATCAACCCAGAACCTCTCCCCGTTTGGAGAGAGGGCAGATACGCCAAATGTGATCCAGGCATCTCAGTCTCCTTGAAGCCTTTCAGGCTTCAAGGAGCCTGAAAAGCAGTTAACGGTCATACAATTTCTCCTCTTAGGAGAAGTCGCCGACCTGCTTCCAGATGCCCTGCGTAGTGCAAATGAACAGGCTCGCATGCCCATTCAGCAGACTCAGCCCAGTCGCACCTGCCACCAGCGCAACCGATCCATGCAGAACAAACTGGTCCAGGATATTATTATTGAACGGATTAGCCTGGGCCACAATCTTCCCAGACAGTCCAGCTGCCGTATTCTGCATGTTGACCCAGACGCTCGACCCCATGACCGCCGGAGGCATGACAACGGAGTCGCCCGTCGTAACCACGGTATCAATCTCATTCATCCCGGTGCTCAACAGCGGCGTTGCCGCTGTTAGAGCACCACCCGCCAGCGCCGTAATATTGTTGGTGACGGGGTTATTTGGAAGTGTATAGACAGACATCTCTCATCCTCTCTCAGTAAGATCTATCCGAGAATATATTATATATTCCCGGCCTACTCAACTCCTGCGGCAGACTCAACTGAGCAATCTGCACAGAAGTATTCTTTATGGCCGCTCTCGCACCCTTTGCAAGATCAGGCAGCGTATCCCCCGGAAATGTCCTCATCCCATAGTGCGGTCTCAGCCGCATCGCCAAATTCGTATAAAACGCATTAAAGTAAATAAACGGCAGCTCAATCAGATCCTGAGCAGTCACAAACTGAAGTGGAAGCTGATCCCTAATAACCACACCAACACCATAAATAGAATTAGTAGGCAGAGGATACAGAAAAATCCTACCAAGTGGCCATGCCGGATCATAATAGTACGCTCCCGGAAAGCTTACCATCCCTTTCAGCGCAATCCTCGCATAGTCCTGCATGCTATCCAGCGCGTACAGCGGATAATCAATCGGCAACCCACCTGACTGTCCAGGCTGTCTCAAGAAGACTGCCTTAATTCGTCTCGGCGCAACCGATGTAGATTGAGTCGGACTAACCAGCGTATTGTTCGGTCCAGTCTCAAACCCTCCCAACACCCCAGCTCCTGGTCCAATCGGAAAATAAAACACCGGAGCTTCCGCAGTCCCTTGATCCAGATCAACCGGTAACAGAGCCCTATCCACTGCCTGCACTGTTATGGTCCGCGTCCTCCAGACCATAAACGTATCTTCGCCCCACTCCTGCAACATCCATTGCAAACGAGCCCAAGCGTCCGCAATCTCCTCCCCAGTAGGACTCTGCCCCTGACCAAGCGCACCACACTCCTTCAGTGCAGCATTGCAAATATCATTGACAGAAGTCGCTAACGGGGTGAGCTGAGACATTTACGCAGCCTTTCCAGGAGTAGGAGCCGGCTTGGAGTCAGGCACCACCTTGCCCTTCATCTCCTCAATCTGCTTCCTCAAAGCAGCAATTTCTTCCGTTTGCAGCTCATGTGTGGTCTTTGGCGGTGCCTTGATATGAGTCTCCGGATTGGCTCTCAGCGCCTGCGCCTCAGTAAAATGCCAGCCCTGCGCAATCAGCTCAGCTTCCTGAGCCTCCGTCTCCACAATGATATTCCGCACTCCCCACACCGCACCCGCATACTTAGGCTTCCCGGTCTCATCAAAGACTGGTCTATTGTCCCGATCCGTGACCAGGATACCCTGCGAAATAAGCTGCAGTTCCCCCTTAGGATGATAGAGCATTTTCGGATACTCTACCGGCCCCTCATAAATAGAGAGCCCATCATTGCTGACTGCCTGGACATTGGCCTTATTCGCCTCAAACAGTCCTCGATCCTCCATCGAATGATAGATAGAGTACACTTTATTCATCCGGTTACGAGCCATTGTCGCCTCCTTCGGAGGCGACAAGGCACGTAACCAAGCCGCCTCTCAGATTGGTATTCACTTCTTGTGCCTTTCAGCTTTAGTCATCTCCCCACGCTTCACGCCCTTCGCAGTGGGTTTATTAGTTCCCTTCTTCAGCTCCCCAGCTTTCTGCAACGTACTGGTCGCCACAGCCCAGGGATTAACCCCTGGGCTTGTCTTCTTGATCGCCTTAACAGCGTCCTCCAAGATCTTCGGCACTACACCCTCCCCTTAGGGGAGGGTGTAGGAGTGGCAGGCTTCTTAACCTCCACGGACCTCTGTACACTTACCGTCGCCGTAGTCGTAGTCTTCGTTTCCGGCTGTTTCACAGGAGGAGCTGCCGGAGCCTTCGGGATAGGCTGCGGCATCTGCTGCTCAGCTCGTAAAGGAATAGCGACCCCATTCGACACAGAGAACGCTGATCCAGCTACATTGACCGCCTCCAGCTTACAGTCAATGGTATGCCCTGCATCCGCTGGAGCAATACTATATTCATTGGAGTCTGTCCCAATATTCGTATTCACATCCCTTCTAAACTGATAATGATAGGTCTGCGGCTCACCTGTCCATTCACCCATCGTACAGTTTAGCATACTCCCAGACTGACTCAGATAAGGAGCATGCTTTACAACCGGAGCCATCGCTGGCTTATCCGGTCCCATCGGCTCCATACTCGGATGCTCCTTAAACCCATTCTTCTTCGCCTCAGCCCTCTCCTCCACATCATACACAATGCACTGTCTAGGCCCATCATAGAGCATCATCGGATATTTCGCACCGACTTCCGGCATGTCCTCCTCCTCTACTGACTCGGGAGGCCAGAATTGGCCTCCCATCTCTTCCAGCATCTCAAACCAGAGGCTCTGCTGTGCAGAGCCTCTCTTTGTTGGTGGCTTATATGACATCCGCCACAACCACGGCCCATTCCGGCCTGATCCACAGATACCCATACAGCACATCCAACCGAGTAATCAGCTGATCAGTCCCGATAAAGTAATCCGTGATCATCCTCATGGAAACCCCGTCAAACTGCTCACGCGCAACCGCATGAACACCCTCTGGAGTCTCCAGATCAGCCGTAGCCAGCGTCACTGCTTCCGGAGCGAACACGAAGTTCTTCCGGTAAACCGAGGATGCAGCCAGTCCATTCGTCGGGTTAACCGCAGCCCCATTAGCCGGGCTCGCAGTCACCGTCTGATACTGGACGGGCAACCCACCAGCAGGCGGTACAACAGCCGGATACAGGAACAGCGAAGTCCCACCAACCGCAAGCGGCTGCGTGACCACAAACTGCTCCAACTGCCCAGTGGTCTGCTTGGTGATCCTATTGACCTTGAATACACCAGCAATGGTCACAATATCGCCCACCGCCAGCGTGCTCGCAGCCGCCGTCACCGCAATCTGCAGCCCAGTTTGATTGGCCCCATTAATAGTCAGCGAACCCTGCGCCATGCTCCCACTCGTATGGGTGATGACGGTCTGGTCCTTCATCCAGATGAAACCGAGCGCATCATACATACGCCCGGTCACATACTGCCGGCCAATCTCCGGTGCCGGGTTAAGCAGGCCAGCCAGCGTGGCAACCATCCTGGCCTCAGTCACCGGATTATTGACAACCTTCCGGTTCTCAATCGGTCCCGAGTTATTATCCAGGTTAGCGCCCGCCAACAGATAAGTTGCTGCAATGGGGCTCAGGATATTCTGACTGGCATCCTGATTAGCCACAAAGTTGCAGATACCACCCTCAGCTCCAGACATGATGTCCGAGGCTACAGACCCAGCCAGATTATTCACCGCCGGAGCTAAAATCCTCCGCGAAAAGTCATCCAAGCTGAGGGTACGCTCCTGGGTGGTGAACGCAATATCCACATGCTTCTGCGTCGCCATTGTGAGCGTAGTATTCTGTTCCGCAGTATCCTGCACTGACAGTGCCGGACCCGTGGTAACAATATAATCATTCGGCAACCTGATCCTCAGCGTATTGCCAATCTTAGCCCCCGCCACCGCAAAGGAGTCATCATATTGCATATCCACATTTTGCAGAAACGCATTGCTATTCTTCCAGAGTCTGACCGCCTCTCGGGTGATCAGATTAATAGTGAGCAGTGTATTAGCCATCAGTCAGTCTCCACCGCAGACTTCGCCTGCGGCGAAGTCTGAGAAACAGTCTTGTGGCAGAGCGACCACTGGTAGACTCTGGAAAGCTTGCTTTGCAAACCTTCCCTCAGGGAGTTACAGTTCCCAGAAACTGGCTAAGAGGCAGGAGCCTTAGCATCTCCGACAGGACATTCGTCCAGAAACTAACGTATACGCCTTTCCGCCGCCTGTTTATTCCGCGCATTCATCCAGTCATCAATCTTCATCTCAGCTCCCCTTTCCGGATCATCCGGCTTCGTCCCCGTCACTGGACTCGTTGACCCGAGCGGCCTGATCGGCTTAGGAGCCTTGCTTGGGGAAGATTGGCCTCCTTCAGAGGCCAACTTTCCCACTTCCATTGCCATTTTCATCGGACTCATCCCCAGTATCCTCGAAGCCGCATTCAGATCCGACCCCAGCTTATGAATAATCGCCTCGGCATCACCTGTCTCCAGGGCAGCCTCCAAAAACAGATTATACTGCTGCAGACTTCTCGCATCCGTCTGATCCACCAGCTGAGTCAACCCACTCAGCCTCACTTGCCAATCCGGATACTTACTTGCACCCCTATTCGCAGCCTCATTGCACCTCGTATTGAAAGCCGTCTGATTTGCAACCAGACTAGCTCTCTCATTAATCATCTGATCAATCTGGGCAGGCGTGAACGCCTGTCCAGTTGCTGGATCAACCGTCTGTTGTCCTGCGGTTGCTCTCGCCTCATAGTCCCTAAGCCTCGCCGTCAGCTTGGCAACTCGATCCACTGCACTCTTCGGCCAGATCCCGGAAGGAGTGTGGGGGGAAGGAGTGGGAGAAGGAGGTGCCCCCTCTTCCTTCCCCCCTGGAGACTCGTCCGGCTTCGCCGTCCGAGTCTCCTCCGCCGTCTGAGAGCCAGGGGGAGTACCGGCATCATCCGAGGCGGTAACTACAACCTTATCATTCTCATCAGCCATTCAGTTTCTCCTTATGAGCCTTTCGGCTCTTCGAGCCGAAAGTCTCAATTTCGGCGTATCCCTGCTGCTTCCCAAGCATCTTCATGTCTCCCCATCTGCAGCGATCTATCCAAAATCAGTGCCTCATGAATCTTCTCTCTCGACGCCTCATCAATCCCCGGTGCAGCAGCCGGATCAAGCATCCGGGCCAGCACAGTCCTCGCTGCCTCGACACCCTTTCCCCAATTATGTTCCAGATAAATCTGCTCCAACTCCTTAGCCGTCGCATCCGGAAACTGCCTCTTAAAGGAAGCCCAGTGCTCATTATGATGCATCAGCGCATCATAACTCTCCATAATAATCCCCACCGCCGCATCCGCTATCATCGGATGCACATGCTTCAGCCTTCGATTGCGCTTCCTTGCTAACTTACCATAAACCGCCTTCGCAGCTTCATCTCTACTGTTCATCGTTCTCTCCTCCTTCATCCGGAACAACCAGTGGCGTCACTCCTCCGGTACCTCTGGCTGCCAACAGATTTCTCGAACTTTTCCTAGCTGGATCAAATGCTGCGTGTGGATGTCTAACCTGATTAGCATGTCTCACAACCAGCTGATCCTGATGCCCACCAATATCACTAATTCCCTTTAACAACACTGCATCATGACCCTGAGCCCACATCTTCTTAATCACTTTCTGCATAGCTGTCGGACCATAACTAGTTCCACCAGCTTCCTTCTTCCAATCTATAACAATTGGGTTATCAGCCCTCACTACATGCGGATTAACATTCGTCCCATACATAGTAGCAATCTTCTTCCCCTCCTTACCCTGTGTCTCAGCCGGGGCTAAAAACAGTCCCGGTTCATTAGTCTTCGTGCTTGGATCTCTATAACCCATCTCAGCCGAGTCCCAAGAGAATGGCCCATGCTGTTTCACACCTCTCCAGAACAGCCAATTCTTATCAATCGGTGCAAATCCCTGCTCCTGCATCCTCTTCATCACCGAGGCATTATCCATCGGCAAATTCCCCGGATTAAATGGCTGCTGTACACCACTTGTCCCCGGTGCAGTCTCATGAGCCAAATTAGACGGAAACGGCACATTAGGATCATATGGCTTCATAGTCGGAACAGTCAACGCTGGAATCTGCTGTCCAAATAAATCATTCAACTGGGTCTGCGTAGCGCTTCCACCACCAAACAACGCCTCCTCCGGCGTCACCGGCACAGAAGAAACCGTCTTAACAGACGGTTTCTTCAAAGGTTTCGGAGCAGGAGCCACAGAAATTCCTGGAGCTGCTGTCTTAGGTGTCCATCCAGCAGCAGCCGCAGTCCCTGGCGATTGATTTGACATAACCCAATCATACCAAGATGCATCTGGACCCAGCGCTTTCATCTTCGTCACTACCGCTGGATCTAAACTAGCTGCAGCAGGTGTCTTCAAAACATCCGTCAGCTTATCTGTAAACTTCGGCACACTAGGCGTAACCCCTGTCTTAGCAATTTCTGCATCATGCAAATTCAACGCTTGTTTCCACACCTCTATATTCGGAGTAGGATTTTGAACTCCAGCCAAAGATGCAGCATTTTCTGGAGAAAAAGATCCAGGAGCATAGCCCTTCTCTTTCAAAAATTTCACCGCCTCAGGACTCCACGGAGTAGTCTGTGGCTTCACAGGCTTCGGCCCAGGTACAAATGCCTGCGGCACCTCTTTTTTAGCCTCCTCCATCTTATGCATAGAAGTCGCCAGTGTAGAAATACCAACTCCCGGCGTCCCAGGAGGACTTGCCTTATTAAACTCAGCTGTCCACTCCGGTCCCTTATTAATCATCTGCTGCACAACAGCTGCAGTCTCCGGCTTCAGTGGCGGCTTACTCTTTATCAGACTATCCAAATACTTGACCGCCTTCGGGTTCCACCCCGCCCCAACTCCAGTCTCACCTCCCGGTCCACCCATTATGCTCGCCAAATTAAGTCCTGCCCCTGCATATTCGGATGCTGGTGCTTGCGCACCAGTATCCGAAAACACAGGATAATGCCCCTCTCCATAGACTGGTCCCATTAGCTTATTTACATCTCCAATCACTCCAGCCCCAAATCTTCTTGCCTCCTCTCCCACCGCTGACCCAATCCTGGCAGGCATCGGATGCAGCGGATTAGCAGCATACTGCGCCCAATCCTCAGCATCACTTCCCGCAAACGTCTTCGCCAACATTCTAACAACATTCGACCCCAGCTTCCCAACCATCGTATCCGGCTGAATTGCCGCATCCGTCGGTATGGATGAGGCTGCAGCTAATTTATCTGTATTCGGATCTGGCTGACTCTTTTGATACTCATTCACAACTGGAGAGGCAGGCGAAGCCTGCCTCCGAAATGGATCGTCCTCGACCGGAGTAAAGTCAAAGAGATCAAACACTTAGTATCCGCCTCCTTGTCCGAACCTATGCACAGCCCACGGGTCATACCCTATATTCCTAAATTTCATCTGCGGAAACAAGCTCTTAATCAGCATATATCTCCACAGCTTTTGCATATCAGCCCCTCCGGCGACGGACGTAGCCGTCGCCGGAGCTTCTGTTGGAGTTGAAGTTGGAGCTGCCGCTGGAGCCGGCGCTTCTACAGGCGGCGTGGCACCTGGCACAAAACCACCACCCTGACTGGAACTAGATCCAATAAAGCCAGTCTTTCTCTCCGGCACTTCTTGTTTCAACGGGCCTGGTACATTCTGCACCGTCTTTGGCTTAGGATTGTCCAGAGTATTATCTGGGTCAAATTTGTCTGGCGCACTAATACTCTTAACTGCAGGTCCCACAATTTTCCCATCTCCATCCGTCGCATAAATTCCATCCGGCCTCTGAATGTACGGTCCACCCTGCGGAGACATCTGTCCCGCCTTCGGCGCTTCTCCAAATCCAGGTGCAGTCGAACTAGTCGGAGGCGGCTGTATCGCCCCAGCAATCCTATACGGCTTAAACGGCTGTTCAGCCTGCGTAAACATACTCGGCCCTCCAAACATAGGACCAACAGTCGGAAAATTCTTAGTCGGCGGCGCACTACTTGGCTGACCCATAGTATTTTTACCAAAATTCTTCATCCATTCTTCATGTTTCTGCAAAAAATGAGGATCGTTAATATCAGGTGGCTTTGGCGTCATCTGTGATACCGGTCCACCAGCTGGAGCCCCACCAGGAGCCAACGGTCTTCCCGAAATAGCCTGAACATAATCCAGCGTCTCTTTCGGTATTGGCCCCTTCAACCCTCTCCCAGTCTTCAAATAACTATCCACATTCCCTGGCCCCCAATTATACGCAGCCAGCGCCAGCTGGTCATTCCCATTATACCTCTGCCTCATCTTAGCATAATAACGAGCAGCCCCATTAATACTTGATCTCGGATCATTGACATCTACCCCCTCATCTTTCGCCGTCGCATCCATAAACTGCCCCATTCCCTTCGCTCCAGCCGGGCTTATCGCTTTCGGGTCAAACTGACTTTCCCTATAAATCAGCCTCGTCAGCGTCCCAGGATCAACATTATACTGACTAGCCGCCGAATTAACCATATCCCTATATGGCGCTGCCGCTGCTGCAATACTCACCCCAGCCGGAGCCCTCCCAGGTCCCGCCCCTGCACCAGCCACGGGGACAAGCCCCGTGGCTGGTGCAGATGGCGCAATTAAATCACTCATCCCCTTCATCTGCAACAGCCCCTGCAACGAATTCATATTCATCCCCGTCGAGTCAGGCTCCTCCTGACTCGGCTGCAATTGATTAGGACTTTCTCCTCCTCCCCTCGGACCCGGAATATTAGGCACATTAATCGGCCTCGGCTGTGCAATCTGCTGTGGCTGTATCCCTTGCGTATGAATAGCCGGAACACTCGCCTCAGGCGCAGCCCCAACCCTCGCATAAGCCAGCGGGTCTCCCATAGGCATCAGCGGATTTTGCGCCAGCCCATAATTAGTATTACTAGTCCCACCCTGATAGTCCTCGTCTTCATACGCCATCTCAGCCTCAAAAAGCTAGCGCTTCATTACGGATTTATTCCAGCATTCTCTATAACATTATTCCTTAATGTATTATTAAATGGGCTACTCCCCTGCGCATACTTTGTGGCATTCTTCCTATCAATGGCAGCCTGGCGTGGATCACCTCCAAGGCCCTCAAATTGATCAATCAGCGGCCCTTGCATCCCCGTCAGTCCAGTATTAGGATTATTAAGCGCATTATACACACCAGGATACCCTCCCCCCATAATTTCACTCGCGGCAAACGCTGCCTGCATCTCAGGAGACATATTCCCAGCTGTCAAATTCTGCATATTTACCAAACGACCATTCATCCATTGGTTCATCCCAGTGGCACCCGAACCCGCCTGGTTAACGGCATAAGGATTACCGCCACTCTCCGCCCCTGCGACGGTCGACGCCGCGAATCCAGCATTGGGATTTTTGAACCCGCCAAAGTTCTGAAAAGCATTGGCATAACGATTAAGATTCGCCGCGGCTAAAGCCGGAGGTATATTAGGACTTCCACTAGCTATATTCGCTGCAACGCCTTGCGGGTCCCAGCTACCTCCAGATTGACCCTGCATAAGCGCATTCCTGCCAGCAGTCCCACCAGACACCCAATCCGATCCAATCCCTCCAGACGACTTATCCTTGCTCAATCCAGCGGCAACAAAAGTATCATTCAGCATATTCACAGTAGCTGGATCATACCCACCATTCTGATACCCTTGTCCAGCCCATCCCGGAAATGAGTCATACGGCTCCATAGGAGCCAATGGCGGCCCCGAATAAGCTGACTGCGCCTGGTTCGACACAGGCCCAAACGGGTCATACGGCTCCATAGGCTGATTAGAATCAGTCGGCAACGGAGCCGCCGCCTGAGTCGGCATCGAAGGATTAGGCGTCGCTGCCGGAGCTGCCTGAACAGGAACTGCAGTCGGCTTCGGTGGTGCCGCCGCAGCCTTTTGCGCAGCAAGATCCGCATCGAGCATACGCCCGACATTCTGCATTATTTGAACGCTGGTAGGCATCACATAGCCCCGCTTCGTGGAGCTATATGCAAATACTGCCCAGCCCCAGTTGGGTCTTTCACATACCACTCCCCATCCGGTGCCTGCCTCGCCCCCGGGACTCGAGACGGATGATCTTCAGGCACGCTTGGAGGCGGGCTTCGCCCGCCTCCGGAATTAGGTTGGGCGTCACCTGCCTCTGGCGCCTCCTGACCCAATCCAGGCTTATTCGCCTCAATAATCGGTGCCAGCTGAGTATCCAGCGCATCCTGCACCAGCTGGGTAATCAAGGCCTTAAACTCCTCCGGAGCCATCGGAGCCAGCACCTTCATCCTATCCGTCTCAGCCTTATACGCATCAATATCCCGCATCTCATCCTTACCAACCAGCTTCAGCTGATCCTTGCCCAGCTTATGCAGACTCTCCTCCAAAGCCTTCTGCAGCGCCTGAATAACCTGCTGTTGCTGAGTCTCAGTCGGCGTCGGTCCCTTACCCAGCGCTTGCGGCGGCACCATCCTCTTCAGTCTCTGAGCCGCTTCTTGCGCCTCATCAAAATCCAAACTCTTCAGCAGCAGATCGCCAATCGTCCCCGTCAAATTCGGCGCTTGCGTCAAAATCAGTGTCAGCGCATCCCTACTCTGATCCCTCTTCGTCCCATACTCCGGCCCAACCGTAGCCGCCACATCGTATTTTCCCACTGCCGGATTGAAAATCCTCCGTGCAACCTCCCCCCTATGATCCATCTCTTGAAAGTAAGCCATCCGTGATCCCGGATCAATCTCGACATCTTTCTCAACCCCATCTTCTGCCACCACCTTAAGTACTCTTGCAGTGTCATAGACCTTCGGAATAATATCAATAAGTATCCGTCCGAGACTCTGCAAGGACGCTTCGTAATTATCCTGAAAATGATACGTGGAAGTATCACTCTGATCCTGCCTCTGCTTAATAGCCTCCCCAGTCCGCTCATTGCCCTGCATCCCCATCTGGTTCTGCCATTGGCCGCTCGACATCATCAGCCAGTTGAAAGCCCGATCCATCATATCAGCATAAGCTGGACTCGTGGTCGGCGGCTGTACCCTCTGAGGCAGCGCTTGAGGCGGAATATCATCTCCCTCCGAGTCCTTATGCCTAAACGGCAACCAGGCCGAGTTAGTCGTATTAGCCCTCTCCCAGTAATTCTCCAGTCCAGCAAACGCATCCACAGATCCTGTCCACGGAGTCTTGCCCTGCATCGCAATATGTTCAACCTGGGAAGACGCATTATAATTAAACATCCTCTGCGCATCCTTCATGGACCGCGTATGCCCCTTCCTATCCAGCCTCCCCCGAAAAGCAAACTCCTCCCCCTTCACTGGCACAAACGGTATTCTCTGCCCAATCCACAACTGATAAGGATTACCCTCATCATCCTCCGGGTCATCCTCCTCGCCTACAGCCCTATTTCCCACGATAAAATATCTTCTCACCTCCGGGGACACAATCGTCCTCGTCTTGGTCAACGGATCATCCAGAACAGTCTCATGCCCTTTCATCTTCTCCAGCTGACTCTTCTTCATCTGGGACCGCTTCCCATTCGGCCCCACAAAACTCACCAGCTGATCCTCTTTCGAAACCTTAACAAAATACTCCATCACAATGCATCTATCATCATGCTCCAGCTCTTCCGGCCCAACCTGCAACGGAGACCTCTCCCACGGCCCTTGCCCTGGATAAAGATCATCCAGCTCCTCTGGCAGCATCCTATCAAACGCAAACAGAAACTTCGCGTCCGAACAATCCGCCATCTTACAGTCCGGATCGACATAAACAGTCAGCGGATCTAACACTGGCCTCAGGAAGACTTCTTGATCGAAGGTGTCGTCGCCAGCGTAATCCGTGGCAACTCTGATCCAGCCAATTCCACCGTCAATTTGCCATTTTCTCGCTGGAGCGTATACCGACGCCTGAGCCTGGCTTTGGTATTCAATTCTTCTGATGAGGTCTCGAAAAACGGAAGCACTCTCAGCAGTAGCTCCATTTCCCACCCCGACAACTCGAACGGATGACTTGTTTCTTCTGAGTCCATTGCCAATCTGCAAATTATGTTGTCTGACCACATTAATAGTGAGACACGGCTTCGCCGCCGTATCTCTAGCAGCCCTTAATGTGTCCGGCCACTGCCAGCCATTATCACTATCCGCATTCGCAAACTGCACATCGGCGATGAACCTCCGCCGAAAATCACTCTCCCATTCTTGACAGCGATCCCACCTATCCCGTGCTTGATCCAGCACCACATTCCCAGTCAGCGCACTTCGAAGAGGTTGGGACAAGCCCAACCTCTTCGAAGAAGCATGAGAAACTGTGCTAGCCAAACTCATCGCTCACACCCTCCTGAAGTTTGAGCAAGCTTGTCTTGCTCAAACTTCATAATCCCATCCACCCCAAGTTAGGAGCTAAATCTCTCCACTTATTAACTACTGCATTCCCTAACCTTCGTCCAATATCCTGCTCCTCGCCCCTATCAAAGTACGGATCTTTAATCGTCACCGCCATATACCTCAGCGCATCAGCCGCATGACTCGCCCAATCATGCACTGGATCTTTCCCCAACTGCCCAGGCCTATTGTCCCGTGCCTCCTCCTCAATCTTAAATCTATAATGCCTCAGCGCATTCAGCCCATCCTCGCACTTATCCTCGTCAAACCACATATTCGGAAACAGCATTCTCACCATATTGCGCCCATCCACTGGAGCAATAGATCTCGCAATCCTGACTCTCTTAGGATAAACGGCCGCAATCTGCTCCTTTATGGTTTTCCGCATCCCAAGCTTTTTATGTTCCGCGTCGAACGGCAATACATGCAGCCCATAGACATAGTGTCTATTCTGCAGAACATCCATAAAGTGCTCCACATCCTCCCCGGTAGCCTCGTAATAATCAAGTATGCGAATCTGCATTGCCACTTGTTGCACAAACCAGATTGATGTGCAATCCCTCTTCCCCAAATCCCAGTATGTATCCACAGGGACAGTTCGTTCCCACGGAACGGTTGCAATCCTCCCCTCTTCCGCAGCTTTCCGCAATTCTTTGGCATAAACCACCCCCTCCAGAATCTGCAAACAATGCCCTTCCCAAACATTCAAATAATAGTCATAATCCCTTTCCTTATCCGCCTGCATATCCTTCTTCAGCACCTCAGGAAACCAGGGATTATCCCTATAAGTCATCTTACAAACAAACGCGGACTCATTCTCCAACATAATACTGGCCCCAAGCGGTTCGGTGAACCTCCTAGGCCCAACCGGACTAAGACTTGCATCCTTCACAAACCTCTGATAAGTGTAATCTGTCTCCAGCTCAGGATTGAAAGTGAGCCAAATCTCCGATCCCTCATTCCTTATGGTCGGTATGAGTACTCCCCAAGAGTTCTTCCTGACCTTCACCGCCTCCTCAACCCAACAAATATCTATGCCCTCATAGCTCTTTATTCGATTAACATTATTCCTAATCCCTTCAAAATTAAATTCAGTCCCATTCGCCCCATAGATCTTCGTTTTCTGCACATCATAGAAATTGCCCCACCCCAGCGCCTCAATCTGGTCCTTAAGCACCTTATAAACGGAGTCATCAATCGAGTTCTGATACTCCCTAACGCACAAAATCCTAGTCGCCTTCTCTCTCCCAATCACCAGCAGTGCCCTAGCACACCCCCAAGACCTCCCTGCACCTCTCCCACCCCACAGAACCTTAAACCTTTTTTTCTGAAACAAACACTGCAATGGACCAGGAAACGCCAGATTTGGCCCTGAGCGAGCCTTTGGCCGGCTTACAGTTATTGACCCACCATTGGACGACCCACCAATCACTAATTTAGCTCCCCATCTACCGCAATCATCCCACTCCCTCCATTCTCATAAAGGAAGGTAGCCGTCTTCACATTTACCCCTGTCGCGCATCCAATCGTTACTCCCAGCCGAGTAGCAACCATCCCTGGCGTCATCGCCAACCCCGTGCAAGGCGTAATCCCTCCGGAGTTAGCATCTGTCTGAAACCCCGGAGCAAACGTCACAGAGGGCGTTTTCCCCATTGGCACTGGATACTGAAGAAAGCAATCTGCCCTCAGTGAAACACTTGCCAGGCAAGGCCCACCAATCACATCCAGTCCCACTCCCTCATTTCTCTGCCAGTAATAAGCCTGCTGCAGCAATGTCTCCTGATTACCCAGCCGCCAAACAAAAGGCGGTGTCGGCAGCAGCGCAGCCGCATAAGCAGTAAACTGAGAAGCAAAGGGAGCAAGCGCCGGAGCCATTCTCAGCTGAATGCCCGAGAAATCCATAAAATCACCAGCTCCCGCCGTCCCATTCGGCGTCATACAGAGCACAACCCCCACCTCAGTCGCAGTGGTCGGGACAAGCCCGACCACTGCAGGCCGTGTAGCTCTCCCAATAAATAAAGGTGAGTACTGAGCTCCCACTACCCTATTTTGCCCAGTCCATCCAACCGACCCGCCTCCACCCCCATTGAACCCAAACGCCAGCTTCTGCATCCCCTCATCAGTTCCAGTCCCCGTAATAATATAAATCCCCACCTGGGAAGCGCTTAGATTAGCGCCACCAAACACATAAAAATCCAAATCAACAACCTGCCCCTGCAACATCCTACTATTCGCCGAACTAACCTCCTGGGCCATACACATCAAATCGGTTCCAGCCGATCCAGCCTGTCTCTGCATCTTATAAGCCGCTGAGAACCCCGGTACCGTAGCAATAGCCGTGAGATCTTGACTAACTGTCATGGGCGTAGCCGCCCCACTCCAGTAAGCCCACCTATCTGGTCCAAACTCGACCGTCGTCGTCACCGTCGGTCCTGTCGTACCACGCTGGAACAAATTCTGACTCGCATCCCCCGCAATCAACCAATTCTGCTGCGGATCAAGCGTCAACACATACGACCCAAGCTGCTGAGTCTTAATCGTCACACTCGGAGGCGCAATCCCAGTATCAGCCGGAACCTTTTCCTGCCCCGTTAATGGAGGCTGAACTGGTGGCAGTCCTGTGAACACCTGGGCGGAGGCCGCCCAGGTGTTCACAAAAGCAGCTAATACTAACGCTTGTCGCCGCACCTCAACTCCTGCATCGCAGACTTCAGACTCTCCTCCCCTGCCGAAGTCCGACGAGGCGGACTTCGGCAAAGCCTCGAGGTGAAGCCTGACACATCAGGGTTCATGGTGTCGAACGGTTCGTGCGGCACATGCTGATCGTTACTCGAATACACCATATACGAGTCAGGCCCCCTGCTTGCTAACGAACCGGTCGCCGAGAGCTTCGGTCTCGGATCACCCGCAGGCTTCGACCCACTCTTCGGGCGTGTCCGAATGTTAGGCGTCTTACATTCCGGCTCCTTCTCAGGAGCCGGAATCCCAATCAGCATGTTCAGCCTCATAGCAGTTCCTTACTTGGGTTCTGGCCTCGGCGGCAGCGGCGGCACATTCTCCGGAATATCGATCACCGCATAGCGATAACCGACCCCCGAAATCAAAACCAGCGCAATCGCCTTCCCAGCCGGAATTTGGGGAGGCAATGGCGGCCAGACCGTCCCCGGAGGCGGATCTGTCGGAGGCGGCTCAATCCCTTCAACCGGTGGCAGCTCATTATCCGGATGAGCCGGGTCCATAGGCCAGATCGGCAGCCCATGTTCCGGATGCTCACCCCCACCACCAACTCCCCAGTCCGGATCAACCGGCAATCCACCACCCGGAGGCTTTGGCCAAACATGAGGCGGCCTCGGCGGCCTATTCCCTACATGCGGCGGCCTTCCAGGCCACACCGGCAGCCCCTGATCCGGATACTCAGCACCACCTCCCCAACCCCAGTCTGGATCGACTGGTCGTCCAGGCCTCACCGGCCCTTGATCTGGCCGACCCGGCCAAGAGCCAGGCGGCCTATTACCAACATGAGGCGGCCTCCCACCAGGGATACCATAGCCGGGGTCCACACCCTCATCCACGCCGTAGTCGGGATCGACTGGCCTTCCATCCCAACCAATACTCGGACGCTCAACAAACCTGATATAAGCCCAGGAACCTTTTGCCATGCTTTCTCTCCTTAAATTGGCTACCAAATTGCAGCCAAACTATGAAACAACTGGGCCGAATACCTGCCAACCGAGCAAGCCAAACAGCACAAACTCAATAATGCCGCCGCCTGCCATATGGGAGGCCAAAGGCCCACCAAATCCGCCGAAATTAACTCCGGCCCAGATCAGTACACAGATGACCCAGATCACCCAAAATAGCAGGCCTTTCGGCATGAGTCAGCCCTCACTTCGTTCGGGCTGCCTCAGCAGCCCTGATGCTACATCACCGACCGTGTCTGGATTTCGGGTGCATCCCAGCAAGCGGCTCATGCCGATCATGGTGACTCTTCCCATGATGCGGCCCATGGTCCGAGTGCTTATACGGATGCTGAGAATGCAGCTCATCTACTGCACCTCCCAAATCCTTCCCCTTATGCGGATCACTCGTCACTTCCATCCGGCCGTCACCCCAAGCCCTATTGGAGTATTTCTTCTCCTGTCCAGGCCCACCTCTCGCCGGAGCGTGATGCCCTGACCTGGGCTCATGTTCCTGCGCCCTATTCTGCTCTCTTTCCTTACCACTTGCCATCGTAGTCTCCTGTTGGAGCCCTTTGGGCTCCAACAGGAGCCTACAGGGCAGTTGCTTTAAGATAGCGAAGCTCTGCTTCGCTATCTTAAACCTTTCATTGGTCCAGTTGGAATTTCCTCAGCCACTTTCTTCGCCTTCTTACCGAGGCCTGCAGCCTTCATCTTCCCTCCTCTCCGTCTAAATGGACTCTCGGCAGCCCCTAACGGCTCCGCCTTCATTGAGGGCGGCGTCTGCATTGGCCGCTTCCCGCCCATCAACAGATTCTTAACCATATTTCAGCTCCTCCTTCAGCAGTGGCACTCCTCCGATATGGTGCCACACCGGACAGAACGGCGGATTAATTTCCATGCCCAATTGGATCGTCTCTTTCAGAGACGATCCAATTGGACGAGCAGTATCCCGCGTCAGATATTTGCAAACCACAATAGGTAATATCTGTGACTTAGGCATCTGGAGCGCCATTGCCACCACGGGAATATACAGCCCATGCAGCTGCTCTTCAGCCTCCAAAGTCCACGTCAGCTTGCTCTCCAACAGAATGGCCCACTGCTTAGCTTTCCCAAAGAAATCCGTCTGACACACTCCCACCCCTGCATCATCCTTAAATTCCCACCACATCCCATACCGAAACTTCGTCCCCAGTCCCTTCGCCAGCGCCCTCTCATACCTAATTCCTTCCCCCCGCACATTTTTCCCTGCCCTCGAGAAAGGAATAAACGCAGGCTTCCCCTCAATCTGCCTTGCCCACCTCAACCCACTCACCTGCCTCACTTCGGCGGCTCCTCATGGTCACCACTCTTCTTACTAAACCAGTATCCCATAATAACCGCACTTACCGCCGGAATAGTAAGAAGCAACTTATCCACTACTTTCTCGCTATGAATAACTTCCATTCCCATAAGCACTAACGCAGTCATTGCCATAATTGCCCATATCACTGTAATAATAAAATCAGGCTTCAGCAGATTTTTCACTTTTTCCCCCCACACCCGGTCTCGGCATGTGGGCTGCCTCCGGCAGCCCAGGCAACTCTTCCTCAATCATCATCACATCCACCGGCACCTGCCTAAGAGCATTCTTAAACTTCCAGTAGTATCCAGCGATCAGGTCCATCTTATCCGTCCCATTCACAATCCGCCTCGCATTCACGGGATCTTCAATACCCTTCGATTTGGACAAATACTTAGGCAGGCCGACACCTGTGAACCACCCATAGACCATACCATCATAACTAACCAGCGCACTAGTCTGCGAGTGCAGCATCAGATGTGCCTCGGGATGAATATTAGCATGGACATTATAGCGCTCCCTAAGAAATTTCTGCCCATTCTTATAATTCTCCTCCCACGTCAGTTGCACATGTCCGCGCCCATAATAACATTGCCCATACGGCCCGACAGGCTTACCATAAGACTTGCCTGATCCCTTACCATATTCCTCAATAGGCTGCATAGTATAGGCAGTTTCATGGTAAAATGTGGCCAGCGCATAAGCCAGCCACATCGTACCATCATTCGGATTATTCTTCTCAAAATGCTGCTCCCACACCTCAAGCAGATAATTCATGCCATCCACTTGGCTCTGCGTGAGCGTACCACCAAACAGATCTTTCCGCACCGTATCAAAATAGTACTTTCTCTCGTAAGGCATCATGCGCCCCTTAACTGGTTGGGCATGGACAAGTTCCTGGCGCCTGCTCAGTAAGTGTATTCCCATTAATCAGGATAAAATTACCGCCACTCCCCTTATTAGTAAGAAAATTAATCGGCGGTCCCACCACTGTCAAATATATCGGAGGTGGAGATCCAAATGGGGCAGACCCATCTGTCCCCAAATTAGCCGCACTCAAATCCGCGTTAATAAACTTCCTCCTATTAGAAACCACAGTCAAATCAACAAAACTAGCCGTAGAGGATGCCCAAACATTTCCCATCGCAGGAGCCAATATATTCACCCCGGCAATCATCAGAACAGCCCCAGCTGGGCCATCCTGCATCATCCCAGATCCAATCCATCCTCCACTCATAATCCCCAGAGGCGCATCATTAGCATAGACCTGCATCACTTGTGCAACCGAATCAACTGAGAAAATAACATTCCACATCTGATTAACTGGCAAATGATAAGTCCCATTAAAGAATACGGTAGACAGAAAATTATTTCCAACCTCAAGCGCAAAAGTAGGGGCGCCTCCTCCCAGCACAGTCGAAATCTGCTTATTAATAAATTCAGTGGCATTAAAGCCTATATCAGTCGTATGAGTGGCATCAGCTGGACAGCAGAACCAAGCAGAGTACAAAAAGTATCTAAAACTACTCGGAAACAGTCCCTGCAAACTAGATTGCAACCCACCCCCATTCTGATTAAACTGAACGAGCGGCACCGGGTTAACCGTCGGCGTGCAAGTCGGCCCAGTAGGCGGAACGACAGGTGCATCAGCGACAGAGGAGCATAGTTGTTTAGCAGCTCTAGCTTTACCTGCGACAAGCGCAGGTAAAGCTAGAAGACCAGCAGCCGTATCTCTTCTATTTAGGAGGCGCATGATCTGGGGCCTTGTCAGGCCCCAGAGCAGGAGCAGCTTTTTCAGCTTTAATCCTGTCTAGTTCCCGCTGCAGTTTAATGATTGTCACGTAGGCGTTTGCCACCTTATCCAGCGCTTCCTCCCTCTGCTGCCTCAGCGCTTGTATCACATCATTGGACTCCTGTGCTTGCACAGGAGTCCAAAATACAGCTAACAAAATGAGAAAGCTCGTCTTTCTCATTTTGTTCATTTCAGCTTGACATGCGCAGCAGTTGCAAGCTCGTTCACTTCCCTCTCCAGCGTCTGCACCTCAGTTTCAATGGCAGGGATCTTGGCCACATTTTTATGTGCATTGACAACCTGCGTCTGCACCTCCACCTGAGCCGCCTGAATTTCTGCCTGCGTAGAAGTCGCCGACAGCGTCCCTGCTCCCAAGAAGACGTCCCAGGCTGCAACTTGCCCACTCATCCAAGCCGAAATCGCATGACCAGTCCCTCCCGGCACCGGATCAATCCCAACCTCTATATTATAGATTGAGGAAGAGCCAACGCAGAGTGGCAACGTCCCACCAGTCCTATCATGACAGACTGCTGTTCCCCCACCTGGCAACCCAGTAATGGTCCCCGTAAAAGTTGGATTATTCCATGTCCCCCCATTAATAGTCGGATTATTAATAGTGGGATTATTCTCCGCAACCAGCGGCCCAGTCCCATCCAGCGGCAAGGCCAGGGCAGCGGCTACGCCGCTACCCAGCCCCGTCAGTGTACTGACTGATCCGGCTGGTGGAGTTCCCCAAGTGGGCGCTCCGGACGCATTTCCAAACAGCACCTGGGAAGAGTTACCTAGCGGCAGACCACCAAATATACCATTGTTATTATACTGGAGGGCGCCATTGGCTCCAAGAGGAATGGTTCCGCCGCCCACACAATTATACCCGCCAGTAAGCTGATCCCAAATAAGATTGCTGTTGACATCGTACACCATCTGCCGATAAATGCCCGACCCCCAGATGAGCGCCTCTCCAGACCCATTCAGCACAATCGGGTTAGGATTCACAATGGTCTGGTAGGGATCTTGCCACGTCGTCTTAGGAGTGGTCGTTCCCGGAGTATAGAAAAAGACTATCCCATTCGACAGCGGTTTCCCATTCGCATCCGAAAACTGTGTATACCCATTCGGAATAATAACTGCCGTGGGTGTTTGGGAGTGTGCTTCGCACACTCCCAAAACCCACAAACCACCAAACAACAGGAGAGAAGCTCCCCTTCTTCTTTGCGCGCCGTTCAAAGAACGGCGCGCAAAGGTCGGAGTCTGAGCCTCACTCACTGAGGGGATCAAAAATGAAGCCCAGACTCCTAATGAGGCGGCTAGAAGGGCAGGGGCTTGCCGCCTCAATGAAACGGAGACGGCGCTGAAGCGCCGTCTCATAGCGAATATCCTATAGTCATCTATCCGCCATTAACTGGTAAGGGGTTGGCCGTGCTTACTGGCACACATGAGTAGACCGTGGAGCCATTCACAACCTGCGACCGCTGCACGCAAATATTCAGCGGGTTCGTCCCAGGAGCCGAGGCTGTTCCGCTGCCCGAAGAGGTCACCGGCAGTCGGTTACTGCTGGAGATGGGCACACAGGAGGTGGTCTTCACTCCATTCGTGACCGTGCTCACCTGGAAACAGAGGGTAATCAGCTTCTGGCTTTGCGCCGTTGGCGCAAAGCCAAGAGCAACTCCCAACAAGATGAAAAGGGCTATGTCTTTGACTAGGCTCAGCCTGACGCGCCGCACAATGTGCGGCGCGTCAGCAATGCGTGATGATGCCATTGGTGACCACAGTGGTTGCAGGCGTCAGAATACCAGCTGCGCAAGAGACACCAGGAAGACTGTTCGCTGTGAAAGAGAGGGCAGACATAACCCCAGTCAGTGTCAGACTGGTGCCCACCGCCGCACCTGCCGGAGCGATGGTCGCGCCATTACTCATCAGGAGCTGACCTGCCGTGAAGCCCGACGTAGGCGTAGTGCCAGCTGTCAAAGTGGCAGTGGAAGTCCCTAACACACTCACCGGGAGAGGGGTGGATGCACTCACTGGCACGCAGGAGGTGGTCGCAATCCCATTCACCAGCGTGGTGATCGCCAGACACAGGGACGCAGACTGTTGGGATTGGGCTGGACAAGCCAGCCCAATTCCAAAAAGCGAGATAACTGCGAGAATAGTTAGCTTTACGCGCCCAACTAAAGTTGGGCTGCCATCCAGCTTTACGCGCCGTCCTAAAGGACGGCGCGTAGCAGAGAACAGCCCTTTAGATTTGGGCTGAACGAAGTGAAGCCCAAATCTAATCATTTTTGTCCACCTCGATAGTCTTCGTGAGTCCAGGAGAGCCAGCACCTAACTCTCCTTGCCCAGCCGTCACAAAAGATATGGTGATGGGTGAGGGAGGACCAGCTGCGCTCCAGCCTTTCTGGATCTCCATGAGGCGCGGCTTGTTCGCGTTGGAGTCTACCACCTCGAGCAGCTCCCGGATTGAAAACTGGTTAGGATCTTCGGCGATCCGGTCTGTCAGCTCATCTACTGCCATCTCGCCGAGGCGCGCTTGCTTTGCGCGAAGGTCCAGCATTTCGGCTTCAGCTTGGCGCGTGTAGTGTGCGACCAGCTCTTGGAATGCGGGGTTGGCCGTCGCTAGATTGGAAATGTACTGGGGGGTGTAGCCGCCTGCAACTGCTACGTCGATGTAGGATGCTCCAGTGGCAATAAGCTGGGCTAATCTGTGGTGGGAGGATTTTAGCTTCACCACTGAGACGTTGCCCATGTGGCCGGGCTTCTCCTTGTGGGGGAAGAAGTCATCACCCAGCAGCTCATCAAGAATTGGGTCCGCTCTAAAGGACATCTACAATCCTATTCATGGAGTCGAAAGTTGAGCCGAAGGCTCAACTGAGACTCCTCGGCTGAGCGTCGCTTCACGCGCCCGGAACTTGGCGCAGATGGCTTCAATTTTATGGTGGTTCTTCGCCACGGCTTCTAGAGATATGACTAGCTCTTTAGGAGGATTGAGGAAAGCTTGTCTTTCCTCAATCCTCCTAGCCGCCTCCTGGTTCAGTCGGATGACCGCGTAGGTCTCAGCATCCAGATCGGTTAGAGTTTGGCCCATTGTGGGAGTATGCGCTACTGCCGACTTTTGTCAAGGGGAAATCGGCCATATGGGTAAAAATACCTATAGCGTGGCCCAACTACTGAGATGGAATGGCCTTCGGCCACTCCCTGTGGGTCAGATGTTTTTTGCAAAACTACGCCTGCCATCACAACAGTCTCGGTTAGGATCTCTATCAGGCCGCCCTCCCCCCTTCAAACCGGAGCCTTTCGGCTCCGGTTCTGGATGGTCCTAACCGAATCTCAACTGCTCGGTCGCGTTGAACTCGTCCACCGCATTGAAGTCATCAATGCTGTCCCACACATCCTTAAAGCAGTCAAAGAACCCATTTTCCTGCCAATACAAACCGTGCTCCTCATCTCGATAGATATCGAACCCCTGATATTTGCCAACCGCATACCCGCCTCGAGACATCCAACCAGTCGTCGTCATCGCAACCTCCATTTGAACGTCCCCATCATGACACGGCAATGAGGCCGAGTCAAGCTCGGCCTCATCACATTTTGTGACTGGGGATGGACCTTGCGGTCCATCCCACTCCTTCAGATAAGGTCGGCTAGCGCGTCCTCAGCCGTCTGAGCCACAGTCGTCACCGGCTTGACCGCGTTAGCCTTCGCCAGCTTCGCCTTCTCCATCCGGGCGGCGTGTTCAACTGCAGCCTCGGCAAGGAACCGCTCAGCATACTTATTGTACACCATATCGGCCAAGTCTTCCCGAGTCATCATGCGACCAACGAACTCGATCTTAGCATCCTCTGCCTTGATCCCGTTCTTCCGATCAGCCTTGGGCCAGTAGCCCTTTGGCGCAAGCTTCGCCTCGGCCTCCTTGTAAGCCAGCTCCATCGCAATATTCTCGATAGTGCTGCCTCTTGGTCCACCAATCCTGAGTCCGACAGTCCCGTCAAGTATCTTCTTGACCATGGACTCTCGCAGCTCAATCTTGGCCGCGTCTTCATTGAACTCCCAATCCGCTTCGCCCTCATGCTCCTTTTCAGCCTTCTCCTTCACCTTGACCAGTGAGGCCGCAACCTCATTGCCCAGCTTGTGAATGATCCCCTGCTTGGCCAAGCCCACAAATGTCTCTTGCGGGATTGCATCCAAATCAATGTCAACATCGCCCCACCTAAAGACTCCCATAAGGGCATTGACGCTTGTCGTATCTTGAAGGTTGGTATCCATCTTACTCTCCTTTGGCAAAGGGCCATCCCCTTGCCACCCAATGAACCTAATCCGACTCGAAAAATAAGTCAACAATTATTTTGACATCAGTCGATCACGAAATATTACTAGCCTCCGATCCGGGATGGACCATCCAATGGTGGGCCAAATCACATACAACCCCCATATAACCCATCTTAAGACGCGTTCCACGCACCCCGGCCAAAAGCGCAAAGGGATCAAGGCAGTATTCTTTCTTAAAAAAAAAAAAAAAAAAAAAAAAAAAAAAAAAACAACA
>Ga0210406_10000414_pt1 | contig 58991 bp, 45 predicted proteins | sample IncBWC30MmetaG_FD_155454 | JGI IMG/M metagenome (GOLD analysis project Ga0210406, IMG submission 155454) | Forest soil microbial communities from Barre Woods Harvard Forest LTER site, Petersham, Massachusetts, United States - Inc-BW-C-30-M | ecosystem: Environmental > Terrestrial > Soil >...
CAGGCGTTTTTGTTCCTTGTTCAATTTCCTGGCATAAACTGCGCCAGAAATAAGCGTGAGACATGCTGCGGCTACTACGTATTTCTTCATTATTGACCTCCACGGTCAAGACTTCAACTGCGTACGATTTGCTTCAGAAACAGATCCTTCACGGCAGGCCTAAGATCTACATCACGAGCAAGCGCGCCAACAACGATGAGCAGAATTCCGAGCCACGCAATTGCTTTCATATATTGGTCTTCGCCCTACACTTCGCGCCTTTCACTCCGAACTTTGCATGTTACATGGTGGTCCGAAGCTGGGGGGCTTTTGCCTGGTAAGTTTTCGCCCGGGACAATCAGAGGTACGCTACGCAAATACTTGTTTCCCTGCAACACCATACTAGCTTGCTCTAGACAACGTATCTGTACACTTCAGCACACTCTCATCGTTTGGCTGCGGGGTCAATTTGGCGGGTTGCCCGCAAGAAGCGGGGCAGGCAGAAACAACTTCAACTGGTCAAGCGACGACAACACACTTTGCCAGTGCGCGGAATTCTTCTTGGTTTCAAGCGGGAGCGAGAGATCCGAATAAAAATTTAGAATATCGTTCCTTAGGTCCGGTGATGTCAGTGCGAACTTCCGCTGCTGCAATTGGCTTAATAACCGTGCATATGTTTCGTCTGTCAAAGAGTATTCGGCTGCCTTGGTTTCTTGGCCCGTGTCAAAATCGCAATTGGCGAGTTTGAACGATCCGGCACCGACTTGTTGGAGATAAATCCGGTATTGATCGATGGTCGTATTGATGCTCTTAAAATACATTTCCGCCGTCTGTGTTGTAGGACTGTTGAACGCCAGCGCCTTGAAGGGACCAATTTTCGGCATATACCGCAGCAGTATTGCGAACAGCCGGGTCTTGAATCCATCTTTCTTATAGTCTTTACCCCACTCCTTCTCATAATCCGAGCGCGACAGCCGGTAAAGAAACTTCTTTTTCGCAAAACTCGGCGATTCCTTCTTCATGTCCTTTTCGTGCGTTCGCAGTGCAATCTTGGTCATTTCCGGAATCATGCGACTGACGGCAAATCGGTACGAACCGATCGCCAGGTCCTCGTGCGTCAGCACGTCTTTCAGTTCAACGCCATACACAAGTGGGAAAGTCCGTTCCAGCAGTGGCTTGGACACCTGGAAGCCAATGAAATCGTGATACTGCTGTGATGGGTAGCGGTTCTTGGCCACTTGCTCCATGTCGAATCCGAATTCTGTCTTCAAGTGAGCAGCGTGGTCCTCCGCGTACTTGACCGAATTCCCGTATTTTGCTCGTAGCTTGGGATACTGAATGGAGACCGCTTGGTTCACGGCAGGATGACCGGCAATGTCGGACGTATAGTGGGCAAGCGCGCCCAGGGCGAAAGCATACTCGTTCGCATCCTGGCTCTGCGCCAGCAACTCGCGAACAAAATCACCGCTGCGAACGTAATGCACTAGATTACTAAACTCCACGCTGCCAAACGGATAGTAGCCGAGATCCTGGATTACGGCGCCGCCATACGCGTAGCCGTGTGCCTCCTTGATCTGGTCTTCGGTTAACGAGGAAAAACGCTTGAGCAGAAGCGGACGGAGTGTGTCGGTCCAGACCAGGTCCACAATCTCTTCGTGAGTCAGCACCGAGTATGCCGGGGACCCAGCAGAGCACAGGAGCGTTACCAAGAGCATTGCCACCAGTCGGATCACTCGATGGTCCCTGCCACCGCGACCGTGGTGTGGGCAGGCTGCATACTAATTTGAGCTCTTCAGATCAGTGACAATTTTCTTCGCTTCCTTCATTCGCTCTTTGTAAAACGTCGGACCGACCAGGATTCGCCTGGCGCCAACTCGTACAGGCTCCTCGATGTCCTTCTTCGATAAGAACAGAGACAACGCCAGGTACGTTTTGATTTCTTTCTCAAGAAACTTGACTGCATTTCGTTTGGATTCGTCCATGGCTCACTCCAGTCCGGCGGCGTCGTAAGAGCTATATGCGGCCGAGAAGCACGAGAACCACTACAACAACCAGCACCAGGCCTACGCCACCCGTCGGAAAGTAGCCCCAGTCACGGCTGTGCGACCAGCGTGGCGTAGCGCCTATAAGTGCCAAGATCAAAAACACGATCAGGATAGTTCCGAGCATTGCTTTTCTCCCTTTGGACTGCGGCCACCGAGCCTGACCGCGTCCCCAGCCATGCTCCGAAGTCCACAAATCCCCGCCGCGTTTGGTTACGGTCGTTAGGCGTCAATTCAGGTAAAAACTGATGGCTACGGGGTCGCTGGGATAGCTGCGATTGTAGAGATAATATCCGCCGCCTTCGTAGTTCACGTATACGTCATCGCTGTCATACCAATCGCTAGACCAATATTCCGGCCACGGATCAATCAGGCCAAACCAGTAACCACCGTATCGGAACCGCTGTCCGCCGCCAACGAAGACCACGGGAAGGCTGTAGATGCGGAATGCATGGTCCTGGCCATAGTATTCGCGGAAGCGGTCGTCCGGAACACGGTAGCCGCTATATCCTCCCCGCTGCTGCCACGTCCGGTGCTCGGACTGCCAACTGTGGGCACGATTATTCTGGAAGGCGACCTGTTGTTGATGGGCCTGAGCGGAGCTGTGTTGCTTTGAAGAACCGCTGTCCTGCGATTGCCGTTCTCTGGCTGGCTGCTGTTGATTTCTTGAATGATCTTGCTGTTCTTGCTGCTGGTGGCGCTGCTGATCCTCTTGGCCTTTGGCGATTTGTTGCTCGTGTTTATTGGAATTGTCGCGTTGCTGCTGCTCTTGTTGCTTTGCGGCCCCTTGTTCTTGCTGCTCTTGTTGTTTTTTGGCCTGGACTTGTTGTTTCGCTGCGTCCTGGCGAGATTGATTTTCGGAATCGGCTCGCTTCTGATTCTGCTGACTCTCTGGTCTGTTTGCTTGCTGTTTTTCCTGAGTATTTGCGGCCTTCTCCTGCTGCTGCTGCTCCGGCTTAGCCTGTTTTTCCTGATTCGACGGTTTGGCTCGTTCGTCTTTCTTCTCGGGTTTGGCCTTTTCGTCTTGTTTCTCCGACTTATCCTGTCGAGCCTCGACAGGTCCGACGACTCCGAGCGCCAGGAAAAACGCGATCGCGCGAATGAGTCCAATTCGTTTCATGCTTTTATCTCCGTTGTTTCTGCCTTTTCGTTCTTGAAATTCATGGAAGGGCGACTACATTGCTCCTGCGAACGCTCTCAGGCATCGGCTGCGAAATGCACTCGTGGTTTCCCTAGCCCACCCGAATTCGCGAGAGTGAATGAAAGATTCCAAATACGTTCAGGAGCCATAACACCACACCGATGACGACGACTCCGTTCAAGATGGACTTAATACTTCCAGCCATGGGGATGAAGCGATTCACCAGCCACAACAGGAACCCCACGACGATCAGAGCCAGCAGAATGTTCAGAAGAGGCATAATTGTTTTCTTTTCCGTCTGTGCTGCCAGCCACTTACTGCCTAAAGCTTTGTTTTATTGAGGGCGTATTGTCCGGGCGCTGCTGGCAAACCATTTCTTTATGGCTCCCTCATGCTAACGCCCGACAACGCGCAGGTCTGTTCACTTGTGCACAAGTTTTTGGATATCCGTAAACAAATCGGCGTCTCGACCTGCGCCTTCTGAGGGTGATATGCTTCTAAAACAGCACGTAATGGCGTGGTTTCAGAGAGTGCAGAGCCCGTCACGCCGTTTGCAAAACATGCGCAAGAAAGCCGCAAAAAAGGCCGCGCGGACCCTGGGTAACCAGCCAGATTTCGATTTGCGCGTATTTTTGGATACGGCAGGCTTGTCCCGAAAAATTCTAAAGTTTCGGCCGTCCGAGACAATCTACTCTCAGGGAGATTCCGCCAAAGGCGTCTACTACATCCAAAAGGGTGGAGCAAGGCTATCCGTGATTAGTGCAGGAGGTAGAGAAGCTGTCCTTGCGATTCTGGGGCCCAGGGATTTCTTTGGCGAAGGATGCATGGCTGGTCAGTTCGTCTGCATGGGGACCGCGACTGCGACCGATTCCACGTCGATATTATTTATCGAAAAGAAGGAGATGATGCGCGCACTCCATGCCGAACATGCCCTCTCTGACCTGTTCATCTCCCACATCCTGACCAGAAACATCCGGATCGAAGAAGACCTGATCGATCAGCTTTTTAATTCCAGCGAAAAGCGTCTCGCTCGGGCGCTGCTGTTGCTTGCACGTTACGGCAAGGACGATCAGTCACACGGTGCGTTGCCAGTCGTATCCCAAGCAACTTTGGCTGAGATGATCGGTACCACTCGCTCTCGGGTGAATTTTTTCATGAACAAATTCAGGAAGCTCGGATTCATCAAGTACAACGGCGGACTTCACATCAATACTTCTCTGGTAAGCGTCGTGCTCCACGATTAGGGCAAGCCGAAGCGTTTTTAGAATTTCAATAGTCCCGATGCGTGCGAATTCATTCCGTGGTTGGTAAGATTTCCGGAGTCACCTTCTTGGGAAGCCGTTGCTGCCGCAATCCATTTGTTAGTATCGGCATTATCCGCAGTTTGAGGTTCATGAAAACGGCATTCCAGCGGCGAAACCCTCCCGCAATCCCCGTTAGGTGAGCTTGCAGGTAATCGGCTTCTGTGCAAATTTTCATTTTCGTTCTCAGTGGTTTCCGTGGCGTGAAACTGGTCTGGTCCTAGATAGTTTTTCGCGCTCCGTCATCATTTGACTGAAAACCGGCCTCATTGCCGCTGCTCCCTTACTGGCTGGGCCGCGGCTGCAGGCGCAGCCGCGTGCAGCCCTCCGCCGAACCCTTGCCTCAGGAGTTTGAAAATGGTGTTCCGATTCTCGATTATTGTTTTCAGCCAAGCGAAACGGCCCATTTGCGAAAAATAGATTCCCCGGAAGCACAGCCGAGCAATAAAAATATTGATGCGATAACCCAGCGGCTTGTGATTCAGCGAATCCACGGCCCTTTCGATTGCCTGCGGACTGTAGGAATTGGCCCAGCCGATGCGAACCTCACTATGAGCTTGGTCGATGCTCATCTTCAACGGTGTATGAGCCATCGCGAAGGGAATGAACTCTTGCCAGTGCTTGGGCCGGGTGAGCCGTCCGGCGGTTTCCAATCTCTTGTAAAGGGGCGTCGCAGGCAGTGGAGTCATCAAACCGAAAATCGGCAGACCCGGAGGCCAGGTGCGAATTTCCTTCAGAGTTCGTTCGGCGACGCCAGCGCTGTCATTGTCCATGCCAAATATGAAAGAAGTGATCGCAAAAACATTGCGTCGCGCCAACCGGTCGAGCACGACCGCATATTCACCCGGTTTGTTGAAACCTTTTTTCACATCCGCAAGGTTCGCCGGATCGATGGATTCCATTCCGATGAATATCCACTTACCTCCAGCGGCCGCGATTAAATCAACCAGTTCCTCATCACGCAGTAAATTAGCGCTGATCTGGGCTACCCAGTGCACCTGCGCGTTAGCGGCGATGATATCGCGCAGTAATGATTTCGTGCGCTTAACGTTGATCGCAAAATTGTCGTCGATGAAAAATACCGCAATCTGTCCGCCCTCCTGCCGGGCGCGCGCCTTCAGCAGCAATAGCTCATTCACCACGCTCTCGTTGGTGCGAAAGCGAATGGAGTCGCCAAAAAATCCGGTCACCGTGCAAAACTCGCACCCGTAAGGACAACCTCGCCCGGATTCAACCGGAATAATGCGAAACGTTCCCCAGCCAGCTCCCACGCGCTTGAGCAGCGGATGCAAAATGCCCGGCAGCAGATTGAATTGCTCGAGCTTGATGTGGTCCCAGGGAATTTTGGGATATGGCTGCAACGATGGTTTGCGTTCCTGGCCAAAATCGTCCACAGGCGCGTAGACATCTTTGAGCGTGCCGCGCACCGTGTCTTCCACGATTCTGGGCCATGTTTCGTCAGCTTCGCCGAGTGCCACTGCGTCGGCATGCCGCGGGCCGCCGTCTCGGCCGAGCGCTTCATCAGCCAATTCCGTGACGTGAGGCCCGCCCATTACAACTTTTACGCCCACCGCGCGCACTGCGTCCGCCATGCGATAGGCTTTGGCGATCATCCGGGTCATCGCACCGATGCCGACCAGTCCGATATCATGCTCGAGCACGTAGCGCGCAATACTCTCTTCATCCATAGGCTGCGCATTACCGTCAATCAGCACCACGTCGTGACCGGCGGGAGTCAGCGCTTGCAGCAGAAACATCCAAAGATGCGGCATGAAGTTGCGAGTGACGCCGTTGTCTGGGTTGTACAGTAGAATTTTCATTAACGACGCGACCTCGCTCGCGCTCTAAAGCCGATGCGAGTGTACGCTACCGTACGGTAATTACCTAATTGGGTCCGGGGGCTGTGCCTTTGGTTTCGCCGTCAGTTAGCCTGATCCGAAACCGCACGTACAAGCTTCGGGTCCACTACCGAGGCAACAAGACTTCAAACGTTCAATTGCGAGGCGTTCGTTCGGGTTTGTTTCGACTGCTGCGTTTGCTGCGAACCTTGACGGATGCGGGCACTACGGCCTTGGGCGTTCGAACGAACGCTGCCAAGAGCCATTGTTGCTCAACCCAGCTCGTGAGGGCTCATCAGACCATGCTTAGTGTGCGGCTCCGCTGCCAGACCCTTGTTCCCTGAGTCGGATGTCGAATCATTGAAGGACGCCCGTCCATTGCGGCTGCTCTGCGTCGCATGGGCCGGCGTTTCAAACCGTCGTCTTGTCGGTGAGAAAGACAAATAAATAGCCAACACCGTTGCAGTTGGGGCATTCTTTGTTGCGGTAATATCCGGTGGCTTGGCATTGAGCACATTCGCTCCAAACAGTTTTGATAGCAATTGCGTTGGAGCCGCTGCAGCGTCGTTCGCTGATGTTTCTGCAACAACGACCGTTGGCGACCCTGATGTTGTAACCAGCGCCGCCACATTCTGTACACCGGGTAACAGGCAGTTCTCGCTTCATTTGTCGATGATACGACCGTGGGGGTGCTTTGACCTGTTCTATACAGGACGCTGCGCGAATATTCTGCACCCGCGTCCTAGGCTTCGACGGAAGAAAATCACGGGTGACGGGACAATTGAAATCGTCAAAAACCACATGTTCGTTGTCGCAAAAAGACGAGCGGGGTTTTCTAAAGGCCACGCCCGAATCGCGTGACAAACCGGACACGGACCAAGACGAGAGTTACAGATCCGCATGAATTTCGGAGAGCGTCAGGCTATCCGGTCGGGGTCTCTTTCATTTCATAGAGTGCCCGGTCCGCTGCGTAGAGCAGCGTCCCAATAGTTGTCGCGTCGCTTGGATATCCTGCAACCCCGACGCTTACAGAGAGTGCCGGCTCTTCGCTGTCTTTCGCCAGAAGTTCGTGAATCCGCTGCCCCACTAACCTGGCTGCGGCTGCGCCCGTTTCGGGCAGCACCAGCGCGAACTCGTCGCCACCGTGGCGCGCCGCGGTGTCGATGGACCTGCTGCAATCTTTTATGATCTGCGCGAGCCGGCAAAGCGCGCGGCTTCCAGCCAGATGGCCAAATCGGTCGTTGATCTTCTTTAATCCGTCCAGGTCCAGCAGCAGCAGAGAGAATTCACGCCCGGTTCGCTCGGATCGGCAGATCTCCGCATGCAACACTTCGAAAAGTCGCCCATGATTGGCCAAGCCAGTCATTGAATCACTTGATGCTTGGTGTCTCAACTGGCCCTCCAGCATCCGCTGCTCAGTGACGTCGACGACGATGATTTCATGGCCTGCAAAGTTCCCATGGTCGTCGTAAATTCCACGCCCGCTTAGCCTGGCTCTCAGTTTTGTGCCGTCCTTGCGCTTCCATTCGAGCTCGACCGGTTCGATTCGCTTCGTATCAGGAATTAGGCCGGCGAGCAGTGAATCATTGCGGAGATTAGGAATGATTTCGGACTGTTGATTCGTTGCCAAAAGCTCCACCTTGGACGCATAGCCGAGCATTGTGACCAGGGCGAGATTCACATCGAGCAGTTCCCCGTCTGCGTCACACCGATAGATTCCATACGTAGGATTGTCTGCCAGAGCCCGATACAGCGATTGAGAATGTCTTAGCGCTTTTTTCGCATCCTCCAATTCACAGCGCAGTTTGGCTTCGTTCAAGACCCGGCGAACGGCCATTGGCAATCGAGCAAGATGGCCTTGCTCCACGTACTCGAAAGACGCATCCGGCAGCAGTGCGGTGATGGATTCGGTTCCGAGTCGCGTGGTCAAGAAGATAAGCGGTGTTGCCTGCGCAGACTGGATGAGTTCTAGCACTTGCGATTCCTTGCAGCCGGGACTTGGGTATTCAACGATCATCACATCCGCTGGCTGGACTCGGAGCTGCTCTGTACTCTGTGTCAGGCTTAGCGCGAAATCGGACTTGACCGTGAACTGCGCCTTGTCAAGCTCCCGGCTACAGCTTTCCATAACGTCTGCATCTAGCTGTACAAATAGCACTCGGAGTGCGCGGCGCCGGTGCGATGTTGAGCTCTTGCAACAAACTTCTCCGCGATTTGACTGCGTGTCTGTATGCGTAACGTCCAATTTGGGCAACATTTTGGGGAATCCAGGATCTGGGCCGGGTTAATGAAGGTCGCACACTTCAGCCCTTTCACGTTCAGACTACATGGGTACGGAATCCGCAATCTGTTCTCTTTTGGACATGGCTAGTCCACCCCTGTTCAAAACGTGACAGACCTTGCCATTCATTCAGACCGATAATCACATCGGTTCGCCGAAAAGGCGTTAGGAGAATCGCGATGATGAATTGTCCGAGGTGCACCAGTGTGCGAATCCATCCGTCAAGGCGGAGAGGAATAGTAGAAACAATGATCCTAGCCGTGATTTGCTTCCGGCCGTTTCGCTGCGAGAGATGCGATTCGCGGTTCTTTCGTTTTTCACTTACCGCGAAACCTAACTCGCCCCGGCAGGCGACCACGTATTGATTTGGCCGCAGCCTGTACCGGCAAATATTTTAAGAATCAGGACTCGTCGGAATCGATGGGGCAAGCCCTACTGCGAACTTCTGGTCTTCCGTTTCACTTGCTTCGTAGGTTCGGCCAGCTGGTCGTCAATGCTCTTGATTTCCAAAGACAGGTGAGTATCCATAGGACGCTTCAAATACCGCGCGAACAGTAAATCCCTCTTGGCTCTCAAGTCTTCGCGGTTTTTCTTCTCATCGGTGGCAGTCTCTAGCACTCTATTTGAACCTCTTGAACAGTGTACGCCCTTTCAGCCCCCTTCGCCTTGGTATACACTTGGGTTTGCTGCCAAACCAAATCTTACGATGAAACCTCTTCTTGCACTGGTATTGCTCGTGGGATTAACTGCTTCGGACGCGATCCCACTGTACGCTCAACAGATGAGCGTGCCGGAATATCAGCGCCAATCCGCGAAAGCGGCCGAGAAACAACAAAAATTGATGAACAAAAACGCCAGGTTGCAGCGGAAAGCCCAGAAGCGAGCGGATAAGGCGCAACAAAAGTCGCTGAAGGCGGGGCAAAAGGCCGACGCGAAGGCTAACCGGCAACTTAATCAGAAGTAGCCCGCAGTCCCAGCCGGACCACTAACCGCCACTCTTCCGGTAATACGACCCTAGGCATTCAAACTAACCGGGACCTAGAAGGAAATCGCAGCCGCGGTATCTTGGGTTCATGATTCCTCCGAAGCTTGAATCAGAGCAAGAAATCGTTGCCGCTTGTGAAGAGGCGATTCGCCTAGCTCTAAGCAGAAATTCCACCGACGCTTCCGCCATCGAATGAAGTCTTGGGTGCTCCTGAGTGGTATCCGTTTGAAAATCAAGCATGGCCCATCGGCGAGAGCATCCGCCAGGGATTTGTCAAAAATCCGTGGCTCTACATGAACTTTCCCATCCGCGTTGAGCGCCCGAACATGATTTGGTTGTTCGCAAGGCACGGATACGTTTCGATCAATTGTTCGAGCCCGCGAAACGTTCGGGTTGGCAAACAAAGTAAGCACCGCCACAAAGCTAGGTACTGATAAACGCCTATCGGGAGTTGCGGCAAGATTGCTGAACTGACGCTCAGCTGGCGCCATGTTTGATTCACGACATCATCGAGCATCAATTTGTGCGATTTAGTTGTCGGCGCAGATTGCGTTGGGGCAGAGGATTCCGGAGGCGCGTAGGTTGTGGCCGCTTAGTTCGAGTTTGAGGACATTGTTTGGGGCGGGAGAGAATGTGAAGGTAGAAGCGGGAAAAATGTCCGTGGCGAACGTGCCATTGTCGTCGTCGGTCGAAGCCGCGGCGCCGGTGAAGGCTTGTTCGGAGCACTGGGATTCGCGGCGGCAGAGACTGATCTTTCCGTTGAGGAGTTGGCCGGAACCATCGGCTTCGAAAGCGCCACCGATGGTAAGAGGGCCCTCGACATCCGAGCCAGCGAGCAGGAAAGTGTAGGTGCCGCGAAGCATGGCGGAGGCAGCTGCCGGTACAGCGACGATGGTAACGGCAGCAGCGCCGGAATCCGCGGAATTGGCGTTGGCGGTCGCAGTGACTGTGACAAGAGCGGGATTCGGAATGGTCGTGGGAGCGGTGTAGAGTCCTGCGGCGGAAACGGAACCGCAATCCTGGCTGGAACAATTGGCGCCGCCGACACTCCACGCAACGGTCATGTCAGTGGAACCTGTAACGGTGACGGTGAATTGCTGGGTCGCAGCAACGACGATGCTTTGCGTTTTGGGATCGACGACGACGGTAACGGATTTTTTGGCACCGCCCAATCCGAGGAGCTTCTCAACGCTTTTGACGTTGCAACCAGTACACGAAAAACAAGAGAGAACCAGGAGAGCTATGGTGAGTCGTCGCATGTTCACTCCGGCGTGAGTGCCGGATGAGTATGCTGAACGTTAGAGAAATTCAGTTCAATCGCACACGGCAAGGGTAGTGCAATTGTGGGTGGACAGATGGGCGTTGGCAAGCTCGGAATTGGGAGAGCGAGTGAAAGAGATATGAGAGTTCGGCGACGTGGGGGATGTGACGCGATGTTTCGCGTCCACCTCAATGATCTGCGTCACAAGGAATTCTCAAGGTTCATTCCGAAGGCTCCAGGCGGCTGCGGTTGGCGCTAAGTCTTCGCGGCCTCCGACACCGGAGCCGACAAACGCGCACCTACACGATTCGCCTTCGACCAACTCTTACGAAGCTCTTCGGCGCGGCGGATGACGTTGTCGATTACCTCGTGTGATGTCGGTCCTTCTTGAATCTGTCTGATTTCGCCGGCAGCCGGAATCTCCAACGCTTCCAGCTTTTCGAAGACAGGTTTCATGGCACGATTGGGGCTGCGAAGGAATTCCGAACTACGGATGCGTGTGAAAATCCAACCCATGCGTTCAAGGACGGACTGCCGGTCCATGTCTTCGGGCAACTTCTCGAGAGGCTGATAACGGTCGCCATCGCATTCGATCGCCAGACGCTTACCGTCGCCTTCGACAACAAGATCGATGCGAAACGTTCCGATCTTCCAGTGCGGTGTGACGCGATAGCCCGCCGCAGTGAGGCGTTTCATCACTTCACGTTCAAAGTTCGACTGCGTGCGTTTGTCCTTCTCTTCGAGTGCGCGCATGAGGCGTGCGGGGTCTTCGGCATGCTCAATCAATTGCCTGCGCAAATCATCGGCCTTCAAGTCGTTGTGCGGGCTGAGCGAATGGACGATCCACATTTGGTCGCGCGCGCGGCTCGCCGCCACGTTAAAGCGCTGTTTGAACAGTTCCTGGTCGCGCAGAGAAAGCGTACCGCGTTCGGCCGTATCCACCAAAGAGATGAACACGACGTCGCGCTCGTCTCCTTGGAATTGTGCGGCGTTGCCGCAAAGGACGCGATGAAGTTCATAGCGATCCGGTGAAACATGCGAGCGGATGAGGTTGTCGATTTCAATGGCTTGTTCGTCGCCGACGAGGGATACCACGCCGATGCTCAAAGGCTGACCTGCGTCGTTCTTCTTGTATTCGGGTTGCTCCATCGCGGCGGCGACAAGCGAAGCGATGGTTAGAGCCTCCTGGCGGTTGACCTTACCCTCGCGACTGGAACCGGACACGCGATGCGCGATGGTATGCGGCCGCAAACGGACGCGGCTTGCATCACGCAATGGCTTGATGCGGCCGTCGTAAGAGATCATGTTGCTGAACTGAATGATTTCGGGAACGCACCGGAAATGTTCGACAAGGCAGGTGGTTCCGCCGAAAGACTGGCGGGCGAGGTCGTAGATCGAGATTTGTCCGTCGTAGAGGTCGGAATTCGGGACGCCACGCAGATATTGGAAAATGAGGTTCTGAATCACGCCCAAGTCTTGCCCCACGGCGGACGGACTGACCTGTTCGTGGTCGCCGACGACAAGTACGGTCTTCCCCAGATACAGGGCAACAAGTGCCATCACATCGCTTTGGCTGGCTTCGTCGATGATGACAACGTCAAAACGGGTCGTGCGCGGGTCGAAGTTTTCGACGACGCGCGAGAGCGGCATGACCCAAACGGGGACGGCACCGCGGCACTCGCTCATTTTCCTGGCGGCTTCGTTGCGCAAAAGGGAAACGCGGATGCCATGACCTTTGCCGATGCGGCGGATGGTGTCGAGCCAACCGACGAGCGCCTGCCGCTGCCGCGAAGAGGTGCGCCGTGCTTGCGAACCCCAAGAGCGTTTGTCGATGAGTTCGACAGTTGCACGACGCAGCTGCTCGCGCAGCCTTTCGCTCTTAGTTTGAAGAGCGTCAAGTGAAACACTGCTGCGGCGATCGAGCTCGTCATTGAGCTGCCGCCACGTCCAGGCGGATGCCACGTCGCGCGGCGGTTCTCCGCCTCCGTGCACACCGGTGCGATTGCGAATTGCTCCGGCCCAGGCGGGAGCGGCGGTTTCTAGCTTTGCGAGCAGGGTGCGGCGCAGGTCGAGGTCGGCTTGTTTGCTCTTGAGTTCGAGCAGGCGCTCATAGGCTTCCCGATAGCGATTGGGATTCTCGTCTGTTACACCGGCGAGAAGCTGGTCGATTACTTTGGACGCCTTCGCCACACGGGCAGCAAGCTTCAGCCGGTTTTTGAGATCACGGAACTCTTCTTCGAATTGAAGGAGTCTCAGCTTCTTGAAACGCGAATCGAGAATTGGCAGGAGAGCATCGGTCACCGCAAGATGAATGCGCGCCAACTCGCCTTCCGAACCGACAACGGCCGGCCGTTCGGTAAGGAACCTGTCCCACTGGAAGCCTGCGTTTTCAAGTTGTTGCTGCAACGGGACCCACGTATTTTTTTGCCAGTCCAGGCATTGTTCGATGGCGTCGCAAAACTGCATCAACGTTTTCTCGAGCTGCTCACCCATTTCTCCTGAATGAGGAGTGCCGAGAGCGGCCACTTGCCGGTCCCACCGTGCGCTGAGATCTTCGCGGAGGCCCTTGAGCCGGAAGAATTGGCGCAGCGCTTGAAAATGTTCTGGCAGCCGCGGGCGTGCCTTGTTTACCTTGCTTTGCTCGAGAAATCGGCTCCAAGCCTTGTGCGTAAATAGCGTAATCGAACCCAGCTTGCCGCCTTCTTCAAGGTGCGCGAGGATTTCGTCGGCGATGCGCCCCTGTTCTTTCGCGGCGGAAAGACCGCTAGCTTCGGGACCGTACTTGACGAATGACTCTTGCGCGTTTGCGGCTTCGCGATGAACGAGCCTCACGAAGCTGACAAGTTGATCCCAGGGCTGCCGGTGTATGTCGCCGTATTTCCCGGCATACACCGCGGCGAGTTTCCATTTGTCTTTGCCGGAAAGAGGCTCCACTGCTTGAACGAGAGCGGCAGATAGCACTTCGATTTCCCCGGGGGAGTTCTGCGTGGCATTCGACTCCCACAAGTCGGAGCGCAAATCGAGATCTTCCATGCCGAGACGATTACGCTCGCTCACGCTAGCTTCGAAGTCGTCGGCTCGCGGGAGATCGTGAAGTTCTGGAAGATGACCGGAAAGTTCATTCTCGTCTTCGCGGGAAACAGAAACACCCGTGCGGTAGAGGTCGGCCAACTCGCCAGAAGAAAGCGGCAGCGGTGCTACGGCGGCGACGGGGCCTGGAATCCATCCGTGGACTTCTTTGTCCTGCACGATCTGACGCGCGCCGTCGGCAGGCGCCCACGACTTTCCACCAATCGCGATCTCTCGATATTCGTCGGCGCGTGCGGCAGCGAGCCGGCTTCGGATTTCGCTGAGTTTCCTTAACAAATCAAGGCGTTCGGTTTCAAGCTTCTTCGCGTCCATCTCGAGCGAACTCGCATCGGCGCGCGACAGTCTTTCAGCGATTGATCCCACGGCGCTTTCGAGCTGTTTGCGGCTGTCCAGATCACTTTCAAGCACGCTGACACACAAAGGGCGCAGCTCGGGAACAATGTGATGACGCACCATCCGCAATGCTTTGGTCGTGTGGCTCGTGACCAGCACGCTCTTGCCCTGAGCAAGCAAATGGCCGACAAGATTGCCAATGGTGTGCGTTTTCCCGGTACCCGGAGGGCCTTGCACCAAAACCCCTCCATGCTCCTCAAGCTGCTGAGCAATTCGGATCTGTTCCGGATTTGCTGGTTTGCTCAGCAGCACTTCCCCATCTGGGTGAATGGTGTTCGCGGGCGAATCCCCATCTTCAACTTCTGAAATCGGCCACTCTTCTCCCACGATATTCAGCAGGGACCACGGCAGATCTTCCCGAGTGCGCAGGTCCGCGAGGATGCCCTCGATTGCAGCGGCAAACCCCAAATTGCGCGCCCGCAAAAACAGCACTGGGTCGCGGCCAATGCACGGGTCGCTTGCTTCTTTGTTCGGCGCCTGGTCTTCGAAGAATTCACCGCGCGGAGACAGCTGGACCACCAGGCGCTTCAGAAAGCCGGACGTGGCTCCGTTAATCAGCGGATGGAAGCCGCCTTCATCCAATTCTTCGCGGCATCGGCCGATCGCACGTCCGTCTACATCCGACATGGACTGGAACAACGCCGAATACAATTCGACCGGATGGTCCGCTTCTGAGAGCGTGAACTCGGGAACAGACGCATCGAATTGCAATTGAAGACGCTGCAGCAGGATCGGATGGAAGGTGGCCCCCTCGGCACGCCGCCAACTCAGGATGCCGTCCCCGAGAATGAGTTCAACGCGTTCGGCTTCTCGATCAATACGGCCGTAGAGGGTGTAAAACGCTTCGAAGATTTTCATCGCTGCACGAGCCGGACTTTCTGTTTTTACCCACTCGTCGCGCAAAAGTTTCCAACGTTCTAAAACCGCGGTCCTTGCTCGATCGTCGGCGAACTTCTCAATTCTTTGCTCTCGACTGTTTTCGGATTCCTCGAGTGTTTCGTCGACGGCGACTGCGTTCGAAGGGTCGTCCCACCCGTCTTCGAGCCACGCGGAAATTTCTTCAGGCGGTTCAGGCGGGCGAGTCAAGCGGGGACGCCGCACCTTCAGAACGTAGCTCGGGTCTTCCATTGTCTGGCCGTTCTGATCTTTTGCCTTTGAAGAGCTGACCTTCGCAGCGCCCCTTTGAACCGACGAGTGATCGGGGAGATCCCGCATCCACAGGGTCCAAGGCTGTTCGCGAAGCTGGCGTTTTGCTGGATTACGGTGCTGGTTTAGCGCTTCGAGATAGCGGAAGACGCGTGTGAGCTTTTCCCGCGCGACGCGGAGTTTTTCGGCATCCATGGCTCGCCGCCTTTTACAGAGACACTGCAACGGGTCTGAGGGTGGGTAGCGGAGATTTCAGAATATCAGTCGGAAGGGGTTGCCTCAATGGTACGCGGCTAGTACCTTTGTTTTGACGCCTGGATTGTGCTGCGCATTCGAGAACCCGCTCAGCAACCTCGGGGTTCGCGCAAACATCCTAGTAATAGCGGTTCGTCGCCTTTATCTTCAGTTTCCAGCCTTAAGGTTTCTAGTCGATTTTTTCCCAGCCCAACGCAAAAAAGGGGACCTGTACCGTCGGACGGTACTTTCTTCGCAGCATGGCCAGTTCCGCTTCGAACGCAGTCTGCGAAACTTACAGAATGACGCGTCGATTCGTCTTCCTAGCGTTATGCGTCGCGACGGCCTCTGCGGCGCTCGGCCAGAATGTCCGTCCAGCCTCTGCGGAAGCGGCCGGGTCGCGTCCCATCGCCAGAACAGAGGGTCGCAAGATACTGGCTGTCATTCCCACGATAGAGTCCGAATCTGAAACGGACTGTTCCCACCTAGTTCACGATGTGTACGAACAAGCTGGCTTTCCATACGACTACGCCAGTTCGCGGGAACTCTACATCGGCAGCACAAGTTTCACGCGCGTGCGTGCGCCCCAAGCGGGCGACCTGGTTGTTTGGCGCGGCCATGTCGGCATCGTCATCGATCCCAAAGAGCACTCCTTCTTCAGCTCCGTGCGTTCCGGTCCCGACACGCAGTTTTATGACTCGCCCTACTGGCGGTCGCGTGGTATCGCTCGTTTCTTCCGCTATGTAACCGAGAAACCGCTCCGTTCTGGCCCAACGCTCGAAGCCTCGCGTCACGCGCGCCAACAACCTTCCCAGGTCGCCACCCGCAGTTCGGAGAATCGGCCACCTTCCGCGTCTGCGCCGAATTCTGCCCCCGCAGCTGAAACCTACAGTGCGGCAACCGTCGAAATTCCTCGAGAGATCGTTCTGCACGTCGCCGGGAAAAATCCTTCGCCAGATGAAGTCGCGGCTGCGTTTGTCGAAATGAATCAGGATTCCGGTGAATCCCTCCGTACGCGCAGCCTGAACAGTCTCGGCAAACCCATAATCGTCTACCGCGAAGTACGCGTCTCAGAAATACAAATCAAGGGCAAGCGCGGAACCGCGCTCGTTCGGATCGAATCGTTAGGGGCTTCTCCGAATATGCAAATGGACTCGCAGCTTCGCTGGAAAGAACAGTCTCTGGAGCTCGAGAAGACGAAAAGAGGCTGGGTGATGAGTTCCAGCGAGGAAACTGCTTACGTCAAGCGTGAAGTTGCGTTGCAGGTCTTGTCGGCTCGGCTCGCGGAGCTCGCGCAGAATATGGACGGCACTCCCGAACGGGAACGCGAGCAGAAACAAATCATTCGCTTCCTGAATTTGCTGGTCGGCGACGATTCCAGCGCAGCGTCAGCGCAGAGTAATTAAACGCAAGAGCATGCGGTTGAACTTCGCGGTCTATCAATCAGCAATCGTGAACCACGCACTGCTTTCCTGACATTTCTTTCGGCGTTGACGTGGTTTAGCAACGCCGATTTACCTAAGACCCTCCCGCCCAGGTTGTTTGTGAAAATTGAGAGCAGCACGGGCCTTGAATTTATAGCGGCGCCTTCGAAGCTACCACGCCGAGATCGGCTATGTTATCGCCTTTTTTCAATGAGGGAACAGCGTTCACGTGAAGGACCACGCCGGCTTCGGGAGCGCGTGGTTCGAGGATGACTTTTCCGAAATAGTCGGTGACGTAACCGAGCTTCATGCCTTCCTGAACATATGAGCCGCGCTTGACCAGCGGATACCAGATGCCGGGGCCGTCCGAAATGATGTCAATGGTCTTCTCCAGCCAAACTGGATTTTCGATGTAATGCGGCGCGCCAGAGAGCATTTTCAAGGCGCGCATGGTGCTCAGAGTCCCGTTGATCAGGAGCGCCACATCATCGGTTTCAACCGTGCCGGCATACCCGGCTTCTACGACAATCGAAGGCTTTCCACGGAGAGAAGCCGTGTTGTCAAGATACCGGCTGGCCCCAAGATCGGATGGCCGGTTGTGCCAAATAATGATGTGATCCAGGCCGAACGCTAGAACCATCTGCTTCGAGATCTGGTCCTGAGAGTCTTTGCCGGTGGCTCCCCAGTAAGCGTAGGGCCGGAGGCTCTCGTCGAGGTCGCCACCGTGATAGTCGATCAAGTAGTCCGAGCGATCCACGACCTGTTTGGTGATGAGGAAGGAAGCGCGGTCTGTTTGCGTGCCATCGGCTTTGCCTGGATAGAAGCGGTTCATGCTCTTGTTATCTACCGGATTGACGTGCGCGACCTTTTGTTCAAACGAAGCAATGTTGACCAGCGGAATCAGGATGACCGTGCCCGAAAGCTGAGCGGGGTCGAGATCGACGATCAATCTTTCGACGGCAATCACGGAAACGTATTCCGTCCCATGCGCACCGGTCACCAGTGCAAGGACCGGACCCGGTTTAGCGCCATTTACCACGACGACGGGAATGTTCGTTCCGGCATCGACGCCAGCGGGCACTTCGAGGTAACCGGTCGCTTTCTGGCCAGGCGCGGCGGAAGCGGTGCCGACGGCGAAAGGCGTTCGCTGAGCCGAGGCCAAGAATGGCAGGGACGGGATGATGAGGGAAAGGAGAGAAAGACGAATTGAGTGAAGCATGAAACCTCCTCGGCGCGGATCCTTGGCAAGCTCGGGGCGAAGAGCGATTGGCTTCAGACCGCGATGCACATCGCGATACACAATAACGATGTCTGCGACCTACTTCCAATGTCTTCGAGTGCCGTCTGTACCTTACCGGTCATGAAAGGGATGATGACTCGGTAACGGTCACGGCAGAAGCTTAAAGTTGGTTTTCCAAGCGCTTGATTCTTGCTTGTAACTCGCTCGTCTCGGAACGGTCGTCCATGTTCCCCGCTCCGAAACAAGCTGTCGAAGCATTCAAGCAACAGTATCTCGACGGTCTCCGTGTAAGTGAGATATTGCTGCCGGTCCGTTTTCCCTGTTGATAATGCGGTAGCAGGACAGTTGCCCCTGTTCACGCCGCTTCGTCGGTTGGCGAAACTACTGGCGACGGGGGTAAAGCAGGCGCTCGACTGCTGCTTGAATCGTAGCGAGGCTGGATCGCCCCGTAGCCTCTCCCATGGCCCGATAATTCTCGAAGTGCGATTCATCAAACCACTGATTTGCCGTGGAGTCGTTGGGAAAAGCGGAATTCCGGCTGGCGTAGCCCAGTACGTCAGCTGCATCGGTGGCCACAAGCGCCGGTTTGAGATAGATCAGAGTCCCGTCCCGCTCGGGAACCCCCGGGCAGTAGTGGATCGTGCCCACCGCGTAATGGGCAGTCGCTCTCGGCGGCTGGCCGGTCGGTCTCATCTTGCCGATTTCGTCTAACTTCATTTCGATCTCGATGCCGAAATCAGCTCGGCAGCGCTCCATGGCATTGTGCAAATCGCTGAAGCCATAAGCCGAATCGCAAGAAGCGTCCGAGGCCACGATGAGTTTGCAGCGCCGTCGCACCAATTCGTAAATCCCCAAGTTTTCAAAGTGCCCGCCGTCAGACAGGTACACATAATCGCTTTCGTCATCGGTCGCGCCCAGCAGTTCGCTCAACAGACAATAGAATCCGAAATTCGGGCTCGCCAAGCGCCAGTTTTTGATTGTTCCCTTGGGATTCGCCAACCACCAGCCCAGGCGGACATCGAATAGAGTCATCAGAAACCCCAGCGCGGGCTCGGAGTAGAAGCCCATGTTCGGACTTGCGGCGGCACCGGAAATGGCCATGGCCGTGCCCAGCCTGGCTCCCTTCCTCGAATCGGGACGGTCTGCGCCGGCTTTGGCGGTCGGTGCGAACAACGATTCCAGTTTGGTTTCGCCAAACGCGGCTCGCGTAAAGCCGGCATACAGGGGAGTAATGGCGAACGAGCGCGCCTTGCGCGTTTGTAACGCGAGCTCCTTTCCCCGAACCACGTTTAGGCTGGTATTTAGGATCGGCAAAGGGCGGTCATCGACACCAGCTACCGGCTGCAGTGGAATTTGCAGGCTCGCCAGAGGAATGTCATCTTCATCGGAGAAGCCAGTGAAAGGTTGCGGAATTCGGTTCTTGACCGACGCGCCGAGGTAGCAGCGCACCAGGCGGTTACGGTACAGATAATGGATGGAGAATTCGTTGACATCGACCCGCCAGGAGAGAACCACGGCGCAAAACAGAGACGCTAGTGCCACCAACAGGATCGGCCAAGGATAAAAGGATTTCTCATGCAGAGGTCCAATGACCGAGCCGTCGTAATGCACCAAGGCGTTGGCGATTCTCGCCGCCAGTACCGAGAGCACCAGCAGAAACCCCAGCAGGAAAACATAGGGAACCAGTCTTGCGAGATAACCAAGAAGTTTTTTTCGCAACGGCGCGTCCGCAAGCGGCCCGCTCGTTTTCTCGCTTTTCCCAAAAAGAACGCCATACACCGTGGACGCAACCCATGTCAGCGCAGCGCTCCAAGCAAAATGTGGTCCATGGTTGAGCTGGAGAATTCTCCAGAGTCCGAAGGGGAAATAAATGGAAATCAGGAAAAGAAATAGCCAGCAGAACGAGTAGATGCCCAGCCAACCTCCCAACCGTGCCCACCATTCGCGGTTGCCGTCTCTCATTTCGCGCCCCATCAGGCCAATATGAAGAATGCCGGCAGTCAGCATGATCAGGACAAAAGCCGGCGTACCGAAGGCCAACATACGCCTGTTCAGATACAAGGCCGGGGGCTCGCCATGCCAGGGGATTGTCTTCATCAAGAGCAGCGACATGGGCAGGAAGAGATAACCGACAATCGCGCCCGTGACGGCCGCAGTGCTGAAGATGAGCCAACTCGAGGGTCCGTTCGATGAAACACCCTTCTTCTTTTTGGAAATGATCGACCGCAAAAGCAGTGCGGCGCCCCAGGGAGCGGAGTAGACAATCGCGCCGAGCAGCGGCAGGCGTGTGTAGGGATAGCTCAGGATCTGATAATCCGCCAGAAATTGTCCCAGGCCATAGGTAACCATGCCCGCGGCCACAAATAAGGGGACCACGATCAAACACTGAATCCACTTCTGCTGCGTGAACCACGAGTAAGTCTTCTTGTTTCCGTTCGGACACAATGCGCGAAGGTTCAAGGCCATGAACACCACGGCCACAAAAGCGAACAGAGCACCCAACAGCAGCGCGAAATATTGCGCGTATTTGAAATCCTCCAAAGGGCCGCTGTAGTTTTTCAGGTGTGACTCAAGCAATTCGAGAAAGTGAATCACGATCAGAATACAGCGGGGAAGGAAAAGTAGAGATAGGAGCAGGAGCACCAAAATGACTTGGTTGAGGAGTGTGTTGCGAACATAGCTGCTCAAAAAGCTCCAGAAATCCGCGCCGAGCAGTCCCTTCCGCGGTGTGAGATAGTTGCTATAGTTGCGAAGAAAACGCACCTCCGGACGCTCAAGTCGCGGAGCACTCTGATTGTCCGACAGGTATTCCTCTATTTTCTTGATTCCTATCTGCTGGTGGTACATCCAGGCCATCAGCCAGCTTGCTATGTAACCGCCCCCGGAAACCGTCGATACGTAATCGAAAGTTCGCAGGAGACGTGCTTTTGCGAGCGCCTGCAAAACCCCTAGGTTGAAGGTCGCGCTGCGAATTCCACCGCCCGAGAATGCCAGTCCGACCAGGCCGGCCTCCACGCTTGGCCGGCCCCCATCGGGATCCAGTCGCAACGCCCTTGCTCTTTCGACCTGCTCCGCTTCTTCGCGAAGGATCCCTTCGATCGACGGCGAATTCCCGGTGGGTTCCAGCGCAGTTTGTTTCTTCATTGGTTTCACATCATTCTTTGGCTAGTGCTGCACTCTGTCGGCGGATGCGTCAAAAAAACCGGTAATGGCCTTCACCACGGAGTGGATACCGTCTGCGCCACCTGCCAGAAGAGCTGCGGAAAGCACCACATCAACACAGAGGAAAAACAGCTGCTGGCTATGCGAGGTGATCCCGGTATCTGAGAATTTCGTCGCATTCACGAACGGCCAAAGAGCGCGCACTCCCGAGATGCTGGCGAACATGCTCAAGGTTAGCGAAACGGCAAAAGCATACTGCTGGGTTCTTCCGCGGTACTCGTCAAGTGCGTCCGAGGCCGCTTTCATGTCCGTCGCGTTCTGCGCGTTGGCAACCGCATCTGCGACTCGTGCTTTAACTACCTCCAAGACCTTCGCAAGCTTATTCGCTCCCGTATCGCGCCATGGGCTGATCAGAATCTCGACAGCGCGTTCGATGAAGGTGGCCGCCACGGCCAAGGGCGCCAGCAAGCCGAGCACATCGGTAGGCTTTATTGTGAAATTGAGACCATTCCACTTTAAGAAAACGCCGAAGACAGCCACGGCCAGAAGAGCCAAGGCGATGGTAAGAACCAGGGGTCCGTTCTTGAGCAACATCGCGCCTCCCTAAAACAGATGCACTACGTGCGAATTCACAAAGCTTATCTGCCCAGAGAACCGAGGATCGTTCGGTTCGACAACCGCCTCGGGGTCCCAAACGCACTGATGGAAGAAATTCGGCACTGCTTTGAACAGTGGTGGCCGACGGCCTTGAAACGTTTCATCGTGTCCGAACACTACCTGGCTAGACGCAAAAGTCGGATTGCCAGGAAACCAATGAGGAGAGAATCATGTCGAAGGGCCTCGACAGCCTGAAGCACATCGTTGTCCTGATGATGGAGAACCGTTCGTTTGACCACATGCTCGGCGGTTTGAGCTTGGTCTCGGAGAGCGGCAAGAAGAAGTACCCGCACATCAACGGGCTTACCGGAAACGAATCAAATCCCGACAGCAAAGGCGCTCTGGTCAAGGTCCAACCCAATGCGCAATTTCAAAGCCAACTCGACCCTGATCCGGATCACCATTTCCCGGGAGTGGACTTGCAGATTTTCGGCGGCCAGCAAGGCGACGGACGCGTCGCCAACATGCAGGGATTTGTTAAGGATTATTTCACGCAAACCAATGACGTGGCTCGCTCGCACAACATTATGTCTTACTTTACTCCGGACAAGCTTCCGGTCCTGACCACCCTGGCCACGGAGTTTGCCGTTTTCAACGGCTGGTTTTCGTCGATTCCAGGACCCACGATCTGCAACCGGGCGTTTGCGCACTACGGTACTTCGTTCGGACAAGTCGGAATGGACATCTTCTACATCCTCGACCCCATTCCGAGCGTCTACGAACGCATGATCCATGCCGGGCACACCGCCAAAATTTATTATTACGATCAGCAGAGTTCGACCATGGAGATTGTGAATCTGCTGAAGAACCAGCCGCAGATTTTTGCCGCCTACGACCAATTCATCGGCGACTGCAAGGCCGGAACCCTGCCCGAATACAGCTTCATCGAGCCGTGTTACAACGATCATCCGGGTGTCGACGGAGGGCAGATTCTTGCTTCCGACCAGCATCCGGACCACAACGTACGCGAAGGCGAACGTTTCATCGCCAACACCTTTAATGCCATCCGTACCAACCCCGATCTATGGAATAGCACAGCGCTCTTAGTCGTTTACGACGAGCACGGTGGAATTTACGACCACGTCGTTCCTCCCGCTTGCACGTCAGACGGGTATTCCGCCAAAGCCTCCGACACCGGCACCGGCGCTCCCTTCAACTTCGATCGTCTTGGCATTCGAGTGCCTGCCATTCTCGTCTCGCCCTGGATTCCTCGAGGCACTGTCGTACCCGGCACCGAGGATCCTGCCAATGCACAAATTTTCGAGCACGCTTCTATTCCCGGAACTATCACGAATTTCTTTCTCCGAGGCGACGCCAAGCGCACCGTCCGCGAACAGCGTGCCAGAAATTTTCTGGATCTTCTAAGCAATACCGTGCGGCCAGACGATGACTGCGTGGTTTTCGGAAATCTTTCCTGACTGCGAGGACACCGATGGCCCCTGCTCAAGTGATCCCTGTTCCCAAAACGGATGCCGGCGCTTATAACCCCAATCGCCCCGCCGGCAAGCTGTTGCTTTCCCAGACCGCACACCTGCGGGAAGCACTCATCAAACATTTGCATGAACTGGCCGGCGTCCTGGCCATCGACATCCGCTCTCTAAAAACCGAAGGCCAGGTCAGTGCTTACGTCGAGAAGGCTACCAAGGTCCTTCATCCGCATGGTGCGAAGCGTTCGCAAAAATAAGGAGCCGTGATGCGACATGTTCTCTTTGGTCTTTGCCTGCTCGCCGGGACGGCGATCCAGGCGCAACAAAGCTCTCCTCCGGCGGGTGGCGAGCGAATCGACAATCCTTCCGAGCTCTACAAGTTGAAGACCAGCTGTTTCGACCTTGCCAAAATTGCCGATTGCGGCGAGGAGTTGTTCACAGGACAACCCGTGCATATCGCTGTCGGAAGCATCGCGCCACAAAATGGGTTTGGCGCCGGACTGGCCTACGTGGGCCACAAGACGACCGAGAACTGGCGTGTGACGTGGAATTCCGACGCTGTTGGCTCGAACAATGCCTCCTGGCGCGCGGGAGTTTATTTGAAGTTTGTGTACACCCACGAAGACGCGCCGGTCGTCGAATTCGGGACCAAAGGGCGCAAGATGAAACAGAACTTGACCTCGATGCCCGAGCGTCCAGTCATCAATCTTTACGCGCAGACGATTTCGCTCAACAAGCTCACCTATTTTGGCTTGGGTCCCGATACTACCGAAGCAGGCCGCTCCTTTTACGGCATGCGCGAAACTGTCGTCGGCAGCAGTGTCGTCAAACCCTTTTACGCGAGACTGAACGCGGCAATCCTGGGAGAAATCAACGGCCGATTCGTCGATATCCGTGCTAGCTCCGATCAGCCGAGCCCGTCCATTGCAACCTTATATTCCGAGGCCACTGCCCCGGGGCTCACGCACCAGCCAGGCACGGTCCAGTTCGGGGAAGGCATCCGTATGCGGCCGGTGCTCTTCGACGATTTTCTTCGCCTGGACTATAGCTTGTCCTATCAGCAATACGTTGCCTCGGGAAACTCTTTCTCCTTCGAGCGGCTAACGACGGATTTGTCGCACCAATTTGCGATCTACCGCAAAACCACTCGCATCCTCACGCCGCGAGACAGCAATGGGCCCGATGAGTGCGCGATCGACGGAGACTCGGGGAATCCGGAATGCTCGGTAGACAAATTCGCGCACAATCCTGAATGTCTCACGGACTCGAGCAAGCCTGGGTGCAAAGCAATCTCTAGAGATCTACAAGGCAGTGTAGGCTTGCGGTTTTTCCTCGCTGTTTCCGCAACTCCGGGCGGAAATGTAGTGCCGTTCTACTTTCAGCCCACGCTAGGCGGCTCGGACATCAACGGCAATCCGTCGCTCGCCAGTTATCAGGATTACCGATTCCGCGCTCCCAACGTGATGCTGCTTCGCCAGAGCTTCGAGCACTCCTTGTGGAACTTGCCGCTGGGATTCACGTTTCTGGTAGACGAAGGCAAGGTCGCGCTGACCCGCGGCGACTTGGGTTCCACTCCTTGGTTTCACAGTTTCTCGACAGGACTAACCCTGCGCGCGGGAGGTTTTCCGCAAGTCTATTTGCTGTTTTCCTGGGGAGGACAAGAGGGTACCCATACTACCGCTTCGGTGAACAACACACTTCTTGGAGGGAGCACTCGGCCGTCTTTGTACTGAGCGCAAGAAACGGCGCGCCTGGAGAAACCTCATGGATTTAAACAGCGCAATCGAGTTCGGGCAGCTTATCAACGCGGCCTATGCCGTGCCGCCGGACAACCTCGCGAATCGAGCGGGAGAGATCATACAGGCTGGGCTTTTAGGCGGAGGAACCGCCTTTGAAGTCATCACCTCGATTTACGCAAATGATCTCGCTACCGACATGGATTCACTGCGAGGGAGCAAAGTTGTTTCTATTGGCCTGGTCCTACAGGCAACGACAGGAGACGCCGTCGTTGCACTGCGCGGAACGGAAGGCATTATGGAGTGGATCCAGGACGCACGATTCCTGAGCGTCCCTTTTCCGTTTGTGCCTGGTGCAGGCAACGCGGAGGACGGTTTCACCGCGATGTACCGGTCGCTCGCGGTCTCGCCGAGTAGCGGCGCAATCTCCGTCATACGGTCCATCTCCGGGTTGCCTTGGAAACGATCGGTCGCCTCAGTCACGATCTGCGGGCACAGCCTGGGAGGCGCATTGGCGACGCTATTGGCGATCGATTTGGCCGCGAACGCAGCAGCGCCTTTCAACGTCCCCACGGTATACACCTATGCCAGCCCAAAGACAGGCGATCCGCTCTTTGCGAGCACCTACAACCACCTGGTTCCCAACACTTTGCGGATTGCAAATCGACTGGATCTGGTGCCGAAGCTGCCATTGCCACCTCTCTACGATCATGTCTTGGGACTGTACGATTTGAATCCGGTCAAATTGGGCATTCCGCCGGCCGTAGTCGTGAAGTGCGACATCCCTTGCGAACACTTTCTCACCAGCTATCTCTATCTCCTGTCGCAGCTGGCGGGAGGCAGGGTGCTTCCGCTCGCCGCTGAATGCGTGCCGTCTTCAGCGGCATCACGGGGAACTGCAAATGCAAACCCGCTTTCATAAACAGAAGCGTTCAGAAGACAGTCGCTGCAAGGAAATTTTGTTTCCTGCTTCGGTCAGGGGCCGGGGCCATACCAATCCACCACGTCCGAGGCTTAGGAGGCCGAACGTGCGCTTTCGCTTGCGCGTCTACCGTGCCGCCGCGGCTGCGCTACCCCCGAACAACTCAAGACGGCCACGCACTACGGTCCTCACATCCCTGACGACATCGGGCAACAGTTTGTACGGCGCCACAGCGTCGAAGTTGCGATTAAGGGCTGCAGCAAGTCCCGTACGCCAGGCAACACGCAGTTCAGTGTTGATATGAATCATCGTGATCCCCGCACCGATCGCTTTCCGAAAATCTTCCGCATCGGTTCCGGACCCGCCATGCAATGTCAGTGGGATTTGTACCGCATTTTTTATCGCCGCAATCCGCGGGATATCCAATCGCTTGTGTTCCGCGCCCCGGACCATGCTAGGAATCATCCCGTGCGTGGTACCGACAGACGGCGACAGCAAGTCGACGCGGGTCTCCGCGACAAAATTCTGTGCATCCGCCGGCTCGGTCATGTGGATGTTTTCCGGCCGCTTGTCGTGCAGCTCCGAACCGGAACCGATGTAGCCGATTTCACCTTCGACGAGCATGGCGCCGTTGATGGACTTCATGGCCTCGACTGCACGCCGGGTTAAGGTGATGTTTTCTTCGATCGGTTTCTCAGATGCGTCAAACACTACCATGTCAAAACCCGCCCGCGCCGCCTCCTCGGCCTTTTCAAGGGAATGGGTGTGATCCGCGTTGAGGAAAATGCGCAATCCGTCATCGCGCATGGCTTGAACCAGGGCGGCCGCTTGCCGCACTCCCACAAATTCGCGCTCGCTCTCGGATACGCCCACCACTACGGCGGTATCCAGCTCACGCGCGACTTCGCCTACAGCCTTCAATACCGTCAATTCAGAGAAGTTGAAGTGCCCGACCGCTACTCGCCGCTTTTCCGCATCTTGTAGAACTTCACGGAGTTTGTTCATCGTATTTCCACCTGCACAGGCATTTGATGCCGCTCAGTTGCGTTTGATGAAAAAAACTTTCTGTCGTCGATACGATACTGTTCGCCGATCGCCGTACCCGATCGTCTTCTTTCACGGCGTACTCGGCCAACGCCTTGCAGATGCCCTTTGCCGGGTGCTGATAGTTTTCGCGCACGACTTGTTCGAGTTTCAGGCTCCCCTCTTTATCGCTGCCGTCATAAACTCCGTCCGTATAAAGAAAGAAGATGTCCCGGGGGCTCCTGCCTATCCGTTCAGCTTTGAATCCGCTCGATGATACGCCGATGGGAGTGTGCGCGCAGCAGTTAGGTCAATAATTGCGATCTTACATATCTCCCAGGGCGCCATTTCTTGTGAGTTTGAATTTTCGTTCCAGTCGCCGTCCGCCTGGCATGAAAAACCCGTGCCTTGACTGCACCCACACTCAAACCGAGACGCTGAGCGGTGTGCTCGTTGGCGAGTCCTTGAAACTCACGGAGCAAGACGAGGGCTCCGCCAGTGGGCAAAGACTGTGCCATCAGGCTGTAACACCATCGGTCCGACTTCAGGTGGTATCGTTACGCGGAACGCCGAACTAACTCGTGATTCGGATTACGCCGATCCCAATCGCTTTGCGCTCGCGTTCTGAATACTTCAGTCGCGCCTGCTCAGCCTGTTCCTTCTTCTTGAGGGGCTTCGACAGCGGCGTAAGCTCACCGTCGATGTACTTAAACAGCAGCCACCGTTCTATGATTTTGGGCATGAGAAATTTATAGCACAAGCCGCTGCGATCTGCGGAAGGTTGCCTCGGAGAGCCAGCGTCTCGCATGACATGAACGCGCCAACTGACTTTTGTCCCGGACGCCTGACTACAAAGCTTGGCGAATGCTTCTTGCAACTCTTAGAAGAATGCCAATTTTCGCAACTCGGTCACCGAAGCGATCGTATCTCGGGAGCAATCTCTCAGCATTACTTCCGCTCTGCTCGTCACTCGGGCGGGGCGACCTAGCTGGTCGCCCGCGCGGAAATGAATTTTGGAGCAATTAACCATCAAGCTTCATGCGCCGTAATAGTTTGACGAAACGCTGGTCGGCACGCAGTGGATCGTAGAAGGGATCGCTGGCAATCATCAGCGAGTAGACGTTGCGCTCTTCGCAGGCCAGCGTTAGCCACTTTAGCGCTTCCTCCTGCTGGCCGGCCCGCAAATGCTCGCGCGCAAATCTTATGGCCGGTACGTAATCGCCTCGTTTCCGGTTACGCAGCAGCCCATCGAGTCGTTTCGCAGCTATACCCCGCACAGCCCTGTCGACGTCTTCTTTGGTCTTGGCCGCGCGCAGAGTGGGGACAAGCTCCTCTGTATCCTTCGCCAAGAGCATCGCTTTTGTCCACTGTTCGACGGCTTGCCGGTATTCGCCGTTCCGCTCGTGGGCATTCCCGAGTGCTTCACAGACGGAGGCGTCGCTAGGATCAAGTTCGAGTGCTTTTCGGTATTGTTGGATTGCCTCATCGTAGCTGCGCGCGCAGTACAAGGCATAACCCAAGTGCTGGCTGATTCGAAGCGAAAACGGGTTGCACGCCAACGCCCGCTTGCCTTCTGCAAGGGCTTCGCGGAATCGCCGCATCACAACCAAGAAAAAGGAATACGCGTAGTGTATTTCGTCGAACCCTGGACTTAACTCGATCGCGCGCTTCACTTCTCTCTCTGCGCCTACCCAGTCTAGGTAATAAACCATCCGGAGTGCGGCCAAATCGAGGTGTGCTTCGGCGAGCTGGTCATCAAGTTCGAGCGCCTTCGTAACTGCCCACTCCGCCTTCGGCCAGCCTTCGTCGGGCGGCACCATGCCCCATGCCGCCCCGTAGCCATAAAAGCTGTTCAGTCCACAGTAGCCGAGCGCATAAGAAGGGTCTGCTTCAATTGCGCGATGAAAATAGTCACGGCTCTTCTTGTATTCTTCCGGCGAGTTTTTCCACCAGTAGTATCTCCCCTTCAGATAGAGCCGATAGGCTGGTGTGCTGTGTGTATGGTGCTTGACAAGACGCGTCCTATCTTCCTTGCTGAGTTCGACTGACAACGCTTGCGCTACCTGCTCGGAGATAGCATCTTGCAGAGCAAAGATGTCGGTCAGCTCCTCGTCAAAGGTTCCCGCCCACAACGAGGCGCCATTCGAAACGTTCAGCAAGCGGACTGTGACCCTGACTCTATTTGCCTGGCGCTGAAGGCTTCCTTCCAGCACAGACTCCACTTCCAGTTCGCGCCCCGCTGCAAGTACGTCCAACTTCAAATCAGCATATTTACGAACCGAGCTGGTGGGACGCACGACGAGGTCCCGGATCCCGCTGAGCCTGGCGATTAGCGTGTCCGCCATCCCCATTTCCAAAGATTCGTCTCGCTTATTTCGTGTCAACGGTTGGAAAGGCAGCACAGCAATGCTTGCGATGGGCTCAGCGCTACTTGCGATCGGCTTGTGCTTGTTCACGGGTGCGACGAATCTGTAGCCCTGTCCTGGAACCGTGACGATGTAACGGTGCTCGGCCCGTTTCTCGCCGAGCACGCGGCGCAGCCCGGAGATGCATTGATTCAAGTTGTTCTCTTCGACCACCGTGTCGCCCCAGATTGCCCTCATAAGTGTCTCTTTGCCGAGAACTACGTCGGAATTCTGGAGCAGATAAATCAGCGCGTCGAATGCCTTCGGCGTCAGGGGTAGTGGTCGACCATCCCGACCAAGTAACAAACGTCTTCCGGCGTCGACCCTGAAATCGTCGAATTCGTAGATATACATCTGAGGGCGTTCCATGGAGCTTTCAGAATTCTTCAGAAACTTTCAGCCCATTCTAAAGACATTGCGGCTAATTCCAAAGATAGTGTCCCCCGTTTCCAGAGTGACAGAAGAGGTTAAACCCTTAGTTCACCATTTGCGGTAAAGAATTCTGGAAGGAGAGCAACCATGTGGTCAGTTGATTATAGCCAGTATTCGCGCCTTGTTCGATGGATGGTCGCGTTGGCCATTCTGGTGGTGCTGCCACAAGCAGCTCGTGCGCAGTGGCGCGCCACTGTGGGAGCGCAAAGCCCGCAGAAAGGAAAGCAAGTACTCGCATTTCTGCCCAATGAGTTGTGGATTCACGAAGGCGACAGCATCACGTGGAAGTTTGAAGCGGGCGAGATTCACACAGCGACATTCCTGGCGACCAACCCCGTCGCTCAGGCGCGGCCGCTGTTTCAAGGCGGCTGCCCGGGATTCTCCTCCGATCCAAGCACGTTCGACGGGTCCACTTGCGTGAGCACTCCGCCTTTAGTGCAGGGAGCGACATTCACTGTGCAGTTTCCGATGCCCGGAAACTACAAGCTCGTTTGCCTGGTCCACCCGGATATGACTGGCGTCGTGCACGTTTTGGAGTTGTCGATGCCGCTGCCTCATACGCAAGGGTTCTACGACGAGAAAGCAGAAGCGCAAACGCGTGCTCTGCTATCCGATGCGGAAGAAGACGACGAGCAAGGGGATTCCTCGAGCCACCCTTCGGAACACCAAGTGATCGTCGGCGGTGGAGAGATCTCGACAAACACCGGGGGAGCCTCGACATTGTCTACAATGCGTTTTGTTAGGCACACCACAGTCATTCATGCAGGGCAGACCGTTGAATGGGCCAGCGATGATCCCGAGGACCCTCATACGATCACCTTCGGGACCGAGCCAGCGGGCGCTCCCCTTCCACCTTCGAGCAACGTAACCATCGATGCAGATGGAGCGCGCCACGCCGTAATCAATTCAACCTCCGACAGTGTGCATTCCGGATTCATTCTCGCTGCACCTCAGGATCGTACCGGACTGGCACAGTCCCCACTCGGCGTAACACGATTCCGGATAACCTTTACGCATCCAGGTACTTACCCTTACATTTGCGCTCTTCACGACGACTTGGGGATGAAGGGCAAGATCATCGTGCTGCCGTAGATCTCGGACGAAACGAAGCTATCCACAACCGGCCTGCTTCATGCACCATAGTCAGGTTCTTCGCGGCCGGGTTGGCACATGGCCATCGAAGCTAGACCCGAGCCCATCACAATCGGCACCGCGCAGACCGCCGTGATTGTTGTGAATATGCAGAACGCGCAGGGGAAATGCATTGCGCGACGTGATCCTTCGCGTTGACCAGAGCGGATCGATGGCCGCTTCGGTTGTGTATGCCGGTGTCTTTGCAGCGGTGCTCGCCTCCATTCCGTCCGTGCGAACGCGGATGGTCGTGTTCGATACCGCCGTCGTGGATCTTACAGAACAACTGATCGACCCAGTGGCGATTACACGGGATTTCCGATTTCTTTCTGCAACGAACTCGTTAAGCTTTCGATTCTGCGGTGCAGGGAAAGGAACGCTTGGAATCGATCCGCCGCCTCTGGTGGCGGTTCCGATTCCTGGTAAGTACTGACCGCGCGTTCCAGACGTGCAAGCGACTCTTCGAAGAGTCCTATTTGCGCTGGCCGTCCTTCGATTTGATCGGCGATGGCTTCGAGCGTTCGCGCCAGTTCATCATCGAAGACTCGTTGAGCCGCGCCTAGGGTGTGCGGCAACTCAAAGCCTGGCAGTCGGGCGCGGTACTTCCACAGTGCAATTTCCGTTACGAAAAGGAGCCGCAACTGCGGTTGCCACTGTCTGAACTTCGTGCGCCATGCGAGATCTTGCTGCCGAGAAGGCCCGAATTCGAAGAGAACGCCGTCTGCGGAGGCTCGCACGCCATCGAAATTGTTGTTGATCTCCTCACGGAGAGAGTAACTGCGTTCCGCGGCCACGTTGTAGTCCCTCGAGATCGGCTCTCGTGCAAATTGAGCCAACAATCGAACCGCCGAAAGGAACCCCCTTTTCATGTCTGAGACGGCCGACGCTCCCCATAGTTGATCGAAGACGAACCACATCATGATCAACCCGAACAAGATGCCGACGACACGATCTCTGGCTATCGCGAGCGAAGGCTCGATTGCGAATGAATTGAGATGGATGAGGCAAAAAGCAACGGCGATCTGCACGCCAAAGTATGACAAGCGTGGGCTGGAAGTCATGAACCAGGAAGCGAAGGCGGTGACGGCGACAAAAAGAATAGTGAATCCTGCAATCGAATCCAGGTAGGGCAAGATGAACACTTGTGCGCCCATCCCAATAAGGAAGCCACCCACCACGGCTCCAGAGATACGCAGCACCTGCTTTTGTCGAGACGAACCGACGGTAGAAAGCGCGGTGAGGAAACAAGTCGTGACTGCGGTGCTGATTCCTGGCCAATCCACCCCGTTATAAATGATGTAGCACAAGCCGGCCGTCAAACACCCTTTCAAGGCAAATTGGATGTGCTTGACGTTGGTGAACGCATCAACAACGAAAAAGGACGGATGTGGATCCCCACTTGAGGGCTGCGGTGCAAAAACACTGAGCGACTGCGAGCCCACAAGAACTTCTTTGATGAGCCGGACCGTTTTCTGCATCTCGATCACTAAGGGAATGGCATGTGAAACATTCCCTTGAATCACATAGAATGCTTGCAAAAGTGGAGTTCCTTCCGCGAGCAAAGCCGAACGAACGCTGCCGACGTTCTCGGCCAGAAGACGAATTTGTTCGCGATCATCACCAGACAGGTGGGTGGGATTCCTCAGATTGGCGGCGAGATCAACCAGTCTTCCGGTAAGAGCGATCACTGCGCCCATTTGTTCGGCATAATTCTGCGCATAAGCCGACCGTTGTAAGATGCGCCGCAACATGGACGTTCCGACCATGGCCAGGCGCACCACATTGGCTTGCGTTGATTGGTCGGCGGGGCAGTCGTTCGCAAAACACACTAACAAGTTTTCTACGGCGGCAAGGCGGTCCGCGACGCCCGCGATGATGTCCTCGCCGGGCTTGATCCGCGAAAACAGCGTTTCTACCCCTACTGTAACCACGACTCCAATCGCGCATGCTAGACATAGCCACAGCGTATCTTCGACATTCGTTTCGGCTGAGAGATGGCGGTCCCAAAGAGGCACGCCGACGCAAATCATGATCGCGAACGTGGAACTGGCACCGAAGTTCTTGATGGTGCTGATCGCGTAAAATCCCAGCAGAAATGAAGCTATGACCCAGAGTAGATGCAGCGTTGGTATGCTGATGACGAACCAGGCCGAAGCCAAAAGATACACGCCGCCGATTCCGGTCAATGCCAGGATCGACGCCGCCGATTTGAACGTCGCCTGAGAGCTCTCTCGAGAAACGATGAGCGCGTAAATTGCTCCTTGGAACGCGTAGGGGACGCGGAATACCATGCAGATCACCATGACCAGGGTCGCGGCAACAACCATTCGTGCGACCAACGCTGTTCTTCCCGGGTACGGTGACAGTTCATTTTTGAGAAACTGTCCTAGCCAAGACAGGGAAGAGGGAGTTGCAGAGACGCTTTGTGCGGCAGTAGCCATGCTCAATTCGCGCGAATCGTCACAACCGCTGATTCGCCAACTCGAAAGAGTTCTGGTATTGGATTCTCTACCCGCACGCGAACCGGGTATCTAGATGCCAGGTGTACCCAGTTGAGGGTTCGCTGCACGTCCGGCAGGCCTTTGTCCAGTTTCCCGATTACATCAGGGTCAGGAGTAACTCCAAAACCTACGCTGTCTACGATCCCGTTGAACCGAATACTGGGCTTCGACAGGACGTAAACATCGGCCCGCATTCCCGGTTGAATGTGCGACAGTTGTCCTTCGCGAAAGTTCCCAATGGCCCACCACGTGCGCGCGTCAATTAAAGTAAAGACGTCCTGCCCCACATGAGCGTAAGCCCCTTCCGAAATCGTCAGATTTGTGACCAGGGCATCAAATGGCGCATACACTTGGCAATTGTTGAGGTTGTAGCGAGCGTCCTTCACGGCTGATTCATGCGCGCCTCGCTGGTTGACCAGAGGCTCGAGTGTGGTGACCGCGTTGTGTGCTTGTTCGTGTTGCGCCTTGCTCTGTTCGAGGGCCGCCTTGGACCGCAGGTATTGCGCTTGGGCCGATTGGAGGCCTGCCTGGGAAAGCCGCAGTTGCGAATCCGCTTGCTTTACTGCTTCCGACTGCGCGATTTCAGAAGTCCTTGCACGGTCCACCTGATCGACGGTGACGAATTGCTTTGCCAGAAGTGGCTCGAGACGGTGCAAATTGTTACTCGCGTACGACCACTCTGCTTTTGCCCGGCTCACCCCTTGCTCCGCATTAGCCACATCCGCCCGCGCTTGTTCGACGGCCGCCGCCCAGCGTGCCACGTCGGCTTCGGAACTGGAAACATTCGCTTTGGCAACGGAGACGCCGCTCACAAGTGCATTGATTTTCCGCTGCTCGTCAGCGACTTGTCCTTCGAGAGCGGCCTGTTCCGAAAGAGCCCTTTCTAGCGCGTACTGATACGGTCGCTTATCAATCTCGTATAGCAGTTCGCCCTTTTTGACGAACTGGTTGTCCCGTACGTTCAGGCGGACAATGGGACCTTCGACTTGCGGAGCGATCCCTATGAAATTAGCGGATACTTCGGCGTCGTCGGTTCGCGGAGAGCGGTTAGTGTGGTAGAGCACAGCGAGGCCCAGGACGATTGCCGCCAGTAGAATGCCGATGCTCACCCAGCGGCTAAGTTGCTTGGTGGTTGTCGCGGTGGAATCGAGTTCCATGATTTTTGCTCCTCGCTGCTCCAGAATTGCAGCATGAGAAATTCAATAAGAGTCGTTAGTAAAAAAAGATGAGCCACAACAGAAAGGTGAAGAGTGCAGCCAAGCTCGGATAGACCAGGATCGGCAATGCTGCTTTCACACGTAACCGCAACAATGCCAACCGGACAAGGGCCGTCAGCACGATCGCCACGATGAAACACACCAGCCATGCTGGGAAAAACGAACCTAGTACCTCCACGGACGGCGCCCGCGAGCAACTCCCTAATAGCGGCGTCACCAGCAGGAGGGGCAGAAGTCTTACGCAGCGAGAATCTCGGAGGAGGGTCATGGTCTGGGTTTCATTGCGTTCGATTGAATTGAGTCCCCCGCTCTGAAAGCCAAGGCGGCCAAAGTCGTAAGGACCTGCGTGCGGGCGAGGACGTCGGTCGAGCGAGCTTGCGCGAGTGTTCGCTGCGCTGCGGTCACGTCCAGCAGATTGCGAAGCCCATAGTTATAGGATTCAAGGGCTGCATCGTAGGAACGGCCGGCGGTTTCGAGCAGCGCAGTCGCGGCTTCGCGCTGGCGCAAGGCAGTATTCAAATCGGAGTATGCCGCCCACACTTCATTTGCGATTTGATCGCGCGAAGCGTGGATTTGAGCCTCCGCCTCATGGACGTTGGCTTCCGCTTGCGCGAGCCTATTTTTTCGTGCCTTTCCATCAAACACAGTCCAGTTCAATTTAAAGGCCATGCCACCCGCCAGGCCTGCCGTTTGTCCCCAGGGAAACTGCTGTTGCAACCCGTATAGCGACTGCGCCGTTGGACTGGCGGTGAAATTTAAAGTGGGATAATAGGCCGCACGCGCTTCCTTGACCCTCTCTTTCGCTGCCCGGACGTCGGCGAACCGCTGAAGGAGGTCAGGGCGCTGCGCCAGTGCGCGATCCATCGCAGAGTTGACGGTGTCGTCGATGGTGCTCGGAATTGTTAGATCTCGCAGCGGTTGGACGTGTATGGCAGTTTGTGGAATCGTTCCGAGAGCGGTTGCTAAGTTCCCGTGAGCAATCTCCATGGCTCCCCGTACTGCCTGCAGTTCGTATTCCGCCTGTGCGGTTGCGCTGCGCGCTTCGAGTACATCTGGGAGAGTCGCTAAGCCATTGTTCAAACGTTCTTCCGCCGCTTGCTGCACGGCCTGCGCGTTCGAAAGATTTGCCCGTGCGGCTTCTTCCTGGCCTGAGGCATTCAAGAGTTGGTAGTAGGCCTGCTCGACTCGGTAGATCACTTCGCGGTGTGTGTCATTGAAGGCGAAGTTTGCTGCCAAGGCTGCAGCTTTCGCCGCGCCGATTCGGCCGGCCCGCGCGCCGAAATCAAAGATGGTGTAATTCAGATTCAACACGACTTGAAAGTCGCCGATGGTTTGACGAAAGAAACGGTCCGACAGGTAAGCTTGTTCGCGGTCAACGCCAGCGAGTGCCGCTGCCGCTACTGTGGGATAGAGCTCGCTGCGCGCGACACCCCAAGCGGCGGCTTGCGCGCGGGCACGCTCCCAGGCAACGCGCGTCTCGGGATTGTGCGATTCGGCGAGATCGATAAGTTCCGGCAAGGAGTAGGTTTTCTCCTGATCCAAGTTGAATCCGGGTTCGGTGAAATTTCTCGCCTCCGCTTCGATCTTCGTTTCCCCAAGTCCATGCCATGGATGGTCAGGTGACACAGGTGGACGCTGCGCGAGAGCGAGACTTGCACCGTGCGAAAGAATGAGTACGATCGCGGCACGAACTACCACCCGCGTAGCGCTTGGTCGGAGTCTTGACGGACGCACCATGGATCCTGCGCTCGTAAGAATCAGCGCTGCAGCGCAGGATGAGCGGGTTCATCCTCCACGCGAAGCATTTCGCGATCGAAATTGAAATCTGTGGACGCGGAACCGACGGCAGAGAGGCCACGGAAACCCCCGCTTGTGATGACCACCTCCGAGGGTCGGTTCACGGCTTTCCTCTCAGCGGATGAGTCATCTCCTGGGGGCGCACCCACGAGTCAAACTGCTCTCCTGTGAGGAACCCTAGCTTCAGAGCAGCCTCACGCAGACTGATGTCTTCGCGGTATGCCGTCAGAGAGATCTTTGCTGCCTTCTCATATCCAATGTGTGGGTTGAGGGCGGTCACCAGCATCAGTGAGTTGTCGAGATGCTCCTTTATGCGTTTCTCGTTCGGCTCGATTCCGACGGCGCAGCGATCGCAGAACGAACGCGAGGCGTCAGCGAGGAGTTCCACTGAGGTGAGGATGTTGTGCAGCATGACCGGCTTATATACGTTCAGCTGAAAATTGCCCTGCGAACCTGCAAACGCTACGGCGTGGTCGTTGCCAAACACCTGAACTGCGACCATGGTGAGGGCCTCGCACTGAGTGGGATTGATCTTTCCCGGCATGATCGAGGAACCCGGTTCGTTCTCCGGAATTTTGAGTTCGCCGAAGCCGGCACGCGGACCACAAGCGTACCAGCGGACATCGTTTCCGATCTTCATCAGCGCCCCCGCAAGTGTGCGAAGCGCTCCGCTCACCCCCACCATGCCATCGTGTGCCGAGAGTGCGGCAAATTTGTTGGCAGCTGAGACGAAAGGCTGGCCGGTTTCTTCCGCGATCCGCCGGGCAGCTACTTCCCCAAAGCGAGGATCGGCATTGAGCCCGGTGCCAACGGCCGTGCCCCCGATAGCTAGTGCATATACGCCCGGAAGATCCCAACGAATGGCGTCGAGAGCCTGATCGATCTGCGCTACCCAACCGGAGATCAACTGCCCAAGCGTCAGCGGCGTCGCGTCCTGCAGGTGCGTGCGGCCGACCATGACCACATCGCGATACTGTTTCGATTTTCCGTCGAGCACCTCTCGCAGGTGGCTGGCCGCAGGAAACAAGTTGTGCTCGATTGCCTCTACTGTCGCGATGTGCATCGCCGTAGGAAACGTGTCGTTCGATGATTGGCTGTGGTTGACGTCATCGTTCGGGTGTATGGGCTTCTTTGAACCGACGACGCCGCCCGCAAGCTGGATCGCACGATTGGCAATGACTTCGTTGGCATTCATGTTGGTCTGCGTGCCGGAACCTGTCTGGAAAACGACCAGGGGAAACTCGCCGTCCCAACGTCCGTCGATCACTTCCTGCGCAGCGCGAACGATGAGATCGACCTTCTCCTTGGGGAGCTGGCTCAAATCACCGTTGGCCAAGGCCGCACATTTTTTTAAAATACCGAGGGCGCGGATTACCGAGCGTCCCCAACGAAAACGCTCCACGCCGATGGGAAAGTTCAAGTGAGAGCGCTGAGTTTGTGCACCCCACAGATGCTCCGCCGGAACCTGCACGTCTCCCAAGGCGTCCTCTTCGACACGAAACTGATTGACGGTTGTCACGGTCATATTTTTAGACCTCCCAAAATTTATTTCCCCCAGAGCAGCGACGCCCAGGGCACACCAATTCCGAGGGACAAGATGAGAAAGATGGCTCCGAAAATCGTTCCTAAGCGCCAGTAGTCCTTGGAGGGTAGGTAGCCGCTATTGGCGTAGATCGGGCTGGCCGCATCCGCGAATGGCGTGATGACGCCCATGATTCCCAATTCCATGCATAACAGCAGGGCAAATTCCTTCACGGGAATGCCCGGGATGGCGACTCCGGTCAACAGAATCACTGGCAGCAGCGCAGTCGTGTACGCGTCCACGCTGGCGAACAGGTAATGCGCCACGAAAAACAAGACGAGCAAGATGATCATTGCGGAGTGGGGGGAAAGTCCGTGCATGTGCGATGCAATGCCATCGGCGAACCACTTCACGAAGCCGACGCGGTTGAGCCCGTCGCAGAGAGCAATCAATGCGCCGAGCCAGGCGAATGTAGTCCAGGCACGCTTGTGCCCCGCGATGTCATTCCAGGTCAAAACCCGGGTGATCAGCAGCAGGGAGACGGCAATCCCTGCAACGGTGGCGGCGCCGACGTAAGCTCCTCCTGCAACCCACAAGACAAGCGAGAGGACAACAACGGCCGCCAAAATCATTTCGTTTCGCGAGAGTGGTCCGATCTTTTGGAGTTGCGTCGCTGCCCACTTTGAGACTTCTGCGTTCTGCTTCACTTCCGGCGGATAAAGCCAGTAAGTCAACACGGGGACGAGAACGAGAAGTGGGAGTATGGCCGGCGCGGCAGTGATAAACCAATCCGTCCATCGCAGCTCAACGTGTGCAAGTTTTTCGACAAATCCAGCAGCCAGCAGATTAAAAGAAGCGCCTGTAAGAAACAGCGAACTTGTCACGCATGTGGTCATGACGGCAACCCACATGAGATAACCCCCGACCCGGCGCGAAGAAACGTCGTTCGGTTTTGAACCGTAGTCCAGAGCCAGATCGTTGGCGATCGGATAAATGATTCCTCCGCTGCGCGCAGCGGGTGAAGGTATGAATGGCGCCAAGATCGTGTCGGCCAAAGCTATCCCGTAACCCAGCAGGAGAGTGCTCTTGCCCATACGCCTGATGATGACAAGGGCGATGCGGTGTCCCAGTCCCGTATTCGAGTAGGCCAGAGCGAGTATGAAAGCTCCGAATATGAGCCACACCGTGGAATTGCTATAGCCTGAAAGCGCCCAGGAGAGGGCAGCGCTTGCCGGACGAAAGCCCGGCTCCGCTAACTGTTGCGGACTAAACAACGCGAAAGGTGCAAGCACCGTGACCAGCGTTATACCGATCACTGCGATGGCAGCGCCGGGTAATGGCTCAAGAACTAAGCCGACGATTACGCCAACAAAAATAGAGAAGAAGTACCACGCATAAGGAGTTAAGCCCGAAGGCATCGGGATCAACGCGAGGATAACCGCGATGGCAACAGGCGCTAACGCCTTCCACAGAGGCGTGACCGCTTTTGCTTCGGGCCGTCCGCTTGGTGCTGCGACAGTATCTTTGGACAGAGGAGCCTGATTGGCACTTCCCAAAATCGTTGGAGCTTCTGTTCCCATAAGGTATCCCCTAGAAATTGAACTTGATCCGATGGCGTTCAATATCGGATTTCAATCCAGCCGGTCCAATAGTTGACGTCCTTGCCGGCGGTTGCCTGCCGGAGAAAGTCGCCTGTAAAGAAATGCAGATACTCGGTGAAAAAGGCGGCATGTCGGTTGATGTCCAACTTTGCTTGCAGTGCGGCGTGGCTTCCGATGTAGCGGGCGGTGCTGTTCTTGCCGGCAACGACGATGGCTCCGGAAGCGACTGCGTAGAGTCCGTCCTGGTCGCTCTCGCGCCAGTAGAAGGCGCCGTTTGGCGTGAGCGTCAGCCTCTTGATGGGATTCAAGCGAAGCGAAGGCTGTATATCAATGAGATCCCGCTTCCCGAAGAGCTCCGCGTAGCTGAAGTAAGGACCTGCTTCGTACAAGGCATTGAATGTGCCAAGGGTCTTGCCCTTTGGATTTCCGTCGCCGCTGAAGGCATCGACCTTGAAGCCAAACCGCGGCTTCCATGGAATCGAGTCAAGGCGATAGCCGGTTTGCGTCGAAACCGACCACGCGCTGATATCGCCGGCCCCGAACCGGCCAAACTGATAGATAAATTCATCGTTGTAGTCCCAGTGTGGAGTGCTTCCCCAGAAACGGCTTCCAATCGTTTCCCGCTGCTCGCGGCCTGAACCCTTCACGTACTTGTCCAGTTTGTTGTCCTGCCCCATGTAGTAGAGATCGACGTGCCCGCCAGGCAGGATCGGAAGAGCGTGCACACCGTAGATTCCCCAGAAACTCGTCTTGTGATCGAGTGAATCATCGAAAAGATCCTGATCCGCCTCGCTCTGCCGCAAAGCGAATCCATCTACGGTCCACTGCGCCACTTCCGCCGTCAGCCGGAATCCGTCAAAACTCCTTCGTATGTTGCGCCCGTCGCGCGTGGCGACAAGATTCGACGATCCGAGCGACATTTCCTGCCGGCCCACGCGCAATGACACGGAATCCTTTTCCGATTTCCAGATTCCGAGGTCGACGAAAGCCTGATGAATGTCGAGCTTGTCTTCGTCAATCCCCGGGCGCGGCCCGCCGTTCCTGCCCGTCTCGAGGCTGCTCCCAATCTCCCCGAACAAGCGAAACCGCTCGCCGAGGTGCAGATCAAGGTGGCCATAGTAGCGCTGCATCAGGTAAGCGTTCCCCTCCGGGCCGCTTCCCCAGGTGTTCTCGCTGAAATACTCCCCTCGGTCGCGACTCACAACGCCGAACGACAAATAGTAGTTTTCGTCTCCCTGCCGCAGCGGGATGAACTTCAGCCGGTCAAAGAGTTCGGTTCGGCAGTCGGGATCGCTGAGATACCGGTTGTCCTCGTCGTAGGTCGCTGCTGGGAAGTTGGCCGATGCGCTGGGACAGGCGGCTGTGTTTTCCCGGACATCTTGCGCCCACGCCGAAGCACTCGCGAAAAACGCGACTACGATAAGAAAACGCGTGGTTCTCGTCAGAGACGCCGACGACAAATTCAGGACTCCGAACATACCGATAGCCTCCTTTCCGATTTCTTGCGCAAACGAGTGCTGGTGGGTCAGCGGCCGGTGATGCGGATTAAGATTTCTTGTCCGCTGTCGAGCGTGATCTTCTGATGTCCATGGAATGCAGTCGTCCCGAGACCGCCGACGCCGCCGATGATGGATCCGATTCCGGCTCCCTTACCTCCGCCGAAAATTCCGCCCAGCAAGGCGCCGGCACCGGCTCCGATGGCAGTATGCTCAACGGTCTTACGCCCTCGACCACCTGACTCGATCGCGCCTTCCACATCAACTTTTTCGCCTGATGGCGCGTGATAGAGCTCAACAATTTCGGCGTGAATCGGAGCGCGACGGCCGTCGGGCATAACCAGGCGGTCAAAGCGAAGCGCCATGCTGGTATGACCTTTAATCTTTCCGGACATCTCAATCTTCGCTACGTGACCGTATACACGCGCATTCCGGTATTCGCCCTGATCGACGACGGTTGCACTGAACGGATCGCCCACTTTCGAATCCACGGTGGTCAGCGTGTCGTCCAGACGAATACGCAGCGCGGTGTCGTCGGGAACGGCGAAGTTCGCAGTGGAGGCAATCAATCGGGCACTCATGACCATTACCAGGAGAAAACCTGTAGCGGCCGCAAAGGATGGAATTGAAAACTGTTTGAAAGGGCGATTCATCGAAGTCCCCTCCTCATTCAGAAAAACTTGGATAAGTGGGTGTCCACTGCGCCTTCAGCACGCGCTGGCTCAGTTCGTCTTCGCTGATCTTCGGAGCTAGGCCCTGCTCTTGAGCTTCAATGCCGACTGCGACCGCGATGTCCCTGGCGACCCGCCTGCTGTCTTGCAGGGGAGAAAGCAGGGACGCAGAAGGATCTTTGAGGGCGGGCGAATTCGCGGCAAGCGCGCGAGCTGCGGCCTGCATCATTCCGTCAGTGACCCGGCGCGTGCCGGAAGCGACAATGCCAAGTCCCATTGCTGGAAAGATATGAACGTTGTTGCATTGCGCGATGGTAATCTTGCGCCCGTTGTAGCTAACCGGTGCAAACGGAGAACCCGAGGCGACCAGGGCACGTCCGTCGGTCCAGCGAATGAGGTCGGCAGCCTTCGCTTCGGATTTTGAAGTGGGATTCGAGAGCGGAAAGATAATGGGCCGCTCGACCTTGTGCGCCATCTCACGAACAATTGCTTCCCTAAAAGCACCGCCCACCGTGGAGAGACCGATCAAGAAGCTTGCATTGATTTTCCCGATCACGTCCGGCAGGCCGACGTTTCCGTTGGAACTCCGCGGCCAACCGGCCACAATGCTCTCAGGCTTGGCATAGACGCGCTGTTCCGAACTCAGATCTTTCCGTCCGGAATGCACAAGACCATCTTTGTCAATAATCCAGAAACGGTTGCGGGCCTCCTCTTCGCTTAGTCCTTCGCTTATCATGGCTGCGCGCAGGCCATCAGCGACACCGATTCCGGTCGAACCTGCCCCGAGCATGACGATCTGTTGGTCCTTCAAACTCTTTCCACTCACCTTGACCGCACCTAGACCAGCTCCGAGAACGACCGCCGCCGTTACCTGGATATCATCGTTGAATGTCAGTAGCTGGTCGCGATAACGCTGGAGAATTGGCCGGGCATGTGGAGTGGCGAAGTCTTCCCACTGCAGCAATGTCCGAGGAAATTCCTGCTTCACCGCCTGAACGAATTGATCCACGAAGTCGAAATAGGCCTGGCCGGTAATGCGTTCATGACGCCAGCCGAGGTACTCCGGATCGTTGAGTCGTTCTTTGTTGTTCGTGCCTACATCCAAGACGATCGGCAACGTTCGTTCCGGACGAATACCACCAATGCCCGAGTAGAGCGAGAGCTTGCCGATAGAGATGCCGAGCCCGCCTGCGCCCTGATCACCGATGCCCAGAATACGTTCGCCATCGGTCACCACGATTACATCAACATCCTTATTAGGGCGATTCCGCAGAAGCTGCGGGATGGAGTCGCGCAAAGGGTATGGAATGAATAGTCCGCGAGCCCGGCGATAGATGTGGCTGAATTGTTCAATCGCCGTCGCAACCGTCGGCGTGTAAACCAGCGGTGTCATTTCTTCGATGTGGTCGACGAGGAGTCTGTAAAAGAGGACCTCGTTGGTGTCCTGGAGAGCACGCAGATAGATATGCCGCTCCAGATCATTGTCTTTTCTCTGGAAAGCTTCGTAAGCACGAACGACTTGCTCATCAAGGGTTTCGATGTGTGGCGGAAGAAGCCCTTCGAGGCCAAATCTTGTCCTCTCCTCCTCCGCGAAAGCAGTGCCTTTGTTCAGCAAAGGAGTGTTCAGAAGATCGGTCCCACGCGGAAAATCCGGTGAACTTGACTGCACGACTTGTTGCGGCGTAACCATTTGCGTATTCCCTTTCTTTCTTATTTTTTTGAACTCTTGAAATTCATCAGCGAAGCAGGTTGACTCGCGCAAGATCGATGATTTCGTCGCCACGCCCGTTGAGCACGGCTTTGAGCATGAAGAGACTGAAACCTTTCGCTTGCTCCAGTGTGATCGTCGGCGGCATCGCCAGTTCCTGACGCGTGACGAACACCTCCACTACCGCAGGACCGTCGTGTTTCAGAGCTTGCGCGATCATGGGCTCAACCTGATCCGGCGTCCGCGCTGTCAATCCGAGAACCCCCGAGCCTTCCGCGATCTTTGCGAAATCTGGACTCTGCAGGTCGGTTGCAAACTCGAGGAAACCGGTGGCCCTTTGCTCCAGTTCCACAAAGGCCAGTGATTCGTTCTTAAAGATGATCACCTTCACCGGCAGTTTCTGGTGTTTCAGGGTAATGACATCCCCCATGAGCATCGAGAAACCGCCATCGCCCGAAAGCGAGATGATCTGGCGGCCGGGATAGGCAGCTTGTGCTCCGATAGCCTGAGGCATTGCGTTTGCCATAGAGCCATGATTGAAAGAGCCAAGAAGACGCCGTTTCCCATTCATCGTGAGATAGCGGGCCGCCCAAATGACGGGTGTACCTACATCGCAACTGAAAACCGCATCGTCGGCTGCTAGTTTGTCGATCACCCGGGCAACGTACTGAGGATGGATTGGAGCTTTGTTGGAGTTGCCGGTTGCGAGGTCGTCCAAGTCTTTGCGTGTTTTGCGATAGTGTTCCACCGAATCGCTCAAGTGCTGCTGGTATTGGTTCTGCTCCAGCTTCGGAAGCAGGGCTCGCAGAGTGGTCTTCGTGTCTCCGACGAAGCCAAAGTCCAGCTTGCTTCGGCGTCCGAGGTGCTCGCCGCGGACGTCGATCTGTACGATAGTCGCGTCTTTGGGGTAGAAATCCCGGTAGGGAAAGTCCGTGCCGAGCATCAACAAGACTTCGCAATTCATCATGGCGTGGTAGCCAGACGAAAATCCGAGCAGTCCTGTCATGCCCACATCAAAGGGGTTGTCGTACTCGATGAATTCTTTGCCGCGATAGGCATGCACGATGGGAGCCTGGAGCTTGCCGGCAACCTCCATCAACTCCGCATGGGCTCCGGCGCAACCCGCGCCACCAAGGATGGTGATCTTTTTCGATCGATTCAGAAGTTCGGCAAGGATGTTGAGTTCTTCATGCGATGGACAAACACCGGATTTCTGTTCGTGAAAACGAACGCGCGGCCCCTGGACGGCATCTTTCAGAGCAACATCCCCGGGCAACACAATTACGGAAACTCCACGCTTCGAGACTGCCGTCTGAATGGCGGTTTCCAGGATGCGAGGCATCTGTTCGGGGTCGGAGACGAGCTCACAGTAGTGGCTGCATTGCGCGAAGATATGTTTCGGGTCAGTCTCTTGAAAGTATGAGCTGCCAATCTCCCGACTCGGAATATGCGCGGCAATGGCGAGCACTGGAACACTGTTGCGCTGACAATCGTAGAGGCCGTTGATCAAATGCATGTTGCCAGGCCCACAGCTCCCGGCGCACACCGCTAGTTTTCCTGTGAGATGGGCTTCCGCTCCCGCGGCAAACGCGGCGACCTCCTCGTGTCTGACGTGTATCCATTCAAGACTCTTGCTCTTGCGAATTGAGTCGGTGATGCCGTTCAGCGAATCGCCGACCACGCCGTAGATTCTCCGAACACCTGTCTCAGCAAGAACGTCCACTAACAGATCCGCGACGTTTTTTGTCATGCCGCTACCTTTCTTTGGCTTTCGCCATATCTTGCAGAATGAGACGGTGCAATTCGTTTTCCACCAAAGAGAGCGGTAAGACCTTCTAGATGCACAACATAAAACGGAGCATCGAGTATGCTCGCCAAGCGCCCGGCGTTTTCGTCAAGCCGATGGCACAACAGAGCGCGCTCGCAGCCGCAGTCCGCGTGATCCCTTTGCACGGTGTCCGGAAGGCGCTCAAAGCGCACTACGGCCTGGTCGAGCTCAAGCTTGTTGGGATCGATGGCGTAGGACTGAGGAATATTTGATTTGTTGGAAGTGCTGAAGTTAAATCCAGCGATAATTCCTAGGTTTGCCATGTTGCTAGTCTCTCCGCCCTTTGCCATACACTTCTCCTGCTAGAACTAGATGTCCCCCAATTTCTCGAACTCACTTGGTAGAGGCCGTAGCTTCGACAGGAGCCTCAGCGCGGCGAGCCCCCCTTATCGGATCCGTGATGGTTTACGATCAGACGCGATCCGCTTTGACGTGTGATATAGGTCCAGACCCACTGAACGAACACGCTCACGCGGAGACGGGACGTTGCTAGGAACTGCAGGTGCCCGGCCGCCCGTGCTATCCTTGCTGAGAAGCCGCTCAGATGAATCTTTCCTGTTTGCAGAACAGCGAACCCTTTTCCCACAACCGCCATGCTGCCCTTGTCGAAGTATTTGAATGGTTTCGGCGTCGGTCCACCCGCAATGCGGGTGTGAATCAACTTGCCCGCATACTTGCCTTGTTGGAGTGCCACTTGGGCGACTCCTGGGAGTGGTTTGCCGTTCTCATCGAGAGACGCAGTGTCGCCAACTACAAAGATTTCCGGGTGTCCTGCATTGGCCTCGACCGCGTCGAGTCCTTCATCCTGCAGACCGTAAGCGCGAATCCTGTTGGCCACGCCAATCCCTCGTCCTTCCTGGTCGAAGTAAAGCAACGCTCCGCGGGCTTGTTGACCGCGTGTTTGCCCGTTCGCCGCCGCATTGGCTCGAAGAGAACGGAAACGGAAACGCAGTCACAAGTTGGTCGGAATATCTAATTGCTATGAAGGGTGCACGAAGAGCAAGAAACGCGACAGGTGTTGTTGAATCTGCGCCCTAGGTCACGGCATAAACGTTATCGTCAAGTTTCTAACTCAACTAACGACTTCAAAAACTCTCGCGTGCCGGCGCTGTCCTTCGGCGTTTGTCTTTTCCATTGAAAACAAACCGCATAGCTGCAGTGCCCGGTGAAGTTCGCGATGGGCACACGTTTGCACAGGGAGCAAGTGAGGAAACGGAGATCGCTAGTGACCTACGCATTGGGAATCGCGAGTTCCATCCGTTTTCCGCGGTTAGTTGGCCGCTGACCTTAAAGACCACTTGACCGTTTGTCTTCTTGGTGATCCTCAGCATGGAGTTCCTCTCCGACCTCACGACGCTTCAACGTAGAGGGTAATTGAAACTCCAATCGTAAGTACTAGAAGAAATAACCTGTTAGCAATTGTCTGCGCGGCGACCTTTCGACAAATGCCGAGGGCGTGTACAAAGGCCATCGGCACCTGTCGATACGGTGCTTTAGAAAAAAATTTACCCAAGTACTCCGCAATGAATCTAACCCTGGTAGGGCTCGGGAGACTGCAAGGAAGGCTCAGTTTCAATCGACCTTATCGATGCGCGGCTAGGAGAGGTGTATCATGCGCGGCATGTCGTCTCCGCGGCGGGAATCCGACTTGATGGACATGCAAGCGCTTGTCGACTCGATTCCGGCGCTGATTCACACTGGCAGGCCCGACGGTTACCTAGACTACTTCAATAAACGTTGGCTGGAGTATCTGGGAGTTACTCTGGACGAATTGGTCGGCTGGAATTGGACAGCTTTCGTTCATCCTGAGGACGTTGACGGAATCTTGACTAGGTGGCGAGTCTGCCTCGCGACAGGAGAAATCTTCGAATACGAAACTCGCGTCCGTAGAGCTAATGGAGATTACCGCTGGATGTTCCACCGGAGAGTTCCCCTTCGCGATACAAAGGGCAGCATCGTCAAGTGGTATGGTTCGAGCCTGGATATTGAGGAACGCAAGACCGCGGAGGTGGCCCTCCGGAACAGTGAAGCGCACCTGGCCGAAGCCCAAAGACTAAGCCATACAGGTAGCTTCTGTTGGAAGCCTTCAAGTGGGGAGATCTTCTGGTCCGAGGAGAGCTTCCGAATCTTTCAGTGTGATCCGAAGACGAAACCTACGGTGGATCTTATCCTCTCGCGAGTTCATCGCGAAGACCACGATAGGGCGCGACAGCAAATCGACCAGGCGTTAAATAATGGCGAGGGCTTTGATTTTGAGCATCGGCTGCAACTGCCTGACGGCTCCGTCAAGCACGTCCGAGTAACGGCTCATCCTGCGCGGGATGCCGCAGGCAACCTCGAGTTTGTAGGGGCGGTCACCGATGTTAGCAAGCAACGTCAGGCAGAAGCGGTGATCCAGCAGCGCGAGAGGGAGTTGCAAGAAAACACGGCGAAGCTTGAAGAAGCCCAGCGTGTTGCGCATGTTGGGTATTGGGAATGGGACCTCAGAACGGATCGCGTGACCTGGTCAGGTGAGACGTACCGGATCTACGGACTGCGCCCTCAGGAACGTCCCATTGAATTGGCGACAATTAGGGAATCGATCCATCCCGAGGATCGAGAATTCGTGTTTCGGAAAGCTGCCGAAGTCGTTCAAGGCAAAGTGCGGGTCGACGCAGAACATCGGATCGTTCGCCCCAACGGCGAAGTTCGTGTCGTGCACAGTCAGGGCGATTTGAAGAGAGACGCGGCCGGCCTTCCCTGGCAAATGTTCGGCACGGTCCAGGACATTACTGATCGCAAGCTGGCGGAAGACAAAATCCGCGAACAAGAAGCAGGCCTTCGGCAGATTCTGGACCTCGCGCCTCAAAATATTGCGGTATACGGGCCTAAAGGCGAACCACTTTACGCTAACCGCGTCTTGCTCGATTTCTACGGCCTTACTCTGGAAAAGTGGCGGCAGACACTTGATCGCGGTGCGGTCGCTCATCCGGATGAGTGGGAAAGAGTCAACCGTCAATTTGATCGTGCTTTCGCTAGCGGCACTGCTTTCGAGTTGGAGATGCGCCTGCGCAAGAGCGACGGAAGTTATCGCTGGTTCTTGGCTCGGGTTAACCCACTGCGCGACGAACAAGGACAGATTATGCGTTGGTATATTGCCGCGACGGACATCGAGGATCGAAAGCAGGCCGAAGACAGGCTTCGGAGCGAAAACGTCGCTCTACGCGAAGAAATCGATAAGGCCTCGATGTTTGAAGAGATTGTTGGAACCTCTCCGGCTTTGAAAGCTGTACTCTCGCGCATCTCCAAAGTCGCACCGAGTGTCTCTACGGTCCTCATCACGGGTGAAACGGGAACAGGCAAAGAGCTCGTTGCACGCGCTATACATCGAATATCAGATCGCGCTTCGCGCGCGTTTGTTAGTGTGAACTGTGCAGCAATCCCCCGTGACCTTATCGCTTCGGAGTTGTTCGGCCATGAGAAGGGCGCGTTCACCGGAGCGACTCAGCAGCGCCTGGGTCGGTTTGAACTAGCAAATGGAGGGACACTTTTCCTCGACGAAGTCGGAGAACTTCCAGCGGAGACTCAAATCGCTCTGCTTCGTGTTTTGCAGGAGCATGAGTTTGAGCGTGTCGGCGGCACTCGTCCAATCCGCGCTGACGTCCGAGTCATTGCAGCTACCAATCGTGACTTGCAGGCGGCCATCATCTCTGGGTCTTTTCGTAGTGATTTATTTTATCGGCTGAATGTTTTTCCGATCGAGATACCTTCTCTTCGAGAACGAAGAGAGGACATTCCTATGCTGGTCGAATACTTTATCGATCGCTATGCACGAAAAGCTAGCAAGCAGATTAAACGTATAAACGGGAAGACGCTGGAATTGCTTCAGTCATATGCTTGGCCGGGAAATATTCGCGAACTGCAGAACGTCATCGAGCGTTCGATGATACTTTGCGAAGCGGAAATATTCTCGATCGATGAAAACTGGTTACCGCTGCCTCTGACACTAGAGTCGAAGCACCAAGTTGGACTCCGGCGGAGAATCCTATTGCAGGAAAAGGACATGATCGAGACTGCACTGAAACATGCCGGTGGACGTGTGTCGGGCCCCGCCGGCGCAGCGGTCAAGTTAGGGATGCCGCGGTCTACCATGGAATCGAAGATTCTGTCGTTAAAGATCAATAAGAATCGATTCAAGATCTGACGTGATTGAAAGGTCGTGTCTGACATTTGCTCAGCGACGGCAGGAATAGCTCGAGCGGTATCCACAGAAAACGCCTGGCCTTCGCGCGCGATGAGCCTTTCAAGGTGGAACTGGCAAGCCGATGAAGATCGTCATCCTAGATGATTATCAAAATGTCGCATTAAAAATGGCGGATTGGTCGGTCCTTTCAGGGCGGGCGGAGATCACTGTGTTTAACGACCACGTTCGAGACTCTTCCGCTCTTGTCGAAAGACTTCTCCCGTTTGACATCGTTTGCGTAATGCGGGAGCGCACTCCATTGACGCGCGAGGTGCTTCAACATCTTCCCAGGTTGAAGCTGATTGCCTCGACCGGCTCGCGTAACGCTTCGATTGATATGGGAGCGGCGAAAGCACTTGGGATCGCCGTGACCGCAACGCGGTACAGATCTTCACCCACAATCGAACTGACGTGGGCGCTTATTCTTGCAAGCCTACGCGGCATCGTTCACGAAAATAATTCGATCAGGAATGGCGGCTGGCAAAAATCAGTCGGCCAAGATCTTAGCGGCAACATTTTGGGAGTCCTGGGGCTTGGCAATATCGGTGGGCAGGTCGCGCGGATTGGTCTTGCCTTTGGCATGAAAATCATCGCGTGGAGCCAGAACCTGACTCCAGAGGTTGCAGAAGCAGCGGGGGCAAAGCTGGTTTCTAAAGATGAGCTGTTCAGCCAGGCAGACATAGTTACGATCCACTTGGTCTTGAGTGGCCGCACCAAGGGGCTTGTCGGAGCTGCCGAACTTGCACTGATGAAGCCGACTTCCCGGCTGATCAATACGTCACGCGGGCCGATTGTCGATGAGTCGTCGCTGATTAAAGCGTTGAAGTCGCGCGCAATAGCTGGAGCCGCGATTGACGTCTTTGAGGAGGAACCGCTACCTGCACAGCATCCGTTTCGATCGTTGGACAATATACTCGCGACTCCGCATATCGGATACGTTTCGGAAAGTCTCTATCGAACATTTTATGGAGACTCTCTGGCCAATATCACTGCGTGGCTCGATAGCTGGGACAAGGATAAGGCTGAGTGAAGCAATGAAGCACCACCGTCCTGGCTGGTACCATGGTTGGAACCCCCCCTTTAATAAGGGAAGTCAAAATCTGTGGTCACGGAAACAGTCACAAGTACTTTCGAATTGGATGACGACGGCGGACTTCCTGCGCGGTTGTAAACGCTTGAGAGCAAAGAGGAAAGTGGTGCGCCCAAAGGGGACGATCTTGGAACTTTTCTGGGGAGAGTTTGTGTCAAGTTTGCAATGGTTTGGTCGTCCCCTGGAATTGCAACTCCAGATGCCTCTTGACCCGGCTAGGAAGCTCAGGGGGCGACGAATCGCTAACGAACTGGCGCATCGTTGCCTGTTGCGCGAGGGAATCAGCGCCTTGGCAGGAGCATATCGTCAGTGCAAATATAGCGGGAGACGGATAATGCTTGCGATTCTTGTGAAGTCCTTGTCCAGGGTAAAAACTGTAGTGCCGTGCTCTAAGGCAATCGCTGCGATCAAAACGTCGATTGTCGTAACGGCGATGCCTTTCGAACGGGCGGCCCGAAAAATGCTCGCCGCTTCTCGATACGTGGAAAATCCCTTAGGTTCGAGCATTTCCCATTGCGATAGATAATGCTCCAGCCGACTAACGTCACGCTTGAGACCTTGCAGAATCTCCGCGACGATCACTCCAGCGAGCGCAACGGGTTCTGCGTCGGCGATCATACGGCGCAACTCGGCTCCGGCGGAGGAAGGAGACGCGCTGAGAAAATCAATCCAAACGGAACTATCCACCAAGATCAAACCCGGTTTCTCCGCATGGCTTTAGCATCCCCCTTCCAAATGCCACTGCCGTAGTATCGAAGAATGCCCTTCCGGCTCTCCGAGCGGACGAGCAATTCCAGGGCTTTATCGACGATCTGCCGTTTCGTTTTGAGACGTGTAAGCTTTCTTGCTTTGCGCACTAAGCTCTCATTAATGTCAATGTTCGTTCGCATAGAATCAATATACACCATTCTTGGATATTTTTGTGCATCGCTTCGCAGCATGGTGCCGCTTGGGACCTTACTGTTTTGATCGCTTGGATGCTCATCCCTTGACGGGCTGGGGTGCGGGTCCTGAGTCCGAAACGACGAAAGTGCATCGGTGGAACCTATTGAAAGTGGTGCGCCCGGAGGGACGATCTTAGAACTTTTCTCGAGCAATTTGTGCTCGCCTCGCGACCATTCGAACTTTCGGGAGGGCGATTACGGCCGTCCCCAATCTGCCCAGGCCAGCGCTTTGATTCGGGCGAACTCTGAGACATTTGCGGTAATCAGCGTGAGCTTGTTACGCATTGCTTGTCCGGCGATTAGAAGATCATAAGCGCCTATAGGCTTTCCGACACTCTCAAGATCAGCTCGAACTGCGCCGGTAAGTTCGGCGTCCACATCCTCGAAAGGAAGCGGATGGATGGGGCCTGCAAGGAATGTCTCCAGGCGTTTCTTGTTGAATTCTCGACGCGAACTCTTTGCGACGCCGTACCAAAGTTCAAACAAGGCGATGGAAGACACAAAAACCTGGGCTCCTGCGTCTGCAGCCTTTTGAAATTTGGCGCGGACTAAGGGCGGCTTCCCATTGATGAGCGCAATGCAGGCATTCGTATCGAGTAAATAGTTCATTTAAAAATCTCGCGACGCGGCGTAACGGGTTGATTGCGACGTTTGACCATGAACGGTTCCGGATTGAACCGATCCAGCTCATCGAACCATTCAGCCGCGTTGGGAATGAGTGACTCTAGCAGAACACCTTGATCAGTACGCCGGATACGTACTCGATCCCCTTCGAAGCGAAACTCTTGCGGCAGCCGAACAGCTTGACTACGTCCATTGCGGAATAGCTTGGCAATCCCGGTTTTGGCCATGGGAAAACCCTCCAGATTGAGTATATACCATAGATATATATCGTGACAAGTGACCGACCTCGGCTTTGAAATCGCTCTTGCAAGAAATGCGCGAAATTGCGCCGTGAGAAAATCACAATGTTAGTTAGGTGAGCGGCTCGAACTCTCGACCTTCTGGTTCGTAGAAAGGCGAGAGGCTCAGAGTTGAAAATCTATCTCGTTCGTTTGGCGTCGCTACGAATCGGTGACCGTTGCTGTTCCCTTTCTTAATTGTACCCAATCTTGTACCCACGCCATTCATTCGGGACATGTACAGTAAGGCGATTCTGGTAGCCTGGACAAGCAGAGAACGAAGTAGTTTACTGTGTTTGCCAGAGTGAAACGGCGAAGGCCCCGCTCGTCCCATCCAAGTCGTTTAGTGAGACTTTCAGGCAGAGGAGCCGCGCGAAACAGCGAAGAGGAAGTCCAAATCAGGCACGAGCGAATCAGAACGAGCTTGTCAACTGAGGAGGTTTTATGAGGACGTTTTCAAAAGAAGCAGTTGCGACTCTCCTTGTCAGCGCATTATTGGGGGTCGCCGTAGGATGTTCCAAACATCCAAACGACGAAACGATTGCGCAGGATGTGCAAAACAAGGTAGCAGCCGACCCTGTCGCGAAGAGCTCCGCTGTTAGCGTGACCGCTAAAGACGGCAAGGTCACGTTGAAAGGCACGGTTCAGGACCTCGCCACGCAACAGAGAGTGGAGCAGATCGCGCGCGAAGAACCGGGAGCTACAGGCGTGGACGATGAGACTGCGATAGTGCAAGAACAAGCCGTCAATACGCCAACAGCGGTGCCCGCTCCTCCGCCTGTTGAGCAGCCTAAACCTGAGCCCATCATTGTCCCTGCCGGTACGGAACTTACTGTCACAGTGGATCAGGCTTTGAGTTCCAAGAGCAGCCAGACCGGCCAAGCATTCTTGGCTACTTTGGCACAGCCGGTGACGGTGCACGGAAAGACGGCGATACCTAAGGGATCGAGTGTCACGGGCACGGTGGTTACGGCTAAGGCGAAAGGCAAAATAAAGGGAGAGGGCCAGTTGGCCCTTTCACTCACGAACATCACGATCCACGGGAAAGGCTATGCGATCAAGACTGGCACGCTCGACAGCACGGTGAAAGGGAAAGGTAAGAGGACAGCTGCGACGACCGGGGGCGGGGCCGCGGGAGGTGCGCTGATTGGAGGGTTAGCCGGTGGAGGAAAAGGAGCCGGGATTGGCGCACTGGTGGGTGCTGCTGGAGGCTTGGTGGGAGGTGCATTGACTGGGAACAAGCAGGTGGAGATCCCGGTAGAATCGGCGCTGACGTTCACATTGTCTAAGCCGCTGACCCTCCGGCCTCGCGCGGAATGATTCGACTCTCAATTGTGGGGAACGTCGGGACGGGTTAAAAGATAGTGAGCCACGTATGGACGTGTGTTCGCGCCGTCGTCGATGCGGCGATTCGCACAAAGGAAAAATTTCGGGATAAAAGTACAGCTGAGTTACATGTGGCATCAATTTGCGCGGCCACAAAAACCTCACTTTTATTGGGCCCGCCAAATTGCCCCCGGAAGAAGTGTCGCTCAACCTTGTGGAACAAGGACGGCGTTGACGGCAGGACGCGGGAGGCGCGGATCAAGGTGGGGCGCAGCCACAAGACCACGGCAAAGCGGAACCGATAATGACTACCGCTGCGCGGACGTGGGCGTCTCGCAGGTTAGCTTTGGCACCCCGATCCAAAAAAGACTCTAACGCGGTCTGCGACTCGCGCCCCCTGTTTTGCCTCGGCCGACGATGGTCAGCCAGTATACCTTCTGAGGCGGGCTACTTTGCTTTCCGATTCGGTGCTACACTCCCGAACTGTCGCGCAGGTGTTCGGCATGTTTATCGCTGATGCTATTACTCGCGGGACCACAACCACTCTGGTCATCAGCACTGTCGGCGGCATTCTTGGTAGACCTTCAAGATTGAGTTCCGACCGCTGTGGCTCACAAACTCGCGCTACAGGTTCTCGTAAACGATGTCACCTTCCGAACTTCCTGCTTCTGCTGGCGTTCTCTGTTGTTTTCCGTCCTATTGCGATTGCCGAAGTCCCTGAAGTCCGGCGCGTGGTGGTTTTTAACGACTTCGATGAGATCGCTTCACCGGGGATCGCTCTTTTGGATCAAGGAATCTTTGCTGCTCTGAGCCACTCGCGTTACCAAATCGAATGGTATAGCGAGAGTCTGCAAGCGAACTTGTTTACAGATGAAGCATCCCAACGCAGGATTCTCGACAGGTACATTCGCAAGTACGAAGATCGCAAGCCAGACTTAATCATTGCAGTTGGCCCTGCATCGCTCCAGTTCATGGTTGAATCACATGAGAAATTCTTCCCCGGAGTCGCGATTGTTTTCTGCGGCAGTTCGGAGGACATGCTAGAAAAGCTGAAGCCAGACTCTAGCTTTACGGGTGTGTGGGGAGTGGTTCAGCCGGAGGAAACCCTGACGGCAGCATTACGCTTGCAACCTAGCACCAAACACGTCGTGGTGGTGGGCGGGGTGGGAACCTACGACAGGCACTTAGAAGAGATCGTCAAGCAGAGCCTACGGAACTACGAATCAAGGCTTGAATTTACTTACCTTACTAACTTGGACATGCCCACCCTGCTGAGGCGAGTAGGGCAACTCCCCAGCAACACCATCGTCCTTTATACCTCAATCTTTCGGGATGCTGCCGGAAGCCATTTCATCGATGCAAATCAATCAAGTCCCGCAGTGATTGACGCTTCCAATGCTCCGGTCTTTATCCTCTTCGATGTTAACTTTGGCACGGGAGCGGTCGGGGGAGACATCATTAGCTTTGCCTCAGATGGCAACGTTGCCGGACACATGGCAGTCAGAATTTTGGATGGGGAACAGCCACAGAGTATCCCTGTCGTGAAGAATGCCGATGTCTGGACGTTCGACTGGCGAGCATTACGTCGCTGGGAGTTTAAGGAAACAGATCTACCGCCCGGCAGCATAGTGCTGGATCGCCAGCCCACCCTCTGGGAATCCTATAAGTGGTATATCATCGCGGGCTTTTCTTTGATTGTGGCGGAGACCGTGCTTATCGTGGCTCTGCTATGGCAGCAGGCAAGACGAACGAAAGCAGAACAGGCACTCCGCGAAGGCGAAGAGCGGCTGCGTCTCGCGGCACAAGCAGGAAGGATGTTTGCCTATTCATGGGATGCCGCCACAGATGCTCTCGAACGCTCTGGAGAAGCGACAGCGATTCTCGGCCTCAAGAACGATCAGGCAGCGACCGGAGCGGCTATATCTGCAATGGTTCACCCTGACGACAAGGAAAGACTCGAAGTCGCCTTGGCAAAACTGACGCCGGATAACCCAATGCTTCAGGTTAGATACCGAATTATCCGTCCTGATGGGACTGTCACTTGGTTAGAGCGGAATAGCCGCGCATATTTTGACCAGCAATGCAAGATGAAACGGATCGTTGGCATGATTGCTGACGTCACCGAGCGCAAAACGGCTGAAGACAGACTGCGAGAGTACGAGGAGGCGGTGGAAGGTGCGGACGACATGATCGGGATCATCGACCGACAGTACCGCTTCCTGCTTGCGAACCGTCAGTATTTGAAGATGCGGAATTTGACGAAGGAGCAAGTTGTGGGGCATCCGGTCACCGAGGTATTGAACAAGGAAATATTCGAGAATGTCATCAAGCCCAAGCTGGATGAATGTTTTCAAGGTAAGGTGGTCAGGTACGAAATGAAATTCTTGTACCCTACGGTTGGGGAGAGGGACTTGTTGCTCTCATACTTCCCGATCGAAGGCGCTATGGGGATTGATCGAGTCGCCTGTATTCTCCACGACATAACTGATCGCAAGCGGTCAGAAGAAGCGCTTTTGAAAATGAACCGCACGTTAGAAGCGCAGGGTTTATTACTGCAATCGCGGGAGGAACTGTTGAAAATCTTCGTTAAGAACGTGCCAGCGGCGGTCGCCATGCTCGACCGTGACTTGCGTTATCTGCAAGTCAGCGACCGATGGTGTAGCGATAATTCGGTTGAAGCTTCAGAGTTATTGGGTCGTTCGCGGGAGCTTTCTCCCGAAATGCCCGATCGCTGGAAAGCGGTGAATCGCCGCGCTCTCCAAGGGGAAACCTTGCGAGCCGACGAAGACCGTTGGGAATCCGGAGGCAGCACGCGTTGGGCGCGGTGGGAGGTTCGTCCTTGGAGAGCCGCTGACGGCACTGTGGGAGGAATTCTCATTTTTGCTGAGGACATAACCCGCAGCAAAAAGGCGGAAGAAACACTATCGGACATGACACGCAAGCTCATCGAAGCACAGGAGCAAGAACGCGCTCGCATTGGAAGAGAGCTTCATGACGACATTAACCAGAGGCTCGCAATGCTGTCGCTCGAACTCGAACAACTGCAAGAGAATCCTTCTGAAGTCCAAAGCCGTGTGCAAGAACTCCGCAATCAGACGACCGAGCTTTCGAACGATGTGCAAGCCCTGTCGCACGATTTGCATTCCTCAAAATTGGAGTATCTCGGTGTCGTTGCGGGGATCAAAAGCTGGTGCAAGGAATTCGGCGAGCGGCAGAGAGTGGAGATCGACTTCAGCAATGATGTACACAGTGCTCTACCATTCGAAATCGGTCTTAGCCTTTTTAGAGTTCTACAGGAAGCCCTGCACAATGCGACGAAGCACAGCGGGGTGAAACGGATCGAACTGCAAGTTCGGGAAGACTCCGGTGAGATTCATCTCATCATTCGCGACTCAGGCAAAGGGTTCGACGTCGAAGCTGCGTTGCAAGGCAAGGGTCTAGGTCTCACCAGCATGCGCGAACGTGTTCGGCTGGTGAATGGAACGATTTCCATTGAATCCAAACCGATGGGTGGAACCACCATTCATGTTCGGGTGCCGCTGGAGTCAAAGCACGCCAAAGCGAGAGGCAGTTTAAACTAGTAGCACAGTTCTCGACCATGTGCGGCTGTGTGTTCCGCACAGACTCGTTCGAGCGTTGAGATGCTTTCCTCATTCGCAAACGCACTTCGAAAATATCCGCACAGAACATCTACTTCGTAATGTTGTGCGATCTCATCCCACATGCGTTCGAGCATGACTATCGCTTCCAAGTTACCCGCTGCCAATAGAGTGTGGACGCCTTCTCCACAGACTGCAACGCGAGGATGTTCTCCCTTTGCGCCTTTGACTGCTTCCGTAATGAGGTCGCCTGTTAATGTCCTAAACAACACCGGGTCGGGCGAATTATTTACCATGAAATGTGACAGCGTGTCTGTGACATTCATCGGAATGTAACTTCCTTGTTCGATGTGCGCAGGGATGTTCAAGCCATCCGCTGTCAACCGCTGAAGAAGACTGGCTCGGTGTGAGTCGGTCGCAATAACGATGACCGCCTTCCCTTCCCTCAATGCCGCTTCGATAAACCGGCCAAAGCCATGCACGAACCCCGTGTTGTCGGCGTAGAATTCGACTTCGTGGCGACTCTTTTTCTGTGCTCGGAATGGAGTCACGCCCTCGTGGCGCTGGAGATTAACACTCTGATCCTCGGTAGGCTCAGCTAAATCATGACCAGAGAAGCTGCCGCTGACAAATCGCTTACCTTGAAGCGCCGCTTCGACAGCAGGCAAGAGTTCGCTTCCGGCATCCGACTTGACCACATAGCCGTGTGCTCCTGTGCCAAGAGCTTCCCGCACCACGTCGGCAGAAGATTCTTGGCTCACGAAGAGTATTTTGCATTCGGGGGAGAGCTTGCGGATTCGTCGGGCGGCTTCGATCCCATTCAGTGTCGGAAGCCCGATGTCGAGCAGGACCAGGTCTGGTTGGAGTTCTTGGGCTTTCTGAACCGCTTCTAATCCGTCTGAAACCTCGCAGACGATGTGCAATTCCGGTCTTTTTCCCAGAGTCGAACGGATGAATCGCCGAAATAGTCCGTTATCATCGACGACAAGAACCCGGCTTGACGACATTTCCAAGCGCCCCCCGCCTTTCTTAACGTTCTAAACCCGACCGTGCGAGTTTAGTTGTGTCATCAGCCGCGAGCGGGTTCGGCTGGTCGGCGGGACAATTGCATATTGATCCGAAACCACTGGGTGGAACCACTATCCACGTTCGTGCGCCTCTCGGGGCAGAGCGCAGATTTCAGACCGCGCTCGGGTGAGGGTGCGCGAAACGCGACCTACTACACCCGAGCTAACATACTGGTTTCCTTCGAGAACCGCTTCAAGAGCACGCACGAGTTCCCTTCCCGCATCCGACTTGACCAAATAGCCATACGCA
>Ga0210406_10000415_pt1 | contig 58967 bp, 47 predicted proteins | sample IncBWC30MmetaG_FD_155454 | JGI IMG/M metagenome (GOLD analysis project Ga0210406, IMG submission 155454) | Forest soil microbial communities from Barre Woods Harvard Forest LTER site, Petersham, Massachusetts, United States - Inc-BW-C-30-M | ecosystem: Environmental > Terrestrial > Soil >...
CTGGGGTGTCGATCAATCCTAGGTTTATTACCCGGACTTGAGAATTCGCAAGATTCAGGGCGACTTGCTCGGTGTTCCGATCAGGCGATCCTGCAGCCCGGGAAACTGCGGCCAGTAGGTATCCAGACCGATTCCGAACAGGCCGACCTTGAGTTGATGGCCGGAAGTATTCATGCCTGATCTTCCCCAAATAACGTTCGTCATGACCAAAGATCTCGAACCGTCGGCAAGCATAGTCTGCGGGAGTTCGAGCCGCAAGCTTCCCGCAAACCAGCTTCCCGCAAACCAGCTTCCGGCAAACCAGGAGATGTGTTCTGCAATGCGACTGGATGATCCATGTCCTGTCCGCTTTGGCGGTTGGTTAACCAGCAACCGACAAGAACCGCGGGGGCAGCGGCGGGCTGGGTCCAAATGGCTCCAGGCGTCCCATGCTGTTTGTCATCGCGCGAATGCTCCAATCTCTTCGATTGTCGATTGACGACTTCCACCGGCTGATGCGAGCATCCGATTCCACGAGGAATCTGGGGAAGCGTGCCCAAACCATCATCAGATCGATTTCGCGGAGGTGAGTATGAATCGCAAATTGCAACCTGGCACAGTAGCGGCCCTGTTAGTTGTTGTCCTGCTCACCAGGCCCTCAATGGCGCAAGATCAGCCGACCAAGGTCGCGGTGAACTGGGACAAAGTGATACGAGTTTCCCAGACGACCCCAACCCTGCAAGTCGTTGTCAATCCTCCCCTGCAACGCGGAACGCCGGTTCACCATAATGCCTTCAAATCGCTGCACGATTTGCAGGCCGACTACGTGCGCTATGTACCATGGCTCCCTTATCCGAAGCTGGGCGTGGCGGAACTGGAGCCTCCTAAAGACGGCAAGACGTCGTGGGACTTCTCGGCGATTGATCCGATCACGATCGACTTCCTCGAGGCCACAAAAGGCCACTCAGCCATTCTCAACTTCAGCACGATTCCGCAGTGGATGTACAAGTCCGACAAGCCCTGGACGTATCCTGCGGACCCGAACCAGGTTACGTGGGACTACGAAAAAGGCACTGAGCTGCGCGATCCCAGCATGAAGGAGGTTGCCGATTACTATGCTCGCCTGCTTGCCTGGTACACGAGCGGCGGCTTTACCGATGAGTTTGGCAAGCACCACGAGTCGGGCTACCACTATCCAATTTCTCACTGGGAAGTATTGAACGAGGTTGAATTCGAGCACCACATCGACCCCGAGACCTACACTCGTCTCTACGACGCCGTGGTTACTGCGATGAAGAAGGTGCAGCCGGACATGAAGTTCGTTGGGCTGGCGCTGGCCATGACGACGGATCCGCACTACTTCGAATATTTCCTCGACCACAAGAACCACAAGCCCGGCGTTCCCCTGGATTTCATTTCCTACCACTTCTATGCGATCCCGTCGCCCGACGAAACTCCCGAGGTGGAACAGTTCACATACTTCGACCAGGCAGAGGGTTTTCTGAAGACGGTGCGTTACGTGGAATCGATTCGCAAGCGGCTGTCCCCGGAAACCAAAACGACGATCGACGAACTCGGCGTGATCTCGGCTGACGACCTGACTCAGGGAGAACCTGGCCACGTCGACAAACCAATCGAAAACTCCTACTGGAATCTCGCTGGGGCAATGTACGCCTATCTTTTCGGTGAGACGACGAAGATGGGTATTGATGTCGCGGGCGAGTCGCAGCTTGTGGGCTTCCCAACCCAGTTCCCAAGCGTTTCGATGGTGGATTGGAACGACGGCCAGCCGAATGCGCGGTATTGGGTCCTCAAACTACTTCACGACAACTTTGGCCCGGGGGACAAGCTGGTCAAAATTGAGCCACCCAGTCCACCTGCGAAAGATAATCCATACGTCTACTCGCTTGCCTTCGCCACGCGCGACGGAAAACGGCGGGTGTTGCTGGTCAACAAGCGAAATCGAAGTTTTGACGTATCGGTGGTCGGTGCGAGTGGAGGCCAAGTCGACTGCGTGGATCAGACCACGGGGTTCCAGCCGCCTGCTTCCACGAAGCTGAGCAGCGATACGGTGAAGCTGTCGGGATTCTCGGTAGCAGTGGTAACGCTGCCCCAGCGGTAGTTTACTGGGAGCTGATTGGACGAGAAAGTAAGTAGTTAATTGGTGAGAGGGTTACAGGCGCTGGGATGTCTTACCCAGGTGGGGTACTACGATGCCATCGTTCCAACTCCAAAGTCTTCACCAACGCCCGCTGCGCCAGAGTCTGCTGAGAGAGTACGTAAGCGGTGCGGGGTGGTCCCTTTTCGCCCTGCGGAGGGTAGAGTAAAACGAACTGTTTGATCTGCTCCAGTTCCTGCAACAGTTGTTCGATGGACAGATCGGCCCAGGCGGCTTGGGCCTGCTTGTGGACATATTGCAGCAGGGAGATGCCGAGCATGCAGTAGAAGGCATGGATGCGAATCTTGCGGTCGGTCCAGTGATACATAGGATCCAAACCCAGCCATTGTCCATCCTTGAGTCCGCGGAAGACGCGTTTGATGTGTTGCTGACCGGCATAACCGGCGACCACTTGCTCGGCACTCCAGTCCATGCGGTTGGTCAGCAGCACGGTGCGCCCCAGGCGCTGATCGAGCAACTGCGGCAAGGCGGCAGAATCGAAGTCGAACTGCAAATGCCAATGTCCCTCGCTTTGTTCCAGTTGATAGCGAATCAACTCGGCTAGGAAGGGTGCCGCCATCCAGCGCCCGATCTTGCGCACGATCTGATCTTGTTTCCAGTGCGCCTTGGGTTGGTTCAGTTCTTGGGAGAGATGGCGTAGCCACTGCAGCACGCGGCTGAGGCTGGTGGTCAGACTGTGCAGCTGCTCGCCGGCGAAGGAAGCCGAGTACTTGACGACGCAAAGATATTCCTGCCCGTGTACCAGGATTTTCTCGGCGGCGGCTCGCACCCCGGCTTGCGCACTGCTGCAGACCGGGAGTTCTTCCACCGCCCGGCTGCGCAACTCGACCGGCGCCTGATTCCAGGGCAAGGCTGAGATCCAGCCCACGCCAGCTTCTTTGAAGGCCACGGTGTTGGCCAGTGCCGCCGAACCTTTATCCAACACCAGGGTGACGGTGTCGCGCGTAATCTGGTTCTGATCCACCATACGGGTGATGCGCGTCAGGGCGGTCGAAAACTCATCCACGTCGGCCACATTCCCCGGATAGACGTGATGACAGAGGCTTAACCCATGCTCGCCATCGAGGACGTAGCTGAGCCCCACTTGTCGCAGGTTGTGCCGGCCTTGCTGGTTGTGCCCACGCTGCGCCAGTTGATTGTGGGTATTGGTGCTGGCGATATAGGTGTAGAAGTTGGTCGTGTCGTAGGCCAGCAGACGACGACTCACCAGTTGTTTCTCTTTCCACAATCCCAGCAGACGCAACTGAGCTTGCTCCAAGGGATCGTCGGCCGGGGAGAGGGCCTCGTGTCCTTCCGGCAGGATCGGTTCAAAGGCGTCCCAGAAAGCTTGCGAGGTAAAGCGCTCGGCGGGAAACTCCCACAGGGTCGACAGGATGGAGGAGCGATACCAATCGGCCACTTGGGTTTTGGGAACGGGTTGACAAATGCGATGCAAGGCGGCGAGCAACAGGTAGTGGGCGGGAGAAGGTCCGGAGCGGGGCGTGGGCCAAAGCGATTGCAACAGGTCCCAGACGCCGGTCTGTTGCGCCGCCGCCCAGAGGGCAGCGGGCAAGCCAAACTCGCGGGTGGAAGCGGCCAGGGGGATGGGGGCGGTGCGATCGCGCACCATCTCGGCCAGCTTCTCGGCGGTGCCGAGGTAGGCCTGATGGACGATGCGGGGTTTGCCCTCGACGCGGGCGCTTTCGACGACGTAGTAGTAGAGTTTGTTGCCCTTCTTTTTGGCGACGAGGCTTGGCATAATAGGGTAATACAATAGCTTTACTGTCCAGCGCGCGTCCGGCACAAAATGCCACGCAGCTATCCACAGGGATCTACTTTATATACAGGGTAATACAAAAATCATTGGCAGATTTTCCTGCTGGCGCCTATTTCTGTCGAGTCCTCCCAATCTTTGATCTTATCGCTCGCGGGCATGAATTCCGGCGATTTGTCACCCCAACCTGATTCGAGAGCGCCCTTCAGGAAACCCCAAGATTCTGCAAAGCGAAACTGTAGTTCTGCCCCCTCCCCCGCTTTATAGCAACCTTTCTCATCGATCCATTATCCTCGACTTCTCCCTTTCGGACTCCTTTGGGCCGGTTGAGCGAACTGGAACCTGTTGTGCAATGCGAAACTATATGTTTCCTTAAAGAAGTCCGTGACCTGACGAGTGAAGGATTATAGTCTTCGTTTCCGACATAGATTCCGACGAGAGAGGTCCCTAATGGACGCAGGCAAGAGTGAAAAAGTGTTTAACGCGCTCGAAACTTTCCGTATTGAACTTCCGTCCTGGGGCTTTGCCAATACTGGCACGCGCTTCGGAAAATTCATTCAGCCGGCTGCAGCCACGACCACCGAGGAAAAATTCAGCGATGCAGGTCAGGTCCACCAACTCACGGGTGTGTGCCCAACGGTAGCGCTGCATGTGTTGTGGGACTGCCCCGATGGGGTTCGAAGTACGGACGACATCAAGAAATTTGCGGAACGCTATCGAGTCCTGCCTGGAGCGATTAATCCCAACCTGTTTCAGGATCAGGAATATAAGTACGGATCGTTCGGCAACCCTGACCAAGCAGTGCGCCAGCGTGCCTTGCAACACACCAAGGACAGCATCGAGATCGCTCGGCGGCTGCGCAGCAGAGATCTCTCCATGTGGTTTGCCGACGGGTCAAACTATCCCGGTACCGCAAACATCCGGCAGCGCAAACAGTGGTTCCAGGAGTGTCTCAAAGAAGCGCACGACGAGTTGTCTCCCGACCAACGGATGCTCGTGGAGTACAAGCCATTTGAGCCGGCCTTTTACCACACCGATATCGGGGATTGGGGAATGGCGCTACTTCTGGCGCGTGCGGCGGGGCCGCAGGCCAAGGTCTTGGTCGACACCGGACATCACTATGCGGCACAGAACATAGAACAAATCGTTGCCTGGCTTTTGTCGGAGGACATGCTCGGCGGCTTCCATTTCAATGATCGCCGTTACGCCGATGATGATTTGACCATGGGCTCGATTGATCCGTATCAAGTTTTCCGCATCTTCCACGAGATTCGCTTTTTCGAATGGGAAACCGGCAAGAAGGCCGACATTGCGTACATGGTGGATCAAAGCCACAATCTGAAAGGCAAGATGGAGGCGATGATTCAGACGGTGACGATGGCGCAGCAGCTTTTTACCAAGAGCGCTCTGGTGGATGGCAAAGAGCTTGCGATTGCGCAGAAGAACTGCGATCTCGTGCGCGCCGAATCCTTGTTGCAGGACGCTTTCGCCACCGACGTTCGCCCCGCAATCCAGGATTGGCGGGAATCTAAGGGACTACCCAGCGATCCCATGGAGGCATTCCGACAGAGCGGATATCTCGAGCGCATCACCAAAGAACGTGCCGCACGAAATTCACGAAACGTCTCCTCCTATGCCTGAGACTTCTCACGCCCGGCCATATCTGGCTTTCGATTTCGGTGCCGAGAGCGGACGAGCCGTGTTGGCGCATCTGCAGTCGGGGGTCCTTACGACCAAAGAAGTACATCGGTTCCCCAATGAACCCGTCGAGTACGGAGGATCGCTGCACTGGGATGTGGCAAGACTCTGGTTCGAGGTAAGGAAGGCTCTCGCCTGTCTTGAAGAAGTCGAACTCGCGGGAATCGGCGTTGACGCTTGGGGTGTCGATTATGCCCTGCTGGGCGAGCGGGGCGAGTTGCTGGGCAATCCTTACCACTACCGGGATCGGCGAACCGAAGGGGTGATGGAGGAGGTCTTCAAGAAAGTTCCCCAGGACGACATCTATCGGGCGACCGGGATTCAGTTCATGCCGATCAACACTCTCTATCAACTCTTCGCCGAGCGTCGTCAGAGTCCCAAGGTTATCGCCGCCGCCAAGCACCTGCTTACGATCCCAGATCTTTTCAATTACTGGCTGACGGGAAATCCGGTTTGCGAATTCACCAACGCGACGACCACCCAGATGGTTGATCCCGTGAAGCGCGCATGGGCTACCGATTTGCTTCAAGGCCTCGACCTTCCGGCCAACTTGCCGGCTCCGATCGTGGAGCCGGGTTCGATCGTCGGTGCGCTCTTGCCCGGCATCGCGCGAGGTTCCTCGCTTGCGGGCACAACAGTCATAGCTCCCGCATGCCACGACACGGGCTCGGCAGTAGCAGCAATCTCGGCTCGCGAAGGTACCGCCTTTCTGAGTTCGGGAACGTGGTCATTGCTGGGAACAGAGCTGGATTCTCCGGTCATCACGCCCGAGACGCTGCGCTTGAATTTCACAAACGAAGGCGGCGTCAACGGAACCACGCGCCTGCTGAAGAACGTGATGGGTCTCTGGATGCTGCAATGCTGCCGGCAATCCTGGACTGCAGCCGGAAGTCCTTACGACTATCGGGAATTAATGGAACTGGCGTCCGAGGAGGCGTCGTTCCGTCACCTCGTTGACCCCGATGATGAATCTTTTTTGCGGCCACCAGACATGCCCTCGGCAATCAACCGCTTTTGCAGCCGAACTCACCAACCGGTACCGCAAGCGCCCGGCGCTTACGTGCGGACGATCTTTGAGAGCCTCGCGTTCAAGTACCGGCTGGTTCTGCGGAATCTCGAGCAAGTAACGGGCAAGCCCTTAGAGCAGATCCGGATTATCGGCGGCGGATCGAAAAACCGCTTGCTGAACCAACTGACGGCTGACGCTACAGGAAAGAGAGTTCTGGTGGGTCCGGCGGAGGCTACGGCACTGGGAAATGTGGCAATCCAAATTCTTGCCACGGGAGGCGCCACTTCTCTTCCGGAAGTGCGCGCCATTGTGGATCGCTCATTTCCGACTGAAGTCTTCGATCCGATCGAGACCGACAAATGGGACCAGCACGCGGAACGCTTCGAACAATATTGCGGGAGTATCTATGCCTGAAACTAAAGAAACAGTTCACCTGAAGGATTTGTGGGACGACAAAAAGGCGCAAACAATGGCGGGTAATCAACTGGCTTTGCTGCGTTATCGCTCGAACCTGCTGGGTACGGACTTGCGCATCACCAATTTCGGCGGCGGCAATACCAGTTCAAAGATGGACCTCCCAGATCCTTTCACAGGCCGGTTGGTACGAGTGCTTGCCGTAAAGGGCAGCGGAGGTGATCTGGGCTCAATTGCCGAATCCGGTTTCGCCTTGCTCTACCGCGACCGCCTGGAACAATTGAAGGATCTGTACCGCGGCGAACGGTACGAAGATGAGATGGTTCGCTACTATCCGCTCTCGGCGTTTGGCGAGAGTCGCGTGGCAGCCTCGATTGACACTCCTCTGCACGCGTTCCTGCCGTTTGATCACGTCGACCATCTGCATCCCGATTGGGCCATCGCCCTGGCGGCCAGCGCCAACGGGAAGCAAAAGTTGGAGGAATTCAACGAGGAATTCGATCGCAAAATCGTGTGGGTGCCGTGGCAGCGTCCCGGATTCGAGCTGGCGCTCCTGATTGAGCGAGCCGTCAAAGACAATCCCGAAGCGGAGGGTCTCATCCTCGGCGGCCACGGGCTGTTCACCTGGGGAACGACGCAACGCGATTGCTACTTGAATAGCATTCACACAATCGATCAGATGGGCGAATTCATTCTCCGACACCAATCGAAAAAGGGTTCGCTGTTCGGCGGAGCCCTGCATGCGCCGCTAAAGGATCGCAAGAACATTTCCACCCAGATTCTGCCTGCCCTTCGAGGCGCGTTGTCTTCCAATCGCCGCGTAGTCGCCCACTACGCCGACGACGAAGACGCCCTGACTTACGCAGGATCGAGGTGGGCGAAAGAACTCAGCGCCCTGGGCACAAGCTGCCCGGACCACTTCTTGAGAACTCGTGTCTGTCCGATGTTTCTCTCCTGGGATCCGGCAAAGGATGACATCAATGCTCTGAAGAATCGCATTCAGAGTGACGTTGTCGACTATCGATCCGCCTACAAGAAGTATTACGAGGAATGGGCCACGAACGATTCGCCCCAGCTGCGTGATTCCAATCCGTCAGTCGTCGTGGTGCCGGGCTTAGGCTTGTTGGGCTTTGGCAGGAATAAGAAAGAAGCGCGCATCACCACCGAATTTTTCATTAACGCCATCCACGTCATGGCGGGCGCGAACGCACTTGAAGATGGCGAGGTTTCCCATCCCCTGCCGCAGGCCAGGCGCGACGAGCAATCTCAGCGCTTCACCCACTTCCATAATTATGTGGCACTCCCCCGGTCGGAGGCGTTCCGCATCGAGTATTGGGCCCTCGAAGAAGCCAAACTTCAGCGCATGCCCGCCGAGGCAGAGTTCAGCCGCAAGATCGCGCTGGTCATCGGCGGGGCCAGCGGTATCGGCCGCGAAGTAGCCCTGTTGCTGGGGCGAAAGGGAGCTCACGTTGTCATCGCCGATTTTGATCAGCCGGGGGCAAGCAAGGTTGCCGATGAGGTGGGCACCGTCGGCTCTCCCGAATTGGTAGCGCATACCACGGTCGATCTCAGCTCGTCCACCTCGCTGTCTGACGCGACCAAGTTCACCCTTTCGCAGTTCGGCGGTATCGACGTGATCGTCAACACCGCAGCGATCTATCCCGTGCCCGCGCCGGATGGAGAGCTCGCAGACGCAGAATGGGCCAGGACTTTTCTGGTGAACGTGACCGGCAATTATCTATTAGCGCGGCAGGCCGAATGGGTGTTCAAAGACCAGGGACTCCCCAGCGCGATGGTCCTTACAAGTTCCGCCAACGCCGTAGTTCCTAAAAAGGGCAGCGAGGCCTATGACACGAGCAAGACAGCTCTCAACCACCTGATTCGGGAGCTTGCCATCAAACTCAGTCCTCACGTGCGGGTAAACGGAATCGCTCCGGCAACCGTGGTTGCCGGATCCACCATGTTCCCGCGGGACCGAGTGATGCAATCGCTCCAGAAGTATACGATCGCCTTCTCTGAGTCGGAGACCACCGAGGAACTGCGCGGCAAGCTGGCAGATTTTTATGCGCAACGTACGTTGACCAAGCGGGCGATTCTTCCGCAGGATTGCGCTGCCGCGATGGTATGGCTGGCCAGCGATCAAAGCGGAAAGACGACGGGTCACGTCATTCCAGTCGACGGCGGCCTGCCCGAAGGGTTCCTGCGTTAAGGAGCAAATATGCAGCGCGTCTGCTTTGTGTTACAGGTCAAACCGGAGCGGCTCGAGGAATACAAGCAACGACACCGCTCAGTATGGCCCGAGATGCTGGCCGCTTTACGCGAGTCCGGATGGCACAACTATTCATTGTTCCTGCGAGGCGATGGCCTTCTGATCGGCTATGTTGAAACCGATGACTTCGAACGCGCTCGGGCTGGGATGGCCCAACGCGAAGTGAATGAACGTTGGCAGCGGCAAATGGGCAGCTTCTTTGTACAGCCTGACGGAGCGTTGCCCGATGGGGCCATGCAGCCTCTGGAAGAAGTCTTCCATTTGTAATTCAGATTCGAGGAATAAATGAATCCAAACCCGGCACTCGGGGTCTTGTTTCATTGGTTGGGCGGACTGGCTTCGGGCAGTTTTTATGTTCCCTATCGAGGTGTGAAACGCTGGGCTTGGGAGACTTACTGGCTCGCTGGAGGATTCTTCAGCTGGATCATTGCACCCTGGATTCTAGCCTCATTTCTGACAAAGGACCTGCTTGCGGTGCTGGGCCAAGCTCCCCCCTCCGCGCTGTTCTGGGCCTTCTTCTTCGGACTCCTGTGGGGAGTGGGCGGGCTCACCTTCGGCCTGACCATGCGCTACCTTGGCCTGTCGCTCGGCATGGCGGTCGTGCTTGGACTCTGTGCGGCATTCGGCACACTCATGCCGCCGATTTTCCGTGGTCAATTCGTGACCCAGGTTCTCGCAACTTCCTCGGGGCGCGTAATCCTGTTTGGAATTTTCGTTTGCCTCGCCGGCATCGCTGCCGCGGGACTGGCGGGAATCTCAAAAGAGCGCGTCATGTCACCGGAGCAGAAGAGATCTGCGATTCGGGAATTTGACCTGCGAAAAGGCATTGGGGTTGCTCTGCTCTCCGGCGTCATGAGCGCATGCTTCGCCTATGGGCTGGCGGCTGGGGATCCGATCAAGACGCTTACCTTGCAACATGGGACTGCCAAACTATGGCAGGGATTGCCCGTGCTGATTGTGGTCCTGGTCGGCGGATTTCTGACGAACTTCATCTGGTGCCTGATACTGCTCACACGCAATAAGACGGGATACCAATTCTTCAGCTCGGTCATTCGACAGGACGCCCCGAAAGACGAACCCATCATCGAAACGGCTGTGGATGCGCCCAGCCGTGAAGTGGCGGAGCGTATCGTCTCTTCCCAAAGCGGACAAACTCAGGTGGCGGTGATGACGCCAGAAGTTCCCGCCTCAGCGGCGCTGCACGCACCGATGCTGCGCAACTACCTTCTCTGCGCTCTAGCAGGGACCACCTGGTACTTCCAATTCTTTTTCTACACCATGGGGGAGAGCCAGATGGGGCGCTATGGCTTCTCGAGTTGGACGCTCCACATGGCCAGCATCATCATTTTCAGCAGCTTGTGGGGGATCGGGTTCAAAGAGTGGAAGGGCGCAGGCTCACGCGCCGGGTATCTGCTCACTTTGGCGTTGTTTCTGTTGGTTGCGTCCACTGTGATTGTCGGCTACGGAAACTATTTGGGATTGGCGAATGCCGGACAATAGCTTCGTCCCTGGCGTCGCCGTCTATAGCCCACGCGGCAAACTTTCTGTCGGGCGCGGGCGTTACGACGAACTGAATCGCTTGCGCTTCATGGAAACTACGGGTGTTGCTTTGGCGCGACCAGGATCTCGCGTGGGACTCGCTTGACGAGCCTCTTTTCGTCGCGAGCGCCGCCCTCTGACGGCAGGTCGAAAACGCACCAGATGTCTGCCCGTGAGGTTGCGCTTAGGCAGACGGCTGCCGCCGCGACAATGACTCGAAGCGGATGAAGAGGCGCTGGACTGCGAAGTAACAGTTGTCAGCGGCTAGAGCCCGTATTTATTGTGAACGCTGTCGCGGCGCTGAAGCGCCGCTCTTCCTCGTGCTCAAGCACCAATGCCTATAGCGAAAGCCGCTTTTCCACGACCTGGTTAACTTGCGCTCAAAGCTAGCCTTTCGGGACGCTCCCAGCGGTCGCGTCTTTTATTAAATCAGAAGGCTGCCAGTCGCCGCCGTGATACCACTTCACGATCTTGCCGTCGGGACCAATCACAACGGTGCTCAGATTATGGGTGATGGTTCCCCCTTCGGGTTGAATTGTGAGCGCGAAGAAGTCGGCAAGCCGCGGCAAGTCCGCGAGGCGGGGAGCGGCGAATTCCCAGCGGTTGAACAGCGCAGACTCGTGCGTGTGCGCCACGGAAAAGCCATAATCCCGCAGAACCTTGGGCCGGTCGTGCTCAGGATCGAAGCTGACACTCAACAGATGAGCATTGGTAAGCGCTGCATTCGTAGCCGCCTGTTTGTAGATTTCCGCGAAGTTGCCGCTCATGCGCGGGCAAAAATCGGGAAAAGGGCAGCGCGTGTAAATAAAAGTGACGAACAGAACCTTTCCCCGATACTGCTTGAGAGAAATGAGCTTGCCGCTCTGATTGGTGAAAGAAAAATCGGGAACTTCTTCTCCGGGAGCCGGCATGTGCAACGAGCTTGCACCGGGGGCGTGAGAAGGGTCGATGTGCGCTATGACTTTCACATTCTCCAGCCAGTAGTCAGGAGCAGCGTCGTCATTCTTCGCGCCGGAAGAAACGACAACCACTTCTGCGGAAACGGAATCGCCGGGAATCAGATGGTTCAACGTTGCCGCTGGTTTGATCTTGTACGGCATTGCCATCGCGTCCATGAATCCGGGAATGGCGTCGCCGTCAATGATGGCCGACTGGGCCTGGCTGTCGACCGACACAATACGGCCAGTGAAGGGGTAACGTTTCTGGGCCGAAACGCGATGGCATGAAGAAAAAGAGAGCCCGCCGGCAAGGATGAGAGCGATCAGTAAGACACGGCCTGTATGGTTCATCACGCTTCCCATACTTTAACCCGGAGCGAGAGTGCGTGGCCAACGACTGGTCAAAGAACAGGAGGTGCCAATGAGGAGCTTCGACAGACTGGCATTGCCCTTCGGCCGCGCTTAGCGCTGGCCGGACAGCCGAGGCGGCTGTCCCTACATGTTCATTGTTGGACTCAAAGTTTTGTGAAATCCTCGGGGCGATGCTGTACGGTCCGATTCCAGACGGCGAGGCTTTCGATGGCATGCAATCCTGAAGTGTTGAAACATGTTCCACTTTTCGCGCTGCTCGACGAAGAAGAAACTGCGGTACTCGCAGGTCAGGTACAGCTGAAAACGTTCGCGCCACGGCAGCGAATCTACAAGATCGGCGATCCTAGTGGGCCAGCATATGTAGTCGTCTCCGGCCGGGTGCGGGTCGCAACCGTCGACCAAGAGCATCAGGAGGTTGTGGTCGACGAACCTTCGCACGGAGAGTTCTTCGGTTTCGCTTCGATGCTGGAGCAGACTCCGCATCAAACCGAGGCGACTGCGATTGACGAAGCGGTATGCATCGAAGTGGATCAACAAGACATTGCTGTGTTGCTACAACGCAAGCCTCTGGCAGGAATGGATATGCTCCGCGTATTAGGCCGGCAGTTTCATGCGTCACAGCAACTCGTGCGTCTGCGTGCGAATCGCCATCCCAATGAAGTCATCGAAAAGGACGCGACGTTCGGCGAGCGCCTCGCCGATCGGGTGGCGGGCTTTGGCGGATCGTGGACATTTATCATCTCCTTCGGTTTCGCACTCGCAGTGTATATGACCGTCGACTCCCTGTTCGGCAAGCGCGCTTGGGATCCATATCCGTATATTTTGCTCAATCTGTTTCTTTCGATGCTGGCCTCAGTGCAGGCTCCCATCATTATGATGAGCCAAAACCGGCAGGATACGAAGGACCGCCTGCGCGGCGAATTGGATTACGATGTCAACCGGCGAGCCGAAGCCGAGATTCAGGGACTGGCGCGGAAGCTGAATTTGCTGGGAGAAAAAATTGGAGACGTGGAAGACATCGTCAGACAGAAGCTGGCCCAAGGCTGAATGGCTGGTCTCTCGATCTCAGCCATGATTCATTGGGAGAGAAAAAGCGGCATCAAGCGGGAACCGATTTCAGAAGGATGAGCTTGGAGCTTCGCGCTCTTGCTCTTGCTCTTGGCGCGCAGCGCGCTTGCGCCAGGCGATTGCCATCGGACGCGTCGTTATCAGTCTTGCAAAAGTGCCAGTGCACCACCCCGTCGTGACAAGTATAAATCGTAGTTTCGACCACTGGCGCGGGTACACAGCGCTGCAGAGAGTCTACAAAGTCGCAGTTGCAGTGGCCGGTGTAGCAAGCGGGTAGCACCCCATCTCCGCGATTTGTGAGAAGCCCCGTACAAGCGCACAGAGAAGCCACGCAATACAGATAAGTCTCGATAAAGCCAACAATGAAAAAGGGTAGTGCGTTATGGGCCACCGCAGCAGGCCCCTAACTTCAATATGGGCTCTTCGACTTTCATTACAGGGATATGACTACGGAGAGGACGGAGAGGGATGGTAACCGGGCAGTCCGAAGTGGTCCGCCCGGCTTTCGTTCAGATCGACAGTAAACGTTGAAAGAAGGAGCGATAGCGTTGTAATGCGATGCGCAGATCTTCTGTCGAGACGTTATCACCCCGGTCCCACTGTTGCTCAAGCCTAGAACGTTCTTCGGCGAAAACTTCGGCAAGGCGCTTCATGGCTGCGGCGACTAAACCGTCCGCCTGCTCGACGGCGCTGCGCGGCTGATCGACGAAAGCGGTCTGAACGCCGCTCCAGCGGTTTCGTAACTCTTGCAATTCGTTATTGGGGAACAGCGGCGCATCAGCATCTGTTGAATTGCGAGCCTTGGATACGAGATCCTGGGAAGATACGCCTTGCGAAGCTGCACTTTGGACAGTCTCGCCGGATGGACGTGGTGCGAGCAGCGGTCTGGGCCGGCCCTCTTTCGACCGATCTGCTTTGGGCAGATCATCTCTAACCGGATCATCGGAGACCGCAGGACGCGTGTCCCGGGCCAAATCTGCCATGGTCAAATCTTCTTCCAGTTGCGGTTGATCTTTTCGCATTGGCATGCTCATGCTCGTCTTTCCTCTTTTCTCTCGGCTGAATCCCCGAGCAACTCTTCAAATAGAGAGCGATAGTGGACCATGGCTTTCCGCATGTCTTCGGTGCTGGCGTCGCCACGATCGTGGCGCAGGGCAATGTCATGCGCAGCTCGATAGTTCTCCACCACCACCGGGTGATCGACAGAAATGTCGGCGGCGCGCTGTTCAAAATCAGCCATCGGATATCCACGCGCTTCCATCAGTTCATTCACCAAAATGTCTGCCTGTGCGACCGCGCCTTTGGGCTCGTCGACGAATTGCGATTGCACAGTTCTCCAGCGCTCTGCAAAATCCAGCCGGTTGCTGTCGGGCAGGGGACGAAGTTCGAACCTGTCTCGCCGCTTGGCGCGCATCTCAAGCACGCCTTCGGCGCTGTGTACCGCGCCCTCTTTTTTGAGTACACGATCGTATTCGGGTCCGAAACGTGCGCGGAGTTGTTGACTGCGGCGCTTGCGCGCCAGGAAGAAGCTGATAACTGCAATCACTACAACGGCGACGATCACCGCGATCACGAGAGCGAGCTGGCGCTGATCCATATGGAGAGGCCTCCGCGCTGAGAGTTTTGAACTGCGTGTTTACGTACCGTATCTGATTCCGGAGTGCAGAGTGGGGTTGGCGACAACTTCGGGGTCGGCACAAGGTGTTTCAGGAATACGGCGACTTGCTGAACACCAAAGTCTCGATGCCGGAACACATTCACTATCCGTCGTGGGAGTGGTTAGCAAGTACATCAGGTCGAACCCGACATGTACGGTGAAGGCGGAAAACATCACGAAGAACTTCAGCACTCGGCCGCCCGAGACTTGCGTGCGGCCGTGCTGCACACTCGCCCGGTGTTTTACTTTAGCAGTGAAAACGATAGCGGAGTTCGACATTGACTTCGCGCGGATTGTTCCAGTGGAAGCCGCCGAAGGTGACGCTGTTGTCGAGTTCGACGCTGCCGCGTAGATGGTAATTGACACATCCGCGCCTGCAGCCACTTTCTTCGCCGAACCTGAACGTACGGCCTTCGTCCGTGCCATCACTGCGGCCGCAAGTCGACTGATATCCGCAGCGAGTGTGCTGGAGACTGGAATCGTTCTCGAAGGACGGCAAGGCGAGAACGCGGGTCGCGAGTTCGACCTCTTCAAAAGTGAAGCATCGAAGCCGGCGCCCTTCTATTTTGGATACCAATCCAGCAGCCGCACCTCAATACCCGTTCCTTCCAATGCTTTCTTGAACACTTGCAGATCCGAGCCGCGGTAGTGGTAGGGAATCACGATCCTGGGGTGGAAGGCCTTCACCGCGTCAGCAGCCTCTTCCGGAGGCATCGTGTAGGGCAAATTCATGCACACGAAAGCCACGTCGATGTTCTTAAGGGCGCGCACTTCGGGGGTGCCTTCGGTGTCGCCGGAAAAGTAGAACCGTTTGCGGCCGTAGGTAAGGACGTAGCCGTTGCCGCGTCCTTTGTCGTGAAAAAGCTTTCCCTCGGACGGACCGCGTTTCAGGTTGTATGCGGGAATCGCCTCGATGGTCCAGCCCTGCCAGCTTTTGGTTTCTCCGTTGGCAATGGGCTTGGCGGTCGTCACAGTCTGGACGACTGCCGGAGCCGCCAGAATTTCGGTGTCGGCCTGGCTAGCGTCTTTAATTGAGTCGGGGTCCATGTGGTCCCCGTGAATGTCGGTAATCAGAATGAGGTCGGCCTTGGGCAGTCCGGTGAACTTCACGGGCTTCACGGGATCAAGATAGATGGTTTTTCCGCCCGCCTCGATCAGGGTGCTGGCGTGGTTGAGCGGAGTAATTTTGACCGGGCCGGCCGAGGTGGGAAAGGTCTGCGCTTGGTCCGCGGCATGGGCGATCAGCGCTAAGGAGAACACAGATGAGATGAGAATCAGGATTGCTTTCATGCTTGACCTCGCTTCAGTTTCAGATCTACACGCGTAGCGTACAAATTACTCTTCCTCTTCCTTCACCTCGCCGCGCTCCGTCTTCGCCTTCTCGATAATCTTCTCCTGCAACTGGCCCGGCACCACATCGTAGTGATGCATCTCCATGTTGAAGCTCCCGCGGCCTTGCGTCATAGAAGTCAGCTCGACGCCATAAGTCAGCATCTCGGCCATCGGCACCTCCGCCTTCACCACGGTGTTGCCGCCTTTGTTGTCCATGCCCTGGATGCGTCCGCGGCGGCTGTTGAGATCGCCCATGATGGAACCGGCGAAGTCGTCGGGAACCGTGATTTCTACGGCCATGACGGGCTCAAGCAGCGTGGGCTTGGCCACTTCCATCGCTTTTTTGAACGCGATGCGGCCCGCCATCTGAAACGATAGATCGTTCGAATCGACATCGTGATAGGACCCGTCATAGAGCACGACGCGAAAATCGACCACGGGGAATCCCGCGAGATAGCCGCGCGCAGCTGCGTCGCGAATTCCCTTTTCCACGGGTGGAATATAGTTCTTCGGAATCGCGCCGCCGAAAATGTCGTTCACAAACTCGAACTCGCCGCCGCGCGGCAGCGGTTCCATCCGGATCTTGCAGTCGCCGTATTGGCCATGGCCTCCGGTCTGTTTCTTGTGGCGTCCCTGCACGTCGGCCTTGCCGCGAATGGTTTCGCGGTATGGGACCTTGGGCGCTTTCAGAACGACTTCGGTGTGATAGCGCTTCTTCAGCTTCGCAACGATCACTTCGATATGCTGCTGGCCGGTGCCCGCGATGAGGAATTCTTTTGTTTGAGGATCGCGGAAGAAGCGCAGCATCCCGTCTTCCTCCATCAGTTTGTGGATGCCCGGGCCCAGTTTGTCTTCATCGGCACGGCTCTTGGGCTCGATGGCAAAGGTGATCGCCGGCTCCGGCAGTTTCACGCGAGGATACTGGATGGGCGCCGATTTATCCCCAAGCGTATCGCCCGTGAGCGTCTCTTTCAATTTTGCGACAGCGCCGATATCGCCCGCGTGCAGCTCGGGAACCGGAATCGCCGTCTTTCCCTGCATGACCTGGATGTGCGCAAATTTCTCCTGGCCGCCGCGGGCGAAGTTCTGCAGCGTGGCGTCATTCTTCAGCACGCCCGAAAAAACTTTGAAGTACGAAATCCGTCCTGCAAACGCATCCGACACCGTGCGGAACACATACAGCGAAACTGGCTCTTCGTCAGATTCATGGCGCTTGGGGGCGTCGCCGTTTCCGCCAGCTTCGCCCTGCACCCAATCGTGCTCGGAGGGCGCGGGAGTGTAGTCGATGATGAAATCCATGACGCGGTCGGCGCCGACGTTGCCCAGGCCTGAACTGAAGATGACCGGGAAAATCCGATCTTCGCGGATCGCATTGTGGAGTGCCGGAATCAGATCTTCTTCGCCCAGCGTGCCGGCCTCGAAGAACTTTTCCATTAACTTGTCGTCGCCCTCGGCCACCAGTTCCACCAGCATCTCGTGCGCTTCCTGCACCTGTGCCCGCATGTTGGCGGGGATCTCGGTCTCTTTGCCCTTGCCGTTGCCGCCCAATTCGTAGGTGTAGGCCTTCATGCGCACCAAGTCGACCACGCCCGTCAAACTTTTCTCGCTGCCAATGGGGAGTTCGATCGGAATCACGTCGCGGCCAAAGGCGTTGGTCAGCGATTCCAGCACGCGCTCGGCGTTGGCCCGGTCGCGGTCCATGCGGTTCACCACGATCAGCCGCGGCGTCTTGTACTCTTCGCAGTAATTCCACACGCGCTGGGTGACGACCTCCACGCCGGCCACGCCATCGACGACAACAATGGCTGCGTCGACCACGGGCAGCGACATCTTGGCCTCGTGGACAAACATGCTGAATCCGGGGGTATCGAGGATATTGATCTTGGTGCTGCCCCACTCGACGACGGCGACGCCGGTGGCAATCGACATCTTGCGCGCGATTTCTTCGTCGTCGTGGTCAGTGGTGGCCGAACCGTCGTCGACACGCCCGAAGCGCGGGGTCGCGCCTGCCGTGTACAGCATGGCCGAGACGAGCGTGGTTTTGCCCGCGTGCCCGTGCCCTACAATCGCTACATTACGGATGTTTGCTCCCGAATAGACTTTCAAGTTGGGCTCCTTCGGCAGGCGTGGGAAGGAAACGGCCTAGAAATGAGGATTAAGGACAGCAACAGGCCAACCCAGCATCCCCTGCCAAAACTAAGGATGCTACCACGCGGGTAGCGGACACCTCAACAAGGACGGGAGCGTGTACGCTGAAGTAGGTATCGCTAAAGCGTCGGCGGCAGGCGTCATCTCGAACTCGGCTAGCTAAAGCCGTGCAGCCCTCTCAGGTGAGGCCGGGGATCGATCTTCCGGCGCCAAGGCACGATCGGGAAATCCTTGACCGCCGGGCTTCTCGCCGTAGTATCATCTTCTCCGCATGTTGGGCGGATATAACAGCCAGGAGTGGATCGCGCGATACTCGCGAAGTCACCAGCACCCGGTCAACCGCGTCTGCCACACCTTCGGTATCCCCCTGATTCTGTTTTCCATGGCAGTCTTCGTTGCCGGGTTCTTCGTCCATCGCTTGTGGCTTTACGCGCTGGCGCTCTTCGTGATGGGCTGGATTCTCCAGTTCGTCGGCCATGCGTTTGAAGGCAAGCCGCCCGAATTCTTCAGCGACTGGCGATTCCTCTTTGTCGGCGTTCGCTGGTGGTGGGCAAAAATCAACGGCAAGGCCTGACCCGGTTGCTGTGTGTCGGGCCCCGTCCGCCTCTGCTTGCGCCCGTTCGGGATTATGTTCTACGCTTTTCCCAACCTTGGGGCTCTGATTCACTCAACCAACGTGCGGCGCTTAACCGCCAGACTTCTGTTGTGGTTCGCCCTCGCAGGAACATTCGTTCCGCCCGCGCTGGCGGCCACTGCTGCGCCACCGCATGCCTGCTGCGTTCGCAAGGCGGCACCCCAGTGTCATGGCTCAGGCCCCGAAGCTGACCAGCGCACGGTTCACAGCACAAGTTGCTGCAATCAAGGCTGCGGTCGTGGAGTCCCGACCTCTCGGTCAGCCTTTCCAGAATCCTCGCTGGCAGTCGCTGTCGCTGATCATGTCGATGTCCGCTCGCGGACCTGAGTGCCCAAAATCCGCTAAAGCTAAAACCGACGGAATGATGGCAAGGAAAGCGATACCGTATCCCGGCAGCGTGTGTTCGTGGCCCGCAACCTCCACATGGAAACCGGAACCATCACCGCGTAGGCAGCCATCGAACCCCCGAATTCCTTCCGGTAGCGTTTCGCATTGGCGTCCATGGAATTCCCCAAGTCGAGCATGCTTTACATCGATGTCAAGAGTTCTTTCGCGAGCCGCGGAAAGGTCAAGAGAAAGAAAAGAGGATGCGCTTAGATCGCGAGGAAAGCGGCGCGAAAGAAAAGTACTCATAGAAAACGGAGTCGACCTGAAGGTCGACTCCGAGAAAGTTCCAGTTCGAAACTTCCCTTTCGTGCTGCAGGCCTACTGCTTCTCGCCGAAAAGATCCGACATCGCCGCCGTGGTTGAGTCGCAAGCGTGATTCAGGCAGGGAAGATTGAATCCGCCCTCCAGCGTACGCAGCAGTGAGAAGTGGGTGTAGAACTTTGCGCTAGGCTTGCCGTGCGAGCCGAAGTTCGTGTCCACGATTGCGATAACCTGGTTCGTATTCGGCGCGGCCGAATAGTCATTCTCGTCCCAAATCACGACGATGGCGGTCTGCCCCTCCTTCCACACCGGAGAAGCGTGAATAGCGGTCACGATCTTCTGCACCGTCTGATCGCCCAGAATGATCGAGGCGGGATTCAATCCAGCCTGCGTGCCGTTGTCGATCGGGTCGAAGTTGCAGAACGCACCGGCGTTGCCCCGGCCGTGCTGATCGTTGCACTGGTTGGGCGCGATCAGGGAAAATGCCGGCACATTACCGCTCGCCAAATCGGCCCACAGCCCGCGCGCGCCATCGAAGGGAACCATCTGGTTCAGGCCGAGCGTCGGATGGGTGCCTTCCTGTACAGACTGGAAATAGGCGAATGGGTTGTGCTTTACGGCGTAGAGCTGCACGATTTCCCCGTGGTTGAGCGGCGGCGTCAACTGCGGATTGATCTTGCTGAAATTCGTGAAGTTGGTGAAGTTGCCGTCGCTGTAATTGACCCAGTTTGCGCCTGTCATCGGAAGATCTTCCTGATAACTCTTCCAGGTTTTCCCGTTGGCGACGAGCTGGTCAGCGATCGTAATTCCCAGCGTCGTCGTCGAGGCTGGATAGGAAACCTTCCCGTCCAGATTCAGATCGCAGGGAGGTGCGCTCACTTCGTTCGAGCAATCCACTGCGGGCGTAGCCGCTTCGGTGCCGCTGCCGGTAATGGGACAGATGGACGCCGCGTTCGCTTCCAAGTTGGGAGCTCCCGTCGCGAGATTCGGCATGCACGAAGTGTTGTGCCACAGGGGAGGATCGTCGTCCAGAACGCCGAAATTCGATCCGCCCACAACCTCCAGATAGTTGGTGAGGCTGGGATGGGCGACCGCGAAGTAGTTGGTCGCCAGGTTGGCGTTTTTCGCATACGAGTTGATGTAGGGAGCGTTGGGGTTGCCGATGATTTGGCTGTAACCGTGATTTTCCATCATGATCACAAACGCGTGATCGAGGTGAGGGACGCTGTTTGGTACCGCGCCTTGCTGGGCGAAAGCCGAGCCAACGAGCGCGACGAACAGGCCCAGAGCTGAGGTGGTCTTTTTGACGTTCATGATTGTCTCCTGAACTTCGCGAAGCTTGGTGTCGAACCGAGAAATTGGCTCCCAAGCGTTTTCAATCCTGCCCGGGACGCGGAAATCCGGCCGAGGCGACCTAGAGACCCTAGCCGGGATTTGTTACAGCCCGGTGACAGCGACGTTAAGATCGGGTGAAATTCCCCCCGGACACTCCGGACAGAGGACAATTGCGCGGCTGCGCATTTCGTTCTACCATCCGAAGCAGTGGCTATCGCCAAGAACAATCCCAGCCTCAATCCCAACCGCGAGCGCCTCGTTTCTGGAGCGCCGGTTGAGGACGATTCGTCGTTTGAGCTGAAGCTGCGGCCGCAGCGGCTGGCCGAGTTCATCGGCCAGAAAAAGGTCAAAGACAATCTGGCGGTGGCGATCGAAGCGGCTCGATCGCGCGGCGAGGCCATGGACCACGTGCTCCTCTACGGGCCGCCAGGGCTCGGCAAAACGACGCTCGCCAACATCATCGCCAACGAACTCGGCGTTCACTTTCAGCCGACGGCGGCGCCATTGTTGCAGATCAAAGGCGATCTGACTGCCATCGTCACCAACATGCAGGACAAGCAGGTGCTTTTCATCGACGAAATCCACCGCCTGCAGCCGGTACTCGAAGAGTTGCTCTATTCGGCGCTGGAGGATTACAAACTCGACATCATCATCGGACAAGGTCCGTCGGCGCGAACCCACACGCTCGAAGTGAAGCCGTTCACGTTTGTTGGTGCCACCACCCGGGCGGGATTGATTTCGGCTCCGCTGCGATCCCGCTTCGGCATTGTGTTGCGGCTCGAGTTTTATGCCCCGGAAGATTTGCAGGTGATTGTGGAGCGGTCGGCCGAGATCCTAGGCGTCGAAGTGGATGATGCGGGCGCCAAAGAAATCGCTGGCCGTTCGCGCGGCACGCCCAGAATCGCCAATCGCCTCTTACGCCGCGTGCGCGACTATGCCCAGGTGCGCGGCGCCGGAAAGATCGACGAGCCCACCGCCAAGGCTGCGCTCGAAATGCTGGAAGTGGATCAGTACGGATTCGACGAAGTCGACCGCCGACTGCTGCTCACCATCATCGAGAAATATCAAGGTGGTCCGGTCGGTGTGAATACCTTGGCGGCGGTGCTGGCCGAAGAACCCGACGCCATCGAAGAGATCTACGAGCCTTTTCTGATGCAGATCGGATTTCTGAACCGCACTCCCCGCGGCCGCGTCGCCACCCAGTTGGCTTACGACTATTTCAAAATCACGCCGACACGAAGACAGAGTTCGCTGTTCTAGACTGCACATGTCCTGGAACGTACATGGGTTCGGCTCTTTCTGAAAATCTCAGACAGACGCTAAGCCCTTTAGCGTCATTCGAAGGCGAGCGAACGATCCGAGACGTAGCCGCTATCAACCTTGTCCCACAGAGCAGTTCCCTCGATCATTTCCGAACCGCGTATCTGATCAGGGGTAAAGGGAGTGAATCCAATCAATCCCCCGCCCGCGTCGCTCGTGTTTGTCGACCGGTGAGGCGCGCTGCCGCCGTTACCAGCGTGATAGGCCTTGTACTGACTGGTTTCCCAGCTCATGGCGGCAAGTAACCACTCCACCGGGACGCCAAACATTGCGGCGACTGTGCGCGCTTTTACGACGAATTCATGTCCACGCGGCGCTCAAAATAGCAGGCCGGCAAGAATCGCCATCCTGCCCAGGCACTCGTGCCGAATCACGACTCCAAGCGGCGTCCCCCCTGGGAGGTCATGCGGGTACCCACAGTCGCTTCTGCGAGTTGCGGGATCCAGCACATAACGTTCTTTTTATGTTTCATTACCCGGCCGATAGTGTATCGTTTTCCCATTCTCCGTTAGGGGGTGGAGAAGGAGCTGCGAGATTTGCGTCTGTACCGAGTGCTGAGTCAAAGGACCAATTCTCTCGCGAAATTAGCAGTTCTTCTAGTCAGTTTTCTGTCCGCAATAGAAGTGCCTGCCTCGGCTGTCTTGCTTGGCTGTGCGCTCGCACAGGATCCGAGTCAAGTTTCGCAGGAACCCGGATCCTCGCAATCGGCTCCCAGCCAGCAGAATCCGCCCTCCACGCAGCAAAACGCGCCGGAAGCGCACCCAAGAGTCCTCAACCCACCCATTCCGCCTTCGCCACAAAATCCTTCCCCCTCGGCGCAGTTGCCGGAACCTCCAGTCAAAAATCCGGACACGCAGCCGGCGCCGAAGCCCGCAATCGAACCCCCCACGCTGACTATCCCGCGTCTGCCGCGCGCTCCCGCGTTGGATGACTTTCTCAGCATGCAGCCCAAGGGAGAAATCGCGCAGCAAATGGCGAAGGTTACCGGATTCACCCAGCGCGATCCGCATGACGGAGAAGCCGTCTCCGAACCGACGGATGCTTACCTGGGCTACGACCAGAAAAATCTATATGCAGTCTTCGTATGCTTCGACGATCCCCGCCAGGTCCGTGCCCGCATGTCGCGCCGTGAAGACGTCTATGACGACGATGAAGTCGAGATCATGCTCGACACCTTTCACGACCGCCGCCGTGCCTACGCATTTCAAACCACGCCGCTTGGGGTCCAATGGGACGCGATCTGGACCGAGGCTTCCCGCGAAGAAGAAACCAGCGCCCACTTCGACACCTCGTTCGATACCGTGTGGGATTCGCGCGGCAAGGTGACCGAGCGTGGCTTCGTTGTCTGGATGGCGATTCCCTTCAAGAGCCTGCGTTTCCCCTCCGCCAAACAACAGGAATGGGGCATCATTTTGTATCGCGGCATTACCCGCAAGACGGAGAATTCTTTCTGGCCCCACATTTCGCTAAAAATGGAAGGCCGCCTGGGTCAGGCCGCCACTCTCAGCGGTCTGGAAGGAATCTCGCCGGGCCACAGCATCGAACTCATTCCTTATGGCTTGATGCGCAGCTTTCGCGCACTCGACACTCGCGACTTCTCCAATCCTTACTTTCAGAAGGCTACTGCTCAGGGCCAGCCCGGCATGGACGCGAAGTTCGTCATTCGCGATCGCTTCGTCGTCGATATGACCGCGAATCCGGACTTCAGCCAGGTCGAGTCCGAAGATCCGCAGATCACGGTCAACCAGCGCTACGCCGTCTATTTTCCTGAAAAGCGTCCCTTCTTCTTGGAGAATGAAGATTTTTTCCGTACGCCGATGGATTTGTTTTTCACTCGCAGCATCGGCGACCCTTCGGCCGGAATCCGTCTCACGGGAAAAGATGGCCCGTACTCCGTAGGCCTGATGGCTGCCGACGATCGCAGCCCCGGCTTGGCCGTACCCGACAGCAGCCCGGTCTCCGGTATTCGCTCGTATTTCACCATCGCCCGCGTGAACCGCGACATCTTCCGCCAGTCGAGTGTCGGCGCTCTCTACACCGACTGGGAGTGCCCCACCACGGGAGAATTCAACCGCATCGGCGGCCTCGACACGCACCTGAAATTCAATCCCAACTGGACGCTCGACGGACAGGCCGTCGTCACTTCGAGCCATCTGAACCTGAACTGCGAGGGCAACCTCTATCCCTTCAGCTCCGGCAATCGAGGAAACAACAATTATTACGCCGGCCCGGCCGAACAACTCCACCTGCATCGCGACGGCCTGCACTTTAGCTACGACGGAATCTATAACGACATCAGCCCCGGCGTCGTCTCCATCCCCGGGTTTATCAACCGCGTCGATATCCGCGAGACCACGCAGGAAGCGGATTACCGCTTTCGCCCCAGGAAAGGCTGGGTCGTCGATTGGGGCCCGTCGGTCACCGCTCGCTACGACTTCGACCACACTGGTCTGCGCCTCGACACCGACTACGGTCCCTACTTTGCGATCCAGGGACGAGGCCAAACCGTCATTCTCCTGCGTCCCTACGAAGAACTGCGCGAACGTCTGCGCCCGCAGGATTTTTGTTTCTACGGATACGCGCTCTACTGTGCTCCGACGATCTTGGGCGATCAGGACTATCACGAACACACCAGCGGCGCTTCCATCCAAACCGGCTACTTCAAGAAAGTAACCCTCCAAGCGAGCTATTACTGGGGAGAGGGCGTGAACTTTGTCGCCCCGCCTCCGGCGCCTCTGGAAACCCCCACGCCATTGAATCACCCGTTCCTGGCGAGCCAGGACACGGCCCAAGCCAGCTTGACGTTCCGCCCGGTGAAGCCGCTCAAGATCGAGAACACATACCTATTCGATCGTCTGCGGGCTACCACCAGCACCTATCTGTTCGAACAGGCGCAATTTCCTGGCGCCGGGCGCGGCATCTTCAACGACCACATCCTGCGCAGCAAGTGGAACTGGCAGTTCACTCCCCAGCTTTCTGTGCGCCTGATCCTGCAATACAACGCGCTTCTGGCGGGAACGCCGGGCGTCGGATCCCCTTATACCTATCTGCCGACCTCGAAGCAGTTCAACGCCGACTTCCTCATCACCTACCTGGTCCATCCGGGAACCGCGATCTATGTCGGCTACAACAGCGATCTCCAGAACCTGAACGTGCAGCCGGGCGTCGGCGTGTTCAGCGCGCCGAAGAACTACCTCAACGACAGTCGCCAGTTCTTCGTGAAAGCAAGCTATTTGTTCCGGTTCTGAAAAAGCGGTCAGCTCTCAACCGTTAGCTCGAAACCTGCGCCGTAGGCTGCCATCAAGTAGCGTCGGCGCCTTGCCGGCTGTAGCGAGGGCGCCCCGCCCTCGCACCCCGCGAGCGAGTTGCCCGCCGGAGGGCCTCCAAGATGGTGCTAACTGGCCCGTGCTGATGGCTGAAAGCTGACAGCTGGAGAGCGGTCCCCGATTGCTGAATCCAGGCCGAATCCGGTAGAATCTAATACTCGAATCGAGGTAAGGACCAGCTATGAAAGCAGCCATTCATCCGGCATACAACGAAGTGCGCGTGCATTGCGCGTGCGGCAACGCATTTATGACCCGTTCCACCCATAAGGGCGACATCAGCGTAGAAATCTGCTCGAACTGCCATCCTTTCTTCACCGGCAAGCAGAAACTGATGGACACCGCCGGTCGCGTCGAGCGTTTCCGCCGCAAGTACGCAAAAAAGGACGCCCCCGCGACCGCTGCGAAGTAACTTTTCGTCACGGATTCGCGCGGATCAATCCAGATTCAGCCCTCGCTCCGGCGGGGGCTTCGTTTTGCCTGACCAAGTAGAATAAAACCGTGAAGAAGTTCTGGGACAATCCGAGCACAGGTGGCGCGGGCGCCCTCGCCCGCGAGGCAGCTCCACCGCAGTCCGTCCCTGCCAGCCCTCTCCATTGGCACCGCCGCGATTTCCCCCGCCACGGTCCTTGCGCCCATGGCCGGGGTTACCGACACCGTCTTCCGCCGCTTCATCCGCAACCTCGGCGGATGCGGCCTGATAATGACCGAGTTCACCTCGGCGGACGGCGTCCTTCGCAAAAAAGACCAGAAGGCCAAGCGCTATCTACATTTCTACGAAGACGAGCATCCGATCTCTGCGCAGCTTTTCGGCAGCGATCCTTACGTAATGGCCGAAGCGGCCCGCATGGTCGAAGGCCTGGGCTTCGATCTGGTCGACCTTAACCTGGGCTGCCCCGCGAAAAAAGTTGTCAAGTGCAACGGAGGCTCCGGCCTACTCCGTGACCTTCCTGCCATCGGCAAGATTTTCGAAGCCGTTCGCGCTGCCGTGACAATTCCCTTCACTGTAAAATTCCGCGCCGGTTGGAACGACGAAGAAATCGTCTGTGTCGAACTGGCTCGCATGGCCGAAGGATGTGGCCTGGCGGCTGTCGCGCTGCACGCCCGCACCCGCGAAATGGGATACAGCGGCAACGCCCGCTGGGAGTGGATCGCCGCCGTAAAAGATGCCGTGAAGATTCCCGTCATCGGCAATGGCGACATCCGCAGTCCCGAAGACGCATGCGCCATGGTCACGCAAACGGGATGCGACGCGGTCATGATCGGCCGTACCGCCCCTTCGAATCCGTGGATCTTCCGCCAGATCGAGCAATATTGTGCCGCACTGAACAGTGCCCGAGTGGGGACAGGCGCCCTGGGCTGTCCGGTCGAGCCAGGCTCGATTGGTTTTGATGGCGGCGGTGAACTCGAAGCACAGGAATCGGGCCGTCGGCTCGAAGGACAGCCGGGGGCGGCTCTACCCGCATGGCCGTTGCCAGATCCTCATCCTTACGATCAGCCCTCAGAGGCTGACCGCTACCAGATGATCCGCACCTACTTTTCCATGCTGATCGAAGAAGAACTCCCGGACGCCGTCGGCAAAATGAAGCAGTTCGCCTCCTGGTTCACCCACGGGGTCCCCGGCGGCGCGGGACTGCGCAAGGCGATCTACGAGTCCAAGAACGCCCCCGAGATTCTGAGCCGGGTTGAAGATTTCTTCGAAGCACGTCTGTGCGGCGCGGGCGCCCTCGCCCGCGAAACGGCGGGAGCAATTCCCTCAGGCAACGGTTCGGTGGATTAACGCCTATGCCGATGCGGGCCACCGAATCTTCTCGAATATTGCGCGCAGACGACTCCCCCTGCTTGGGTTAATCATCTCGACGAAGGCTACCCGACCTGCCAGGTGTGAACGGAAGCACGGACGCGCCTCGCGGTTCTGGCTGTCCGGGCCAAATCGGACGCAGTTGGTGAGCATGGCTTTGAGCCGATCGAAGTCACTGCGCACAACGTTAATCCGTTGGTTGGTCACCAAACCACCGAGGTGTTGCCGTACTCCCTGACGCATGACTCGCGTCTTCCGATGATGTACCTTGAATCCTTCTTCCAGCAGAATCGCCGCCACCTGCAGGCCGAAGCGCTCAGCGCCTTTCTCAAATTCCTGGTCAGCCGAAAAGGCAAGATCATCGGCATAGCGCGTATAGCTCGCGCCGCTGGATTTCGCCAACGAACTCAGGCGGCAATCCAATCGATAACAGCCCATGTTTGCCAGCGCTGGCGACGGAGGCGCACCTTGCGGAAGATGGGGCCGCGAATAGAGTCGCCGGACTTCGCCCGTACACACCGGACCGAGATCCGCGGCAATTTCCGCCCATACTTGCGGGGGTGTTGCGTTGGTGCAAATACCTCCGAGAAGATCGGCCACCGGTTCGGGATATCCTAGAGTGCGAAAAAGGCTCTGAATCCGCACCCCGCTGAAGGTAGGAAAGAAATCCTGCAAGTCCATCCGCAGCACAACCCGCCGGCCAACATGGGGGGCAACAAAACTTCTTATGGACCGCCCTTTCACGAAGCCATGCGCTGCAGCATGCGGAGGCACCTTTTCCAGAATCCACATGAGGATCTGTCGCTGCAAATCTTTCAATCGCGGTTTCGGCGCTTCAATCACTCGAATACTACCAAAACGCTTGGTCAGAATTCGGTAGTGATAATGCTGCAACCGCGGCTCATTCCGTTTGTAGCCTAATCCCTTCAAATCTGCGAACCACCGCAATTCGCCTGGATCGAGGCCTAGCCACTTTGCCAGATCGCCCGGAGTCTCAATTGCGGGGAGTTCCCACTGCTCCGCTGCCGGAGTCGGCAGCATCTGCTGGGGTACTGTCAGCAATTCTTTTAAAGAGAGTTCATTTGAATATTTCGATTGAGCTCGCTCAAAGCCCGCATCGTCCCGTAAAAACCGAATGACATCACGGCGCCGGGGACGCGTTCTTCGAAATCTCTTGACATAGCGCTCGGTCAGCGGTCCAAGCCAACGCCAACGTTTGCCCAGAGTTCGGCTGCAACGATAGAAAAGGAGTTCTGCAGTCGGTTCGCCGGCGAGCAGAGAATCGGCCAGCGCAACCAGAAGAGAAGAATCCTGCATGACAAGACGGCAGAACGCTCCAACGAGTCTGACCTTGCGTGAGCAGCTCTGCGCCGGTTGCGCAGCTCAGCTCATGCGACGAAAATCCCAACTCCTTATGTTCCCCTGGGGTAACCCCAGAGAGGCCAAAACCAGGCCCGAGGGCCCAGTCCAAGCCAAGCTTGGAGCGTTCCACCGCGTGGCCAACACTATAGCAGTTTTCGAAAATAGCAGTTTTCGAAACTCGAAGATTGAAGATTGTTGAGGCTTGGGTTTTTGCCGGAGGACCGCGGGGCTAACTCCCTGATGCGACGACTTTCTTGAGATCAACCGGACCACCATCATCTCCCGCCGTGAACGAACCGACCAACTTGTCGCCGGTTCGTTTCAGGGAGATGCTGCCAGTATCTCCGCCCGTATCGAAGGTGATGCTAACTTTGTCACCCTGCCGGCTGCCGCTGACAACCGGAAAGTCTCCGTGACTTGAGCTGATCTTGCCTGACAGAACTCCCTCGGCGTCCTTCAGTTCGAGGGTCACGGTGATGACCTCGCCCGCTTTGTTTGCGGCCGTACCTTCGTAGCGTCCCGCAACCGAGTCGCTGGAATCCGGTGGGGCGCTATGCGGTTGGGCGAGCAGAAAGATGGAGAAGAAGAACAGAACGCAAAACAGGGATACTCGTTCCCGTCGAGACATGCCCCGAAGCTTAGCAAAATCTTCAGCGAAGCGCTATGGTGCGTAATCTCTGAAACGTGAAACTGCGAGGCATGAAGATTCAGGGACTTGCGCCGGAGCGGTCAGCAAAAGCTGAAATCAGAAGACTCCAAAACCCGAAATTCCCACCGTGCTTTGCGCTATATCGTGAAATTTTGATCAGCCATGCCGTGGACGCGCTGCTTTCATGGTGGCAGTGGTCCAGGAATTTCGACCCTCTTGTTGCCGATAACGAGTTTTCAGCTGATTTTGGATTTCCGGGGCGAACAGATCGCGAAAGAACGCCGGACGGATAGCCGGGCTTTCATCATTTGCGCATGCCCAGAGCTATGGTATCGATACTCCCCGCGCCACCATTTTCCCCGCCTCATCCTTGCCGACATAAGCCCAAGGCGTCGTCGGATCGTGCGTGAAGATCGTGAGCCACTTTTCGGGGATCGCCTGCGCGTAATATTCCTTCTTGCTCTCGATCGTCTGTAGCGGATACAGGTCGAAGCTCATTCCCCAGGTGATATCAGTGTGCGCCGAAGTCGGAATCAGATCGGAGATATAGCAAGCGGTCGGAATGTCTGAGGAATCGGGAGGGTGCCCCACCCCTGTCGCGTCTTTTGCGCCAGGGTCGGGATTTTGAGCTCCCCGAATGATCACAGCCAGCATATGTGCCGTGTGCCCAGGAAATGTCTGCACTGAAATGCCCGGCACGATTTCCTCGCCGCCTTGCAGCAGCGTCATCTGCCCGCTCTCGACCAACGGGTCGTAATTGTCCGGCAAATAGCTGATCGCGTCGCGCTCGCTCGGACGCCGCGCATACTGCCACTCTCCTTCGGGCGCGTAATACTTCGCGCGCGGAAACGTCGGTGCGATTTTGCCATTCTTATCGCGCACCGTATTCCATCCGCAATGATCGAAATGCAGGTGCGAGTTGATGACGATGTCGACGTCCTCCGGCGCAACGCCACCCGCCGCCAGATTCTCGAGCAGTTTCGCCGGCTGCCCATAGAACTTGATCATCCGGTCCGAAAGCTTGTTGCCCATTCCGGTCTCAACCAGCACCGTCTGCTTTCCGGTACGAATCAGCAGCGAGTTGAGTCCGGCGGTTACATAGTTCTTCTCGTCGGCGGTCACCCGGCGCGACCACATCACCTTGGGCACGACGCCAAAAAATGCTCCGCCATCCAGCGCATAAGTCCCATCCGAAAAAATGCTGAGTTCAAAGTCAGCAAGCGCGATCCGTTGCATGAAACCAGTGTGCCATACAAACATCCGCAGCCGCGAATTGGCGCGATTGGCGCGGATTGCCACGCATCAAATTCATGAACTCGGCAAATTGTGGCTTCGAGAGACATTCGTGTGGGAGTCGTCGCCCCGGCTGTCCGGCCGGCGAAGCTCGACTACCTTCTGCCATCGCAAAACTAAAAGTCGTTCAAGTCTTGGATTGTTGCTGTTGCGGATCCGGGGGAATCCGTGCAGATCCCTGGCTAGCCTTATCGCCCAGAAAGTTAACCGCACCCACACCCCGATCCCACGACCGTCTGACATCTGACCTTGATGCCAAGCTACCGATTCTGTCCTCTCGGCAACGGAGATGTCGTGGCAGTCGGCACCTGACGGCCGGACCGAACGGAGGGAACCAACTAAGTCCATGCGGCTCAATATTTTGCCCGTAAGTGATTGGTGAGCCAGAGATGGTTTTGCGATTTCGGGCTAACACCATGATTCCACGGGGTGGGTGAGGACACGAACCAGTAACGTCCCATTTTTGGACATCTACCAGCTTGCAACTGTTCAAGGAAATCCCACGCACCGCCGCCGCGGACCTTTCCGAATCTCTGGCGCATCTAATGTTTATCAGTTCATTACTAAGAGAGATTGGAGAACGCCATGATTCAGGTTCGTCCCAGCGAGGAACGTGGAGGCGGAGACCACGGCTGGCTCAAAACCCATCACACGTTCAGCTTCGGCGACTTTTGGGATCCGAAGTGGATGGGATTTCGTTCCCTGCGCGTCATCAACGAGGACTGGGTTGCGCCCAACACAGGCTTTCCCACGCATCCGCATCGCGACATGGAAATCATCACCTACGTTCTCGAGGGCAAACTTGAGCACAAAGATAGCCTGGGGACAGGTTCGGTGATCTTGCCCGGCGATGGCCAGCGCATGACCGCAGGCAGCGGCATTCGACACAGCGAGTTCAATCCCTCGACGAGCCATGCCGTGCATCTGCTGCAGATCTGGATCCAGCCGGAGAAAGCGGCGCTGCCGCCGAGCTACGAGCAGAAGTCATTTCCTGAAAAAGACAAGCGCGGCAAGTTGCGGCTGATCGCATCGCGCAACGCCAGCGACGGATCGGTAAAGATCAATCAGGATGCTCAGCTGTATGTCACGCTGCTCAAGCCCGGCGAAGAAGTCACCCATGACTTCTCTGCCGGACGGCACGGCTGGCTTCAGGTTGCACGCGGCGCAGTCGAACTGAACGGAAAGAAATTGGGTCAAGGCGACGGTGCAGCCATCAAAGACGAAAAGAAGCTGACCATCAAAGGCACAGAAGTCGCCGAAGTCCTGCTGTTCGATCTGGGGTAACGCCACTTCTTAGCCACGGATCTGAACGGATTTACTCGGATCTTTTTGAGGCAGGCGGTTTATCCGTGGAAATGCGTTCAGATCCGGGGCTTCGATTTTTGACGTCAAAAGTTGAATCCGAAACCAATCGAGATCACCGGATAGAACTTGAACGAAGACATGTCGCTGTTCAGTTTGTCTCTTCGGCTTGAATGTTGGCCTGAATCGAGGGATCGGAATTAATAGCGAGGCAATTCGCACCGCTTGCATCGCAAGCGCTTCCATTCAGGTTTAGAGCCGCCTTTGGAGCACCCGTGTAAATCACGCCCACTTCGAAGGGAACGCTGAAACGGCGGTGATTGCGCGGCAAGAGGTTTCCCCAACCCACAGTAATCATCGGTCCGGCTTTGTTGAAGTCCACCTTGCCGTTCCCACCTCCCGGATCAGATAGATCGCTCGCGTAGGACACATGGTTGAGCGTGAAAGTCTGGCCGCCGGGAACGGAGGCGTTCGCCGTGAACTGATTCCCGTTGTACACCAACACACCGGGACTGACGTGAAAGGCTCCTCCGAACGGAAACCAATCGTAATGCGCCTCAACCGAACGGAAGCGCAATTGGCCCGCATAGGCGATACCGTCCGAATGAAAAGTGCGATCGTAGCTGAATGCGTTGAATCCGGCGCGCAGATTGGAATGGCCCGTGATCGGCGTGGCGACTTCCACCCCTGCTCCGAGCAGCGACATCTTGATGCCAATTCCCACTCTAGAGGTTGAGTCGTCGTCTTGAGCAGAACAGAATCTCGCTTGCAGGACGCTTGTGCAAATCAGAATCAGGAATAGGAAGAATGAACGGTTGCCCATGGAATACCTCCGGCTTGTTGGATTCTCGGCGAAGCTGGCGACCACTTCCTATTGAATTCCGCGGTTAGATGCGGATTGGAAGCGAGGCGAAATCCGCAAACGGGAATGGGAAGGTTTGCTAGTCTTCTCCTAAATGCAGCGTCCGGCAGGCGTGACTGCGATCGCGGCTTTATTCGGTTTGGCCGCGATCTATCTGTGGACTATCGGAATGGTAAAGCTGCTCGCGCCCAATGCAATCTCGCTGATGAGCGGAGCGTCGCTCATGTATGGGCTGGAACTAGCAGGTCCATATATGGCGCTGCTGGTCGGAACTGGGTGGGCTCTCGTCGGTTGGGGACTGTTCCGCCTGCACAATTGGGCGCGTTGGGCCGCGATGCTGGTGATGACCATCGGCATCGCATGGCTCGTGCCCAAGATCTCAATGGCAGAAATCGGAGTGCCGATCCTATGGTCAGGACTGCAGATCGCATTGCGCGCTGCGGCAGCGTGGTACCTGGCGCAAGCTCCGGCGGTGATCGACAGCTTCGCCAGGAAGTCGTGAAAATTCTTTCAAAGCTCAGTCGGCTTCCTGCAGCTCGCGAATCCAAATATTGCGGTAGCGCACCGGATTGCCGTGATCCTGTAAGCCCAGCGGCAGTTTGTCCGGACCAGGCTTGTAAGGTGGACGCTCGCCATGCGCGGTCGGTCCGGTCAATGCAACGTTGTCCTGCACCAGCACGCCATTATGCAGGACGGTCACGCGAGCCGGACGAACCACCTTGTCGCCTTTGAACCGCGGACCATGAAAAATGATGTCGTACGCCTGCCACTGCGCTGGCGGACGAGCAGCATTCACGAGCGGCGGATATTGTCCGTAAACGGCAGAAGCTTGGCCGTCAGCATAAGTCTTGTTCTCGTAAGAATCGAGCACCTGAATTTCGTACAGGCCCATCAGAAAGACGCCACTGTTGCCGCGCTCCTGACTCTCTCCTGAACCTGGCGAGGGCTCGGCGAACTCGACGTGAAGCTGGCAATCTCCGAAAGCATCGCGAGAGGAAATGTTGCCCGTCTTCGCTGCGACTTCCATGTAGCCATTCTCCACCTTCCATCTCGCGGGTTTGCCATCGGCATCCATCCAGCGTGAGAGATCCTTACCGTCGAAGAGCACAACCGCGTCGGATGGAGCGCGCCCCGCGGCATCTTGAGTGCCGGCTGTCCCCGGGTCGACGATGGGCGGCAGAGGGCGATTAGGGTCGTGAATTTTCCATTTCATGGGAGCTTGCGCAGAAGAGATTGAAGTGAGTGCTATCAGCATCAGAATTGCGATGATCTCGAACGATCTTCGTATCATGAAAGGCTGCCTCCAGCCGCTGAACATCATACTTGAATGCCGTAAGGCCGCAACAATGACATTCCTGAGCTCTGACCGTAGAATGGTGCCTCGCGATTATGCCCCGACCCACCGGTGTCACCGTGATCGGCTGTGTTTTTCTTGACGCCGGAGTCTACCTATCCTCCATCGCAATGATTGTGCTGGTTGCGCCGAAGGCGCTCTCGACCTTGAGAGCGTTACCATTCCTGTATTTAATCAAACTCATGAAGCCTTATGCGCCCTTGGTGATGGGGCTCATTTGGACGGTCGTCGCGTGGGGGCTTTGGCAGTTGCGGAACTGGGCCCGCTTCACCCCCACTCGGTTGTTAGGAATCGGAGTAGCTTCGGCTCTGCCTGTATTTGTGCTTGACGGCCACGACTCGACATGGCGGACGCTAGGCTTCGGCCAGGCATTATCTTGAGAGTTTGGATTATTTTGTACTTCATGAAACCGTCTGTCCCGGACGTATTCCTGGCTAAACGAGCCGACCAAGTTTCTGTCGGCTCGTCTGTCCAGTAAGCGCTGAGCTTAACGCTTGGCTTTCGCCGGTTCTTTTTCGCCTACGCGTCTGCTGACTTCGAACTTCATCTTGCCGGTCTTCTTGTCAGCCTCCACGATCACGTGATCGCCGTGCAGAATTTCGCCGTCCAGAATCTTGAGCGCCAGCGGATCTTGAATCACCTTCTGGATGGCGCGCTTCAATGGACGAGCGCCATAGTTTGGATCGTAGCCTTGCGTAAACAGCAGGTCTTTGGCCGCATCGGTCAACTCCAGAGAGATCTTGCGGTCGGCGAGCAGCCGGCGAACGTCTTCGAGGCGCAGCTCGATGATCCGTACCAGCTGTTCCTTGCCTAGCGGACGGAAGACGATGATATCGTCGACGCGGTTCAGGAACTCAGGCTTGAAATGGGTGTGCAACAGCTCCTGTACCTGCTCACTGGCTTTCTCAAATTCCTCCGGCGTGCGAATGTTCTCGGATTGCAAATAACTGGAACCGATGTTCGAGGTCATGATGATGATGGTGTTCTTGAAGTCGACGACGCGACCTTTGCCGTCGGTCAGGCGACCATCGTCCATCATCTGCAGGAGCACGTTGAAAACGTCGGGATGCGCTTTTTCGATTTCGTCGAAGAGCACAACCGCATAGGGACGACGACGCACCTGCTCGGTGAGCTGCCCTCCTTCCTCGTACCCAACGTAGCCCGGAGGCGCGCCGATCAGACGCGAGACCGAATGTTTCTCCATGTACTCGGACATGTCAATGCGCAGCAATGCGTGCTCGTCGTCGAAGAGGAATTCGGCGAGAGCGCGCGCCAGTTCAGTCTTGCCCACTCCAGTTGGGCCGAGGAAGATGAACGAGCCGATGGGGCGCTTGGGATCGCTGAGTCCGGCGCGCGAGCGGCGAATTGCATTGGCCACGCGTTCCAGAGCTGCATCCTGACCGACGACGCGCTGGCGCAAGCGCTCTTCCATGGTGACGAGTTTCTTGACCTCGCCCTCGAGCATCTTCGAGACCGGGATTCCGGTCCACTTGGAGACGATGCGCGCGACGTCCTCCTCGTCGACTTCTTCTTTGAGCATTCGCTTGCCGCCCTGACTCTCCATCTGCTTGCTGAGCCTGGCGAGTTCCTCCTCGGCCTGGCGAATCAGGCTATAGCGAATTTCGGCGACGCGCTGCAGGTTGCCTCTGCGCTCTTCCGCCTGCTCTTCGATCTTCAACTTCTCAATCTGTTCTTTAAGGGTGCGAACGCGGGCGATGAGATCCTTTTCTTTTTTCCAATTTGCCTTGAGCGTGTTCGCTTTCTCGCGAATTTCCGCCAGTTCCTTCTCGATGATCGTGAGCCGCTCTCTGGAGTTCGGGTCATCCTCTTTCTTGAGTGCCTGCTTTTCGATTTCAAGCTGCATGGCCTTCCGCTCAAGCTGATCAATGTCGGTGGGCAGCGAGTCGATCTGAATGCGCAGCGACGCAGCCGCCTCATCGATCAGGTCGATGGCTTTGTCCGGCAGAAAGCGATCCGTGATGTAGCGGTGCGAAAGCGTGGCCGCAGCGACGATGGCAGAATCCTTAATGCGCACGCCGTGATGGACTTCGTACTTCTCCTTCAGGCCGCGAAGGATGGAGACGGTGTCTTCGACGTTGGGTTCGCCGACGAAGACGATCTGGAAGCGGCGCTCGAGGGCAGCATCTTTTTCGATGTACTTGCGGTATTCGTTCAACGTGGTGGCGCCGATGGCGCGCAACTCCCCGCGCGCGAGCGCGGGCTTCAGCATGTTGGAAGCGTCGATCGCGCCCTCGGCCGCTCCGGCGCCGACCAGGGTGTGCAGTTCGTCGATGAAGAGAATGATCTGGCCTTGCGAGTCTTCGATCTCCTTGAGGACGGCTTTCAGGCGGTCTTCAAATTCGCCGCGATACTTTGCTCCGGCGAGCATGGCACCGAGATCCAGTGCAACCACGCGCTTGTTTTTCAGAACTTCAGGGACGTCGCCGGAGACAATTCTTTGGGCGAGGCCCTCGACAATGGCGGTTTTGCCGACGCCGGGCTCGCCGATCAGCACCGGATTGTTCTTGGTGCGGCGGGCCAGAACCTGGACGACGCGGCGGATTTCTTCATCGCGTCCGATGACGGGGTCAAGCTTCCCGCGGCGGGCCTGCTCGGTGAGGTCGCGCGCGTAGCGTTCCAGCGCCTGGTACTTGGCTTCGGGATTCTGGTCGGTCACCTGTTGCGAGCCGCGCACGACGGTCAGTGCTTTCAGGATCGCGTCGTAGGTGGCGCCGTGGGCGGCGAGAATCTGCTGAGCAGTGTCACGCTTGAGATGGGTGATGGCAAGCAGCAAGTGCTCGGTGGAAACATATTCGTCTTTGAAGTTGGCGGCTTCTTTGAAGGCTTGTTCGAGCAACTTGTTGACTTCGTTCGACAGCGTAGCCTGAGCCGCGCTGCCAGAAACCTTCGGGAGTTTTTCGATTCCTTTATGAACCTCGGCCAACACAGCTTGCGGGCCGATGCCGATTTTTTCCAGTACGGGCGGGACGATTCCTTCTTTATCTTCCAGCAGCGCAGCTAGAAGGTGGAGCGGCTGGAGTTCTGGGTTGCCGTTCTCGGAGGCGCTTTCGTTCGCGCGCTGGACGGCTTCTTGCGCTTTGACAGTGAATTTGTCCCAACGGATTGCCATGGATTACTCCCTTGTGCAATTTCCTAAATCAGTCATTGAACCATTGGATGACGGCATTAGATTCGCCGATTGCAGAAAACAAAATACAAAAGGAGGCGGTCATTATTCCCGCCTCCCGCGAAAAGAATCGAGCTTCGCTCAATGCCCGGGTCAGAAACCCGGTACCACGCATGTCACTAACGCTTACGCGGCTTTGCTCGGGCTTTTGCCTTCGGCCGTCTTGTTTTCTGTGGTCTTGCCTTCGATCGGCTTCGCGCTGCCCACGCTGACCTTGATCTGCTTCGGCTTGGCTTCGGCCTTTTTGGGCAGATCGATCTTCAACACCCCTTTGTCGTAGGTCGCCGAGACGTGTTCGGTATCGACTGTAGGAGGCAGGGTGAAGGTGCGTGTAAAGCTGCCGTAGTGACGCTCCACGCGGCGGTAGTTCTCCTCTTTTTCTTCTTTTTCGATCTTGCGCTCGCCGTGCACGGTGAGAGTGTTGTTCTCGATGCGGATGTCGATGCCGGCCTCGTCGATTCCGGGCACCTCGATCTTCAGCGTGACCTTGTGTTCGTCTTCGTAGACGTCGACAGCGGGTGCAAAGCTCGATGTGTTCAGAGAGTCATCCTGGGCCGCAGCGCTGTAGGAATCACGGAATACGCGGTTGATGCGGTCTTGCAGGGTAGAAAACTCACGGAACGGCTCCCAACGGGTTAGTACGGTCATGGCTAAATCCTCCTTCAAAGTTTGTTGATTCAGAATTTCGGCGGACCGAGTGAGTTGACTTCAATCGGCGCTCACATGATTAGACGCCAAATGAGCGCAAAAGAATCATAAAAATTGAGTGTATTATTGTCAACTATTATATATGTTTTAATTTCATCAACTTACGTAGGCGATAACGCATTTTAGATAGGCCGTTTCGGGGATATTCAGCAGGACGGGGTGGTCCTTTGCCTGCCCTCGAACCTCGATCAGTCGGATGGTCCGATGGGCGTCGAGGGCCGCATCGGCGAGCACTTCGAGGAAATTAGACTGGCTTACATGATAGGAACAGGAGCAGGTTATAAGGGTTCCGCCGGTTCGAAGCATCTTCAGGGCCCGAAGGTTGAGTTCCTTGTAGCCGCGCAGGGCGGCATCCAGATCGCGCTTGGACTTGGCGAAGGCGGGAGGGTCCAAGACAATCGTGTCGTATCGCCGATCAGAAGACGAATAGTCCTTGAGCAGGTCGAAGGCATTGGCTTCGATCCATTCGATCTCGCGGCTGTTCAAGGCGGCGTTCTGATCAGCGACTTCGAGGGCGGGCCGCGAACTGTCTACACCGGTGACGTGGGAGCAATGGGGGGCGAGATGAAGGGCGAAACCCCCTTGATAACAGAAGACGTCGAGGGCGTCGCCTCTGGCGTACTGGGCCGTGGCGGCGTAGTTCTCACGCTGATCAAGGAAGGCACCGGTCTTCTGACCTTCCTGAGCGTCGTAGCGGAATTGGACGTCGTTCATGGTGAAGGTTGTGGCGGTTTTTTGGCCTTGTAGGGGGCCAGTCGCGCGGGGCGGAAGGGCTTCCAACTCGCGGACTCGCGGGTCGACGCGCTCGATGACCGAGGTGGGCTGAAGTCGAGTGGTCAGTTCAGAGAGCAAGGTCTGGCGGACAGGGTCGGCGTCCATGCCTTGGGTGAGGATTTGTAAGGAAAAAATATCAGCGTAACGGTCGACGATCAGTCCTGGCAGGAAGTCGGCTTCGCTGAAAATTACGCGGTACGCATCAGTGTTGCGGACTAGAGATTCGCGATAGGCGATCGCAGCGGCAATTCGCTGGCGCAGCAGGGCTGGGAAATCTGTGACGAGATCCGGGGAGATCATCCGGATGGCGATCTGAGAGGAACTGGAGTAGAAAGCCGTGCCGAGGAGTTTGCCACGATGGTCGGAGACGCAGACAAGGGAACCGGGAGTGGCCCCGTCAGCGGAGACGATGTCGGAGCGGTAGACCCAGACATGGCCCTCTTTGAGGCGGGTGGTGCCGCGAGGAGAGACTTTGATGGTGGGAAGGGCGGACGGCTCTTTTGGCATGCAGCCATCTTAAACGTAGGGGACACGAGCACTTCAGGCGGGGTCGAGCTGCGCTCGACGACCGGGCCAGCGACCCGGTCCACACTCTAATAGCCGGAACCTACATCGAGCTTAGCTCGACGGACAGCCGGAGGCGGCTGTCCCCCATAGAACCTTCCCGAGTACAGCTGTCCCCCACACAGAGTTCTTTTCAGAGAGCTTTACCTGGCGGCTTGTTCGGTCGAGGTGGTTGGGGCTTGCGGCTTGACGTGAGAGCGGGTAGCCGCTTCGTAACGGGCTAGGTCCAGATCGGCTCGTAGAGAGTCAAGGGCGACCATGGGAAGCTCGCTGCCGAAGGCGTCGAGTTCGTTTTCGCTCCAGCCACCGTTCAGGCGCACGGCGTCGGAAATGTCCTCGGGGAAGCCTTGGCGGAAGTCGCCTTCGCGGATCAGAATGTCGCCGATCTGGCGTCCGGTGTGCACGTCGTAGACGCGGCGGCTAGCCTGTCCACGAGCATTGGTCAGACACAGAAACACTTCGCCGATTCCGCCAAACTCCGAGCGGTAGTACCAGGCTTGAGAGGCGTCAATTTTGGGATGGTGACGTTTGGGCCGAGTCGTCGAGGGCTTCTGATCGGCAAGTTCGTCGGCGGGGTTGAAATACAGAATGCGCTGGCAGGAGTCGCACACGATGGTTTGCGTGCCGGAACGAACTTCGTTATAGGTCTGCGGGCGGAGCATGACGCGGCAGGCCATACACTTCTGATCGCGAACCTCGGACAGGCCGCTACCGCGAAACTTGGAGACGCGCTCGTAGTGACGGAGCAGGTCGTCGTTAATGCCGGCGCGAATCTGCTCGCGCTTGGCACGCCATGCGGCAAGCAGTTCTTCGTCTTCGGCGGTACGCTGGCGGGCTACTTCTTTTTCTCGTTCGATTTCGGCGGTTTCGGCTTTCAGTTCGGCCTGGGCAGCCTTGACTTCCTTGTCGCGGGCGTCGGCGTTAACCATCATCTCGAGAATCTTGTCTTCGTTGGCGGCGATTTCCTTTTCGGCGAACTGCACCTCGCCCATTAACGCCCGATATTGCTCGTTGGTCTTGACCTCGAGAGATTGGTCGCGGTACTTGGAGATTTTGCCGCGCAGCTCGGTGATGGCTGCGTCGTACTTGCGGCGGGCAGCTTCGTCGGCTTTGACTGCGGCCTGTCCTTTCTCCAGTTGCGCCTTCGTGCCTGCAAGTTTCTGCTCGATGACGGCAACCCGCCTAGGGAATTCGGCGACCTCATCCTGCAGACGACGGATTTCCTTGTCGGCGTCTTGCAGTTTCCGCAGATTCTCTATTTCAGGAAGCATTGAGTATGCCTTGATTCTAGCATGGGGGGGTAGGGAGTCTCGGGCTCCCTCGGGCTCCCTGGGAGGATATCTGACCGGTCGGATCGTCTATTTCTTGATCCCACTTTGATGTTTTAAACCAAATCTGACCGCAAAGGATGCTAGGGATTTCGCCTAGGTCGCCAGAAGCGCGGTTGCAGAAAGGAAGGGTATCTTAAGGGGCTCATGCGTCAAAAGGATAGGCGGTGTACACTTTTCAGTTCTGTACACGCTCGGTTCGGGCGGTAGGAACTCGAAATTATTTCTTGCCTGCGAGGTCGCTTCTTGAAAAGACACACTTCCTTCGTCGCTAGCATTGCCGTGCTCTCGCTGATCTTCGCCGCCATTGCTTACAGTCGGGCGGAAGCGCAGACTGCTCCGACCAAGCCGCTGACCATTGAAACCATGTATCAGCCGGGAGGCTTGACGGGGCGCGCGCCTGAGACCACGGAGTGGAGTCCGGACGGGACCAAACTCACGTTTGTGCAGCGCGATGAAAAGGGAGAAAAGGGCGAGTTGTGGTACGTGGATACGGCCACTGGGGAGAAGAAAGTGCTGGTCAGTGCGGCGAAGCTGGCGTCGCTGGATCCGGACGTGAATAAGGTCAAGGATGAAAGGGAGAAGGAGCGTCGGACGCGATATCACGTAGCGGCTTATCTGTGGGCGCCCGATTCGAAACATCTGATCTTCGATTCTCAGGGGCAGCTTTGGCTCTACGACTTGGGGAGTGAGACCGCCGTGCAGTTTACCTCCGCGCCCGATCCTAGCGGAGATCCAAAGTTTTCTCCCGATGGCGGGCACCTGGCGTACGTGCGGAAGCACAATTTGTATGTTCGTCCGATCAGCGGCAAGGACGAAAAGCAGCTGACCAAGGACACCGGCGACAACCTGTTCAACGGGGATATTGATTGGGTGTACGCGGAAGAACTGGCCGTGCGGAGCAATTATTTCTGGTCGCCGGACAGCAGAGAAATCGTGTTCATGCACATGGATGAGACCAAGGTGCCCATCTATCCCATCACCGATTGGATACCGACGCATCCGAACGTGGAGAACGAGAAATACCCAAAAGTGGGCGATCCGAATCCGGCTGTGAAGCTGGGAGTGGTCGAGGCGGACAAGGGCAAGGTGCGCTGGCTTTCTCTGCCCGGCGATGAGGAATCGTACATTCCGCGCTTCGGGTGGGTGCGCGACGGAGTGATTTGGGCGGAAGTGCTGAACCGGACCGAAGACAAGATGGACCTGTATTTCGTGGACGCGAAATCAGGGAAGTCGCGCATTGTGCTGACCGAATCTACGCCTGGGGCGTGGATCGACTTCGATCATGTGGAGGTGAGGTTCCTGAAATCCAATGGGCAGTTTCTGTGGCCCAGCTGGCGCGACGGGAACATGCACATTTATCTATACAGCTTCGACAAGCAGAACCCGATGGCCGCGGAAGCCAAGCTGGAGCGGCAACTGACGAAGGGCGACTTCGAGGTGCAGGGAATTGAGGGTGTGGACGAGGCGGCGGGCACGGCGTTTTACTCTGGGAACAAGGATGATCCGCGGCAGTCGCACATTTTTTCGGTGCAGCTGGATGGTTCGGGGAGCAAAGCGCTGACCTCGGAAGAGGGAATGCATTCCGCAAATTTCAGCGACGATGGGAAGCACTACACGCATACCTATTTTGGTCCGCAGACGGTGACGACGATGACGCTTTGCGCCGTGGGCGGAGATTGTAAACCGGTGTGGAAGGCGCACGACGCCATCGCCGAATATGGGTTGCGGTCGCCGCAATATCTGGAGTTCAAAGCGGACGATGGGACGACCCTCTACGGGCGGCTCTTGCTTCCTGCAGGTACGCCCGCCAGCGGGAAGATTCCGCTGATCGTGAACATTTATGGGGGCCCGGCGGCGCAGATGGTGAGGAAAGGAGCGCCTGATCCTTTCGACGAAATTCTTTCGCGCAAGGGCTTTGCCATTTTTGCAGTGGATAATCGCGGGACGCCGGGGCGAGATCGTAAGTTCCAGACGGCGATCCGGCACGAATTTGGCGCTGTCGAACTGAAAGATCAGCTGACGGCTCTGGATCAATTGTTTGCGCAGTACCCGCAGCTCGACAAAGATCGCATGGCCATCTGGGGCTGGTCGAACGGGGGATCGATGACGCTCTACGCGATGACGCATTCCGACCGATTTCGCGCCGGCGTGGCGGTCGCTCCGGTGACTGATCAGGTGAACTATGACTCCATCTATACGGAGCGGTACATGGGTGTGCTCAAGGACGACAAGGCAGGTTATGAACAGTCCGATGTGACCAGGTCAGCCGAGAACCTGCACGGAGCGCTTCTGCTGGTGCACGGCACGAGTGACGATAATGTGCATTTCCAGAACAGCATTCAGATGATCGACGCGCTCATCAAGGCGGGGAAACAGTTTCGGCTGATGATTTATCCGAACAAGACGCACAGTATTGCGGGGAGAGATTCGCGGGTACATCTGTTCACCATGATCGCGGATCAGTTCGAGCAAGAGTTGAAGTAGGGCAGCAGTCGGAGGCCGATCGTGTTGCAGTTTGGCGGCTTCGCGTGCGCGGAGCCGCTTATTTGTGCCTGCCGGAGCCTCGTCGCGGAGTTTCCTTAGCGGAACTGGAAGAACTCTCTTTCGAAGAGCTTTCTTTCGGGCTGCTCTCTTTGGCCGAACTTTCCTTCGACGAGCTGTCTTTCGACGGGGTATCTGACTTGGGTTTATCGTCCTTTTTGTCTTTCGGTCCGGAATCTCCGCCCGAGGATCCTTGCGACGAACCCTTCTTTGCGTAGTCAGTGACGTACCATCCAGAGCCTTTGAACTGGACCGCGGGTGCGGAGATCATCTGTTCGACCTGTCCGCCGCACTCGGGGCACTTCTTGACCATCTTGTCGGAGTACTTCTGGATTTTTTCGAAGCGGTGGCCGCACTTCTTGCATTCGTATTCGTAAAGGGGCATGAGTGTGAGACGGTTGTGAGGAACAACCCGGTTTCATATTGATTTTAGGGGCGGGGGTTCCGTGGCGTCAATTGTGGCGGTAAATGGACGCGCCTGTGGCGCACGTTTCTTTCGCCCCTCCCGGGACTTGTTCATTTAGCTTCTTAAATCCCACGGCTCGCGCCGTGGGCTGTTTGTTTCGCCGCTTCGCGGCTGATACGAATATTCTGACTACCTTTTAAGCAAGTCCTAAATCACCCATTCCCGTTCTCCAGCAGGCGCTTTGGGGCGTTGTAGCTCCAGGCGGCCTGGATGGCTTTCTGGAGGGGTTTTTTCTTGGCGGTTTTGAGCTGGACGCTGGTTGCTCCGCGGCGTCCCCAAACGCCTTTCACCGGGATAAACACGTCGGGATGATCCTTGGAATAGTAGTGCTGATCTTCGGGAGAGAGCTTCACCATGCCGCGGGTTTTGTCGGGGTAGCCCAGTGTTGCGAAGATCTTTCCGGCAACCCGGAAGTCGGGATGATTCATGTGAGAGTGCTCTTCGGTCTCGGGAAGAGCGAGAGCCATCTTGCGGAAGTCGTTGGCGGTCATGGCGGGCCTCCGTTGCTTACCTCAGGATAAACGACTGGAAGGTTGGAACGTTACGGTCAGCCGTCGAGCGTTGCTCGACTGGACAGCCGGGGGCGGCTGTCCCCACCTGGGCGGTGGTAGACTCCGGCCATGACCGAGGCGGAGCGAGAGTTCGGTGAGGATGGACCTGAACCCGAGGACAAATCCGCGCAGGTGAAATCGAGCGATCAGACGGCTCGTCAGGGTAAGGCTTCTGCGGGGCCGGCGCTCTACCTGGTGGGAACCCCGATCGGAAACCTGGAAGATATTACATTGCGGGCGTTACGGGTGTTGAAGGAAGTGGATGTGATTGCTTGCGAAGACACGCGGCAGACGAAGAAGCTGCTCAACCATTATTCGATTGCGACGCGCATGACCAGTTATCACGAGCACAACGAGATAGCGCGTTCGGCGGAGCTGGTCAAACAGATGCAGCAGGGCGCGAGCGTCGCGCTGGTAACCGACGCAGGAATGCCAGGAATTTCCGATCCGGGATACCGCTTGATTGCCCTGGCGATTCGGCATCGGGTGCCGGTGGTCCCGATTCCTGGGGCGTCGGCATTTCTGGCGGCGCTGGTGGCGAGCGGGATGCCTACGGATTCGTTTCGCTTCAGCGGATTTCTTCCCGCAAAGCGCGGGGAGCGGAGGGCGGCTCTGGAGGCGATCAAGACTTCTCCGCGGACGCAGGTGTTTTACGAGGCTCCGCATCGGCTGGTGGAGGCGGTGGAAGATGTGGTCGAAGTGCTAGGCGCCGGACGGCATGTGGTGATCGCCCGGGAAGTAACCAAGCTGCACGAGGAGTTTCTGCGCGGGCGATCGAGCGAAGTGCTTGAGAACCTGAAGGCGCGCGCGGCGGTGAAGGGCGAGATCACGCTGCTGATTGGGAAGGCGGAGGAGGCCGAAGGGCAGGCGGGGGTGGTGTCGCGGATAAATGCCCGGCAACGGGTGGAGCAGATCATGGCGGAAGAGAAAATTGACGAGAAGGCGGCGCTCAAGAAAGTGGCGAAGGAGCGGGGGATTTCGAAGAGTGAGGCGTATCGCGAGCTGCAGAGGAGCAAATGAATCCGAACAAAGTTGACCCTGACCTTAAGGCGCTTACGGTCGAGCTTCGCTCGACCCGACAGCCGAGGCGGCTGTCCTTACAGGGGCATTGCTACTTCCCTGCCAATTCTTTCTTCACGACTTCGCTGACCATTTTGCCGTCGACGCGCAGGCCGGCAGCGTTGAATCTCGCCATAGCATTTTTCATGACGGTGCCCATTTCTTTCATCGTGGGGGAGCCCATTTCGGCGATGGCGGCCTTCACGCCGGCCACGACTTCGGCTTCTCCCGCGGCTTTGGGCAGGTAGGATTCGATCAGGACGATCTCGGCGGCCTCTTTGTCGGCCATTTCCTGGCGTCCGCCCTTGGTGAATTGCTCGACCGATTCCTTGCGCTGCTTGACCAGCGTGGCCAGCACGGCCTGGGATTCCTTTTCGTCGAGCGGAGCCATCTTCTCAACTTCGCGATTCTTGAGAGCGCTCTTGACCATTCGCAGGGCGGAGAGGCGAGCTTCGTCTTTCGCCTTCATGGCGGTGACGATGTCTTTCTGGATCTGTTCAGTGAGGCTCATGAGGGGATTATAGACGGTGCGCGCGCGACGGTCGCCCGACGACAGAGTTCCATCCCCCTATCTCGCAAAAAATGCCTGATATCGTTGCGCTCGTCACCAAGACCGAACTTGCGGATGCGGTGGAGTTCGATTGGAATGCCGCACGGACAGCCATGCAAGCGGTGCGGCCCGGAATACAGATTTTCCGTCTGTCGGCGAAAACCGGCCGAGGCATGGAAGAATGCTTGGAGTTTCTCTCGCCGCAACTCTCGGAGCATAAAACCTCCGTCAATTCTGCCAAAGGCGATGCAACGAAAAACCGCCACACTGTAGGGCGGAGTCGACCACCCCTCTGCTGAAGCTTCGGTCAACCACTCCTCAAGAAACCCGTCAGCCCTTTAATTCGGCCCCCTTGAACAACTTAAGCATTTCCTCTTCCGCTGGCGGTTCGAGGACGTTATGCGCAGCAAAATCCTCGGCTTGTGGATACTTCGTCTCTCGAATGCGCTCCGCAGCTCGTTTGAAGTCGTAGGACGTATGCCGCCGTTGAACCTCGGGCCCCAGCAACAGCCAATCAGCGCCTGGTTCTCCAAATGGCATTCCCACGCTACCCGCGTTCACGACTCGAGTCTCTCCGGCCGTACGATCAAATTGCATATGAGTATGCCCGCAGACCACGAAAGGCGAGTGAATTCCCTGAAAGACCGGCAACAGCACCGCGTCTGGCGTCAAACGCGTGAATATCTCGGAGTCGTTTCGTGGTGTGGCATGGCAAAACAGCACACTGCCCAGGCCGAGAATCCCTACTTGGAAGGTCGCCGGCCAACTGGCAATCACGCGCTTCTGTTCTGGCGGGAGCTGCTGCGCTGTCCAGCGCACAACCTGTCGAGCCTGTTCGGGGAGAGAACTGCTCTGCGTCCCCGCCATCTCGGCCAGTACCGCAACTTCGCCATTTCCTCGAATGAATTCCACTGGACGATCCAAGTCGAGTAGAAAGCTGAGCGTTTCAACCGGCATTGGCCCCGGCAGCACGTCGCCGCCGACCACGATCAGATCGACCCCCGCCCCCCGAATCTCCCCCAACACAGCTTCCAGTGCGGGAAGGTTTCCATGGATATCGTAGATCGCCGCGACGCGCAAAACGCACCTTCCAGTTGAAAAATTGCTTATTGAGAGAGCGGCTCCTCAGCCCGCGAAAGCCATCGCAAACAGCGGCCTTTAGCCCCGATAGCGGCGATCCACTCAAAACAGCTGCACTGCCTTGGCCTGCTGCACCGCCGGAATGCCCCGCAGTTTCGCCAACACTGCTTCGCTGACGCGCCCATCCACGTGAACCACCGCGATCGCCTCGCGCGGCTGATCCGATTCTTTCTGAACTTCTTTTCCAACCACGCGCCGTCCCAGCGAAAAATCGGCGATGTTGATCGACTCCTCTCCCAGAATCGTTCCTACCTTTCCGATCACGCCCGGCACGTCACGGTTCCGCAGATAAATTAAGCTGCGCTCCAGCGGCGCTTCCACGTCAATGCCATCCACATGCAGCAACCGCGGCGCGTTCCCGTGCAGCACTGCGCCCTTCACTATGTGCTCTTCCACGGAGGTCTTCAAGAAAATCGACAGCACACTTCCCGCGCCTCCGGTCGACGCTTTCGCTTTGTGCGACTCCAGCACATGCAGACCCCGTTCCTCCGCAATCGCGGCCGCGTTGACCAGATTCGCTTTTTCCTCGAGCGCCTGGTTTAGGATTCCCTTCAGCGCCCCGTTTCGAATGAGTTCCGTCTTCCACTCCGCAATGTGCCCGCTGTACCGAATCGAAATCTCTTCAATGCTCCCGTCCGATACCTGCGACAGGAACGACCCCATGCGCTCCGCCAGCACAATATACGGCTGCATGGTCGCATACTCCTCCGCCGAAACCGACGGCACGTTCACGGCGTTCTGAATCACACCGTGCTTCAGATACTCCTTCACCTGTTGCGCAATCTGAATGCCCACGGCCTCCTGCGCCTCGAACGTCGATCCGCCCACATGTGGCGTGAGCAAGACATTTTCCAGCGCCAGCAGCGGCGAATTCTTCGGCGGCTCTTCGGAAAAAACATCGATGGCAGCGGCCGCCACATATTTCTCCTTGAGCGCCTTCGCCAGATCCGCCTCATTTACTAATTCGCCCCGGGCACAATTCACCAGCCGGACGCCCTTCTTCATCTTGGCGATCGACGACTCATTGATCATCCCGGCCGTCTGCGGCGTCAGCCCGACGTGCAGCGTGATGTAATCCGCCGCCGCATACAGTTCGTCGAGTCCGGCGAGCCCAATCCCGTGTTCCTTCGCGACTGCCACGGAAACAAAGGGATCATGGCCGACGAGTGCCATGCCAAAGGCTCGGGCCCGCCGCGCCACTTCTATACCGACCCGTCCCAAACCGATAATTCCGAGCGTCTTCGCGCGCAACTCCGTCCCTTGGAGCGATTTCTTCTCCCACTTGCCGGCGTGCATAAGGGCATCGGCACGGCATAAATGGCGAGCCATCGCCAGCATCATCCCGAGCGTCTGCTCCGCCACGGCGACGGCATTGGCTCCCGGTGTATTCATTACCGCGATGCCTTTGTGAGTGGCCGCTTCCAGATCAATGTTGTCCACGCCGACTCCGGCGCGGCCGATCACGCGCAGCTTTTTCGCATGCTCGAGAAGCTTGGCGTCTGCCTGTACCGCCGAACGAACGATCAGCGCATCCGCAGACTCCAGATGTTCCTCCAGCTTCCCGTCGAGTTGATCCGCCGTAAGCACGGTCCAGCCCGGCTCTTGCAGCTGCGCCACCGCCGATCGAGAGATTTTTTCCGCTACGATGATTTTCACGAATGATTCCTTTAAATGGAGAATCTTGTTTTCAGAAATCCGCTGATTACGGTTTTTCATTGACCTGAAAATGACCGGAAGATGACACCCCTCTGACACACCCTTTCGTCTGACTTTCTAGACTCTTTACTCACTGGGCCCCAGCCCTTGGGAGAACACGATGAAAACGTCTCAGACACTTCAACCCATCAAAATAACAGTGCTCGCGGTGCTGCTTTCTCTCACGCTCGCCTGCGGCTACAACGCCAAGACCACACCCGCGATGGCCGGGTCCATGCCCACGATTGCTGCACTGAGCCCGTCCAGCACAGCAGCAGGCAGCCCGGCGTTCACTCTAACCGTCAACGGAAGCAACTTTGGCAGTAAGGCGGTTGTGAACTGGAATGGCGCCGCCCAAACCACCACGATGGTGAGCGCCAATCAGCTAACCATGGCCGTTCCGGCCGCAGCCGTCACGACTTCCACGACCGTTAGCATCACCGTGACCAACCCCGCCACTTCGGGAACAGGCATGTACGGAAGCGGAGGGACACTCGCCGAGACATCTAGCCCCATGAGCTTCGCCATCAACTAGAGGCTCCGCCACGGCTCGGGGGGCGGGCCGCGCCGTGTCCCCTTTCGCCTGCCCCTGTTCATCCCAGTCCTAGCGGGCATTGGGATCCGGCACCTGGGTGTAGCCGGCCGGCGCGTCGAACAAGCTGGCGTCCAGGCGGTCCTTAGAGTACGAGGTAACTTCGATTGTCATATCCATCAGGGAGCCAGCCGCCGCGGCAGGCTGTGGCGTGCCATTGCTGTTTTTGCTATTCGGGCTAGCGCTATCGCTCTGTTGCTGCTGCTTCTTCTTTCCAAAAAGTCCGCCTAGCTGCTTGCCGATCGCTTCTTTCGTGCTTGTCGGTGTAGAGTTGTCGTTCGAGGGCGGCGGAGTCTGCGGCTGTGTTTTCTGCTCCGCCTGTCCGCCCGCACTCTGTCCGTCCCCGGCTTGTTCATTCGCCATCATGCCGAAACTGGTGTACTGCACCAGTGGCATTCCGTCCATCTTGATGGCATTCTTCTTGAACTCTTCGGTGGCTTGCGACATCTGTGGATTAGCCATCCCGACCGAGCCCGGCAGCCAGTCCAACTCCTTCGCCATCTTCATGTAGAAATCCCGCACTTCTTCGTAGCCCGGGATCGTGCCGTACCAGGAGTCAGCGGTCATCCAGAATGAAGGATTGGATTTCTCCAGGTCTGCTTCTGTCTTCGGATCAGTGGATTTGAACAGCATATCCACGCGCATCTTCATCTCCCTGGCCGGAATGTCCAACACGGTGCGCGTCTGACCCGTGGCCTGCATGTTGAATTTGGGATCCATGGTGACACTCTGTGCGTCTCCATGCTTGGCCGCGGTCTTGGCCTGCTCGGCCTTCATTTTCTCGCGTGCTTGTTCCATCTGTTGCCGGAACTGATCGAAGGTTTGAATCCAATAGGATTTCTTCACGGTATCAACGTGGATGAATCGCTTTCCTTCGAGGTCGATAATCTCTACCGTGCCCGTCGCCTGTTCCGTCCGCATCTGGTTGTTCCGAACCATCGTCGTAGACAGTTGCGGCGCCGTCGCCTGGCGCGCGTTCTTGCTGAATACTCCCAGCGTTTTGGTAACGCCAACCAGTGCTCCGCCTGTCACCTTGCTCTGTTGGGTGTACTTAAAGTCCGCCCGGCTTGTGCCTGCCGTCAGGATGGTCACCGCAATTGCTGCCAACACTGTTCTAAGTCGCATGACGCTGCCCCCAAGCATCGCTTGAATTTTCCCTATTCATGTGCTGCCACGCTGGTTCCGCAACGGCTCTACATCATCGGGTCATCGCCGCCTCGAAGGTACGCGCATACACCTCTTGCGCCGCCCGCACCGCGGCGCCATATTCCACGCTGCGATCGGTCACGCGAGCCAAAACGTGTTCGAGCGCGCCCAGAATCCCAATCGTGTCGAGATAATCGTAGTACCCAATATGCGCGATACGGAACAACTTGCCCTTCATCTCACCCTGCCCGTTCGCGACGACAGCGTCAAACGATTCACGGAACTCTTTTACGATCTTGCTCGAGTCGACTCCGTCCGGCGCGCAGATCGCAGTCAGCGCAGCCGCCGGCGAAGACGCATAGAGTTTCAATCCCAAAGCCTTTGCGCCCGCCCGCGTCATCTCCGCACAAATCTCCGCATTGTGGACCAGGTCTTCCCGGCCTTTGACCAGATTGCCGCTCCCCATGCCCCGCACAAACGTGAGCGCCGCTCCCAGCGCCGCAAACAGCGAAGTCGCCGGCGTATAAGCTGATTCTCCCTTGGCCGCTGACTTCCGTTCCTTGCGCAGATCAAAGTAGTACCGCGGCGAAGTTGTCGTTTCCATACGCTTCCACGCGCGCTCGCTGACCGCGCAATATGCCAGGCCCGGAGGCATCATCAGCGCTTTTTGCGAGCCGCCAATAATCACGTCCACGCCCCAGCTATCGACATTCAGGTGAGTCGTTCCCAGCCCCGTGATCGCATCCACGACCAGAAGCGTGCCGTCGCCGTGAGCTCGCACAATCTTCGCGATAGCTTCCACGTCATGCCGCGCCCCAGTCGAACTCTCCGTCGCCTGCACAAATACTGCGCGCACATCCGAGGTTACCTGGGATCGAATGGCCTCCAGTGAAAACGTCTCGCCGTACGGAACGCTCAGTACGTCCACCTTGCAGCCGAAGGCCTTGGCCAAGCCCGTCCAGCGCTCGCCGAACTTTCCCGCCGTCAGCACCAGCACCTTGTCGCCGGGGGAAGTCAGGTTCGACACCGATGCCTCCATCACGCCTGTGCCCGAACAAGCTAGCACCAGCACATCGTTCTTCGTACCGACGAATTCCTTCATGTCGGCCAGCACCTGCTGAAAGAGCGCTCGGAAGTCTGCGGTTCGATGATGCGCCGTAAACGATGCCATGGCTGTCTGCGCCGCCGGCAACAGGGGCGTTGGCCCAGGAGTAAAAAGACGATTCTTATGCAGCATCGACAAGATCCTTATGAGGGGAGTAGCTGATTAGTGTACCGGAACCGCGCACGCAGAGCACGTTTTCGCCCGCGATTCTTCTAGCGCAAGATCCGGTCGACCGCTGTGATCGAAGTCACAGGAGGTCGACTAGCGAGAGCGGAATCTTCGAGGGGACCGCGTGGCGCGAATGTGAGCTTTGGCTCCGAACCCATGGCATGGTTGAACCAAGCCGAAAAGCAGCGAAAAGGTATATGCAAAGCTCCCGTGGGGCGAAAAAGGTGCAGTTGTCGACCACAACGAGCTCAACCGCGTCCAGTTTTTGCCGCAACTATCTCTGGCTGGGCAATGTCGTAGGCTTCGAACCCTAATCCTTCGTCCTGGCAAACAACGCCTTTGCGATCTCCCCGTTGAGATGCGCATTTCGTTCATTTTCATCCCTAAACGTTTGAAAGTGAAACTGTTTGTGCTGGGCCCGCAAGACGGGTCGCGACGATTTCATCAGGAGCGGCCGAACTGAATCACGACCTTCTGCTGCACGTAGGAGTCAGACGCCCCCGGTGGCATCTGTATTTCCAGCTTTCCGGTCTTCCTGAAAACGGCACCTTCCACGGTGGAGATCTGGCCGGGATTCCACATATCCAGTGCGTAGCGCGTCCCCGCGCGTCCGGAGACCTCCAGAGTCAACTCCGTTCTTCGAGGATTCCATGATTCAGAAAGAACTCGCAGGCCTCGGCCTGCACTTCCCAACGGGGGCAGCTGGTTCGACAGTGTCAAACCGAAATCATTCTTTACACGGATCGCCAAGGTATTCCGACCGCTGCTCACAGGGAATCGCACCCACAAATGCTGATCATTCTTGTTCGGCTGCATTTTGAATGGCAAAGGGCGCCCGTTCATCTCGACACTGATCACGTGCGCGCGCAGGCTGAAAGCCGGTGAAAATTCGACCGAGCAATCTCCGGTGGGCTTCGTCTCGAGTACGACCGTGTCGGCAGTTTTGCGATATTGAAAATCGACGACAGCGTCCCCGGCGCGGATGTTGTGAATCGCGAAGGAGGTCCAGTCCGATGGAACATGTGGAGCAAGCGTGATCTGGCGTTGTTCCGCGTCGATCTGCAGGCCGAACATGCCGCGCAGGATTGGGCTGATGACCATGGCCGCAGACCAGATCTGGTGAGGCGAACTGGTCGCAAACGACTGGTAGTAATCTCCGGAAAGAACTTCGGTAAAGTGACCCAGGGAGCCGTCGGCGCCGAGGAGCGCATTAGCGCGCAGATTAGAGTAGGCGGGAAAGGCTCGATGATAGCGGTATTCAGCCACCGAGGCCCATCCGGTGAAGAGCGGCCAGACCGAGCCGTAGTGGTAGCCCGACCCGTCATAAAATCTCGACTTCTGCGAGATGATTCGCATACCCCAGTCCGTCTGATGATCCTCGGCCGCAAGTTGCGTGATGGTCTGGTCTGCGTGGTCTGGGTCGGACAGACCGAACCACATGGGCACGGTGGTCAGCACGCTGGTCTCATCGGCGGGCTGGTTATCCGGCTTCAAACCATATACATAACTTCTCTTTTCAGGCGACCAGAAGGCCCGATCGAGTGTCGGCTGGCTATGTTCGAACTCCGACGCAATCTGCTTGCTGATGTCGTTCTTGCCGACGAGACGAGCCAGATTCGAAAGCGCCCGCAGCGCCTCGACCGCGAGTCCTGCCTGGTAATACTCACTCTTGACCGGAAGCAGAGGGCCGCCTTCGATCCATCCGTGACCGACTCCGAGGTTCTGTGCGAGCCCCTGCGAATCATAGGTCGAGTGGAAAAATTGATAAGCGCGCCAAACGTTATCCCACTGGTCGCGCGCGAAGGCGACGTCGCCACTCTGGACTGCATAGTCATTCATCGCAATGATGAACAGCGGCGTTGCGTCGGCGGAAACGTAGGCGTAGGGGTAGTCTTTGAACCACGGAACCAGGCTTGCACTCTGCGAAATCTCATGCGGAACCTTGCCATCTTGCCGCTGAAATTTGCTGACGAAATCGAGAGCGGTGCGGGTGGTAGAGTAATCGCCTTCGGCGTTAAGCGCCAATGAAGTCCACAGAGAGTCTCGCCCGAAGAACCAGGCGAAACCCGGACGTTGTCCCACGCCCGAAGTTCGATATCCCGCGACTAGTCCGGCACCGAGATACGGGTTGTTTACCATCCCTTGAATTGTGCTGATGCGCGCCCAGTCGTAAGCTTGCTCGAGGGCCGCGTCGGGCATTTCGAGGCTTACCGTCTTGTCGAGATAAGCGCGGTAGTACTCGGCCGATTCGTGGATCGAGTCCGCATATGACGATAGCAAGTGCTGATAAATCTTCTCGGCGTCGGCACGTCCAGTGACCGACGCAGCGATGACCAGGACTTTGGTCTCTTTTCCTTTTTGCGTTATGCCCAGGCTCAGAGAGTTTTGGTCGGAGGAGGAATAGTTAGTCTCATAGGCGAGATGAGCGGTGTTCGCGGTCGGCGAGCCCACCAACGCAGCGTACTTTCGCGCCTCTTCGCCGAACAGAATGGCTCGTTGCTTCGGGTCCCAATCGACAAACGTACCGCCCAGACCTGCCGGCCATTCCAATTGGAAGTCGCCAGTAAATCCGGCTTCCACTTCCAGCGGTTCCTCGGTCTCAACCTCGAAGAGTATGATCGCGCCGGGTTGGTTCACGGGAACACATAGAGTTTCACGGACGCGAAAAGAATCGCCGACATACAGGATGGATGCGGACTCGGGCTGAACCGTGAGCTCGCGTGCAAGACTTTCCGCCTGCAGAGCGCGATCGCGAACGTGGAAAGTGAGGTGGAAGTCGCGAAAGATCTTCAGCGGATAGACCCAGGCCTCGAACCGTCCCGCTTCGTTGCCAAACAATCCGGCGCGAGCACCGACGACTGGAAGAAACTCCCAGGTGCGAATCGTCCGCGTTAATTCGCGCGCGGCCGCTGGAGCTAGCGCCGGTTGTTGAGCTTGAGCAAGACCCGCGCGGGTCATGCAGATTCCCAGCAGGAACGCGCTACCGAAAACGCGGCATGCCAAACTGGCACGCCGGACACAAACGAGGGAAAGATTCATTGCTGCCTTCACTTTAGAAACGGGAATTCGGCGCGACCGGAACTTGCAAACTCGCGGCACCCTGAATATAAGAAATAGGGGCGAATTCTAGCACGAGCCGAGTGGGGCAGGTAGCGACCTCTTGTTTTCTTCACGCCGGTTTTTTCTGAAATCTCTCAACCGTTCGGCAATTGCGCTTTCGCTTGAAAGCGTACTGGCAATGGCTCGCCCGCCCTGGTTGCGGGCGAACTCCCCACCGCAGCAGAAGCCAGCCTCCCCGAAGGAGGATCCGAGAGCGCCGGGCGGCGACTTGGGCATTCGTTTCGTCAACATCGGGCGCGCGTCTGGGCTGAACGCGAAAACGATCTTCGGGGGCGAGCACAAGAACAAATACCTGCTGGAAACCACGGGCTGCGGCGTGGCCTTCTACGATTACGACAATGATGGCTGGCTCGATATTTTTCTGGTGAACGGCACGCGGCTCGAGGGTTTTTCTGCCGGGACCGAGCCGACTTCACACCTGTTTCGCAATAATCGCGACGGCACGTTCACCGACGTGACCGCGAAGGCTGGAGTTGCCCACTCTGGATGGGGGCAAGGCGTTTGCATCGGGGACTATGACAATGACGGATGGGATGACCTGTTCGTCACCTATTTCGGCAAGAACGTTCTCTATCACAACAACGGTGACGGTACGTTCACCGATGTCAGCCAGAAAGCTGGCGTGGCGGGCAAAGGCACGCGCTGGAATACGGGATGCGCATTTGTGGACTACGATCGCGACGGACGTCTGGATCTGTTCGTCGCCAACTACATTGATCTCGACCTGGCCACCGCGCCGGTGCCGGAATCAGGTCCGTGCCTCTACAAGAGTGTGATGGTCGCCTGCGGGCCACCGGGTCTGCAGGGCGGCAAGAATATCCTGTACCACAACAATGGCGATGGGACGTTCACCGACGTTTCCGAGGCGTCGGGTATTCTCAGTGCGAACGGCACCTACGGCTTAGGCGTGCTCACCGCGGACTTCGACAACGACGGCTGGCCAGATATTTATGTCGCCGACGATTCCACCGCCAGCGCGCTTTACCAGAACCAGAAGAATGGCAAATTCCAGGATATCGCCATTGAAGCGGGATGTGCGCTGAGCCCCGATGGCAAACCGCAAGCGGGGATGGGAGTCTCGGCCGCAGACTATGATCTGGACGGAAATCTCGACATCGTCAAAACCAATTTCGCCGGGGATACTCCCTCTCTCTATCACAATCAAGGTGGGGCCAATTTCGAAGATGCCACGTTCACCGCAGGACTGGGCGCGCATACCCAATTCCTAGGCTGGGGATGCGGATTTTTCGACATGGATAACGATGGCTGGGCGGACATTCTGATCTGCAACGGGCATGTTTATCCTGAAGTCGAGCAACTGAAGACCGAAGCTGGTTATGCGCAACGCAAATTGCTTTATCAGAATCTGCGCAACGGTCATTTCGCCGATGTTTCGTTTCAGGCCGGACCGGGCATCTCGGAGCCGAGTCCGTCGCGAGGGGCAGCGTTTGGAGATTTCGACAATGACGGAGACATCGACGTGGTTGTTAACACGGTCAACGACTTTCCCCAGTTGCTGCGATGCGACACGAAACTCGATAACAATTGGATCAAGATTCGCACGATCGGAACGAAGTCAAATCGCAGCGGCATTGGAGCGCGGTTGAAGTGCGTGACTCATCTGCCTGGAGAGCAGAAGCCCCATCAGCAGATCGACGAAGTTCGCAGCGGCGGCGGTTACTGCTCGCAGAATGATCTGCGGGTTCACTTTGGATTGGGCAAGGCCGAAAAGGTCGATGTGCTGGAGATTCGCTGGCCGAGTGGGCAGACCGATACGCTGAAAGACATCAAGGCAAACCAGGTGATCTTTGTCAAGGAAGGCGAGGGGATCAACCGTACGATGCAGTTCCCGGAAAATTCAAAAAAGGGCAAGTAGTTGCTACGACGGCTTCTTCGTCTCCGCTTCAACGGCAACCCCGGAGCCCTCTTTAATCGTGTGAATCTGATCGACCAGCAGATTCGCGAAGCGCTCCGTCAATCCACTCGGCCAACGTATTTCGATCCATTCAATCTTCGCGGCCGCCCCCAGGCCGAAGTGTACTCGCATATCGCTATTCGAGATGTAACTGGAACCGCTGCGGACTTCGTCCACAAGAACGCGCGCCCCTGTCTTCACGCGAATGCGAGCGCCAATGCCGTCGCGGTTCGATTTCGTGCCGACCGTATGAATCGCGACCCAGTGATTTGCATTGCGAACCTGATTCGCCAGTAAACTGGGTGCGGCATTCATGTTGCTAACGACGATCGAGACTCGGCCATCGTTCCAAAGATCGCCAACCGCAAGCCCGCGCGAGGAGGCCGCGGTTGTGATGCCGGCTCCTGCGGAGGCGGAGATGTCGCTGAAAGTACCGTCGCCGTTGTTGTGATACAGAATCCTCGGTTCCTTGTAGCTACTGCCAAGGTGTTGGCTGTCGACTTCGGGATACACATGGCCATTGACCAGAATCAAGTCAGGCCATCCATCATTGTCGATATCGAGAAACATCGTTCCCCAACCGAGATATTGTGTGTAGAGGCCTAGACCCGCGGCGGCCGTCGCGTCGGTGAAGGTGCCGTCGCCGCCGTTCTTGTAAAGAGTAGAAGTGTCGTCGGAAAAATTGGTCTTGAAAATATCGAGATGGCCGTCGCCGTTATAGTCAGCTACGGTCGAGCCCATTCCCGCCTGTTCGCGGCCGTCTTCGTTGAAGGCTGCACCCGAGGTGACGGCTACGTCGGTGAACGTTCCATCGTGATTGTTGTGATAGAGAATGCTGGGCGTACTGTCGCACGCGACGAAAATGTCATCCCAGCCGTCCTCATCAAAGTCGAGCGTCGAGACGCTGAAGGCGTAGTGGCCATCGGTTCGGTCGAGGTGCGCCTTGGTCGTTACGTCTTCAAACGTGCCATCGCCGCGATTGTGATAGAGGATGTTCTTTGCACCCGCCAGCCCGCGTGGGCCGCACATCACCGGAACGCCCTTCCAGATGCACGTTGGGCGTTCTCCGGGCGCAGGCGCGGTGGCCAGGTCGAAGTCCACGTAATTGGCCACTACCAGGTCGAGGCTGCCATCGCGATCGTAGTCGACAAAGGCACAGCCCGTGCCCCAGGCCTTACCCGATCCGGCGACGCCGGCCTTCTCGGAGACTTCGGTGAAGACGCCGTTCTGGTTGTGGTAGAGCCGGTTCTTGCCATAGTAAGTAACGTAGAGGTCCTCCCATCCGTCGTTGTCGTAGTCGCCGACGCAAACCCCCTGGCCCCATCCGGTTGCTGTGAGTCCTGATTTGGCGGTGACGTCAGTGAATGTGCCGTCATGATTATTTCGATAGAGGCGGTTGCTGGGGCCTTGCCCGGCGGGAAATCCTTCCAGCTTTGTGCCGTTCACGAGAAAGATGTCGGGCCATCCGTCATTGTCGTAGTCGAAGATGGCCACACCAGTTCCAGTGGTTTCAATAATGTATTTCTTCGTGACGAGGCCGCCAAAGATGTTTTGCGCGGTCAGGCCGGCTTTCTCAGCGATGTCGGTGAAGGTCGCGGCCGGGGCCGCCGGAGGGACCGCTGGCTTTTGCTGCGCGCATAGACTCAGCCCGGGAAGCAGCAAGAAAACACAGGCAACGGCTCGGCAGCCGGGATATTTCGTCGTGAAAGAGAAAACCTGAAATCGCATGGCCCCCAATCGATGGTAGGTTCCAACTCGCTTGGGGGTCAAGCTGGGACCGGGATTCTTCGGGATTCCCTATCGTGACAGAATAAAGACCCCGAGCCAACCTGAACCTTTCGCTTCTCGTTCAGCGGGTGATACGGCGCGACCTGGAGGCGGCGAGAGCTGAGCGTGATCGCCGCTTAGTAACCGTTACCGCTCGACCGTCCAATCCAGGGCCGGGTGGGTTCAAAAGGCCCGCAGTTTAGTCCTTCCAGCCAGAAAAGATGGCATCTTCGCCCGTTCTGTAACGAAACGGATGGGGGCTGCACTATTCCCAAGAAGCCAATGACGCGCCCTCCACGAATTCGAGATCGCTCTCAGACCCAGCGTTGCCCGCCACCGCCCCGGAAGCT
>Ga0210406_10000416_pt1 | contig 58926 bp, 39 predicted proteins | sample IncBWC30MmetaG_FD_155454 | JGI IMG/M metagenome (GOLD analysis project Ga0210406, IMG submission 155454) | Forest soil microbial communities from Barre Woods Harvard Forest LTER site, Petersham, Massachusetts, United States - Inc-BW-C-30-M | ecosystem: Environmental > Terrestrial > Soil >...
GAGCGGCAGAGGAGCGGCGATAATCCGCAAAATTAGTAAGCGACAGCGCCTCATGCGCGTTCCCTTGGCTGATGTATTCGTGCACGCCGTTGTTGGCGATGAACCTGGACGTGGGGCACCCGAGCGCGGGGTTTGCGCACGCCACGGGAAGCGGGCCTGTACCCTCGGTATAGATGAACGAAGCGTTGTAGTTCACATTGGGCAGCAGCGCGGCGCGGGCCTGGACTCGATCTTCACGAGCCAGCCCTAAATCGGTGAGTGCAGACCGATATTGGGGAGTGTTCGCGCGAGCCCGCTCGAGGGCGTCCTGCAGCGTGATGGTGACGGGAGCTCCGGTGGTTGGAGTCGCGCCTGCGCCCTGAGCCTGCTCTGTGATCGTTACCTGTGCAAAACCTGAGCCTCCCGCAAGGGCCAAAATGAGACCGAGAGAATTCATGCATTGTCGAAAGTGGAAGCGCGTCTGTTTCCTTGTAACAACGTGGTTCGGCCATTTCTTCACAGGTCACCTCGGATTGAAGGCGGGGCTTGGTTTATCACGAAAATCCCCTTGTACAAAAGGACTTGCTCAGACGTTGGACCAGGGCGAAAGGATGTTCTGGTGCGACAGCGATCGACAGCGGCGAGCGGAAGGGCGAGACAAAATCGATCGCCGGAACTCTCCATGAGTCATTTGCTTGGACCAATTTGGAACTCGGTTAGGCTACCACGGAGTTCCTGAAAGCCACATGAAAACCGCATTCTGGCGCCAAAGTGCTACGCCCCAAAGCCGAGTGTCATGCCAAGGACGTCAGGAGGGAATCATCCATGATTGATCTCGGTCAACCGAAAGTCACGACGGGCAGGTTTTGAACTTGCTCGCGCCGCAACCAAGAAATTTCTGGCCAGCTCAACCTTAGTCCCGCACCGTAAAACAACACCTGCGCACCCTGTTTTTGCGCGCGGGCATCCGCAAAGAAATTCAGATCTCGCTTCTCGTTGGGGAGGGGCTTACGAATCGCGAAATCGGGAAGATCGTGGCCCCGCCGAACCGGAGATTAAGAGCCATCTGTGTAGCGCATTCGACAAATTGGGTGTCTGGAGCCGCCTGGAATTGGCCATGCAGGTTGCCCGCCACGGGGGAAGAATTGTCCCGAATCCGAGCCAGCCGACACGCCGTACAGCCAGGCCGTCGGGCTGACGAGCCGGGGAGTTGCGAGGCTTTGGACCCAGTCAGCTTGTCAGGAAGATGACGCGGCTCTGCTCTCGCGACATTTTGGCAGTCAGTGATCGTCCAAACTCTGCAAAACGTTTCACGAAGGGGATGTGGCTGGATTTCAATGACCGGTTAACTTCGTCTCCGACAATAGTTTGCAGACAGACAGCAACGGCAGTTGAATTGCCCTCACGAGAGTGGATTCGCCCGGTCGCTCAGGTCCGCCTTAGACGGCTTCGCGAACGCAAAGGCGAACGCTACCATGGGCTTCAAAGAGGTTTTCTGGATGACATGCGACTCCACCGAGCAATTGCGGGCGGAGTACGGTCCTTTTCACAGTCGCACCGAGGCCGAAGTTGAAGCCAAGAAGCTCGGTTTCGGGTACCTGCTGCGTTACGAGCACATTCTCGGCGAGGATGAAGAGGTGCAGGAAGTCCGGTGCATCTTCGTAGAACTACCGGGGGCGTCGCCGGTTGGAGTCGAGTCCATTCCGGTCACGCTCCATACCCGTTGCGCCACCTGCGGCGAATCGGCCGCGCACGACAGGGGCTGGCAGGCTGAGGTTTGGGCTGACATTCACGAATTTGAACACTCCCGCCACAAAGTTCGCTTGTTCGAACATGCCCGGGGCAAGGGGCTGAAGGAAATCGGCGACTGGCGTGACTAGGAAGGAAACGTCCGCAGAGAGCGCAGAGGAATCCCTTAACAAATCCTGATTTGGGGCAAGAGCATCAACCTCTGGTCTGCGAAGAAAGCGAATCCGCGACCTCCGCGGTTTTCAACTTGATTCACTTCTGATTACTTCGGGTGAGTCGATAGCGCGCTCGCGGCGGCGCGGTCCACGAGCCAAATCAACTTTCCTTTGCTGGGCTTGACCAGTTTCGCGGGATATTGCTCGGCCGGAGCATCTTCCTCCAACACGGTCCGAAGCACCGCGGCTTTGTCGGTACCGCTGACCAGGAAGGTCACGCAGCGCGCTGCGTTCAGGACTGGAAGCGTCAGGGAAATGCGGTGGGTCTTCAGCTTCTCAACCCAGTTGGCGACCACGAGGTGCGATTTTTCGTGCAAAGCCGCGGTGCCGGGGAAAAGCGAAGCCGTATGTCCGTCCGGACCTAGGCCAAGAAGGATCAAGTCGAAGGTTGGAAACTGTCCTGGTTCCAGCTCAAAGAATTTCCGGAGCGTCTGCTCATAGAATTGCGCAGCGGCTTCCGCGTCGGGATTCTCGGCTGGAATCCGGAATATATTTCCGGCGGGCACAGCAATCTTCGACAGCATCGCTTCGTCCGCCATGCGGAAATTACTGTCGGGATCGGTTGGGGGAACATGCCGCTCGTCGCCCCAGAAAAAAAACATGCGATCCCATGGCAAAGCCGTGCGCGCATTGGTAGCCAGTAAATTGTAGAGACTCTTGGGAGTTGATCCACCCGCCAAGGCGATCGTGAAGCGGCCACGCTGTGCCCCGGCTTCATTCGCACATTGCACCACTACTTCAGCCGCGGCTCCGAACAGCTCCTGCGGAGTGGTCAGGGTTCGAATCTCAACGGAAGGGTTCACAGATTTTGCTCTTGCCTTTCCCTGGTGCTGCCTTTACCGCTGGCTGCGTTGGACAGATGCACAGCGTGCCGCTCCCAATAGTCCGGCGTTCTGGTTGACGACAACCTGCACCGGAACCGCTTCCACCAGCGGGCGCAGGCGCCCCTTGTTGACGAAAGACTGCATAAACACTGGACCGGTCAGCTTGGCAAGAATTTTAGGAGAAATGCCTCCAGCCAGAAAGAGCCCTCCGGTCGCCATCACCTTCAGCGCCAGATTGGCGGCCTCCGCGCCGTAAACGGCGATCCATAGGTCCAGTGCCTGAACCGCCAGATTCTCAGTTCCGTCCAGCGCAGCCCGGGAGATAACGGCGGCAGGATCACCCGTGGTGAGGGCGGCTGAAAACTCCGCAGATTCCTTCCCGCACCCTCTGCCGCGCAGGAATTCGTAAACATTGACCAGGCCGGGACCAGAGAGAACGCGCTCGTAGCTCACATGGCCGAAGCGAGCCTGGAGAAAGCGCAACAACTCTATCTGCAAATCTCCCTGAGGGCCGAAGTCGCAGTGGCCGCCTTCGCAGGCGAAGACTTGATGCCGGCTTCCATCCCAAAAAAGTCCGGCTTCACCTAATCCCGTTCCCGGCGCGATCACTGCCTGGTTGCCAACCACCGGCCCGCTCACCTGGTTCAATGAGACCAAGTCTCCCGGTTCCAGTGCACCGATGCCCCAAGCACTGGCTTCGAGGTCGTTGATCAGCAGGGTCTCGGGAAGGTGAATCTGCTTGGCGAGGAGCGACTGCTCGATCACCCAAGGGAGGTTTGAGGTCTCAACGCGCCCATTTCGCACAGGGCCCGCGATGCCGAAACACGCCGCGTCGGGATGAGCGCCGGAATCATCCAGAAACTGACTTACAATTTCGCCGAGTTCGCTGTGCTCGCGGCTGGGAAAGACGCGTTCGGACACCATGTGTAAGTGTCCATTCTGGGGTTGAAAATATGCCAGCCTAGCATTGGTGCCGCCAATATCGCCGGCCAGAATCATTTCTCGAAGTTCCTCCAGCGACGGCCGTCGCGTTCGAGCAATTCGTCGGCATCCTTGGGTCCCCAAGTGCCAGATGCATAGTTGGGGAAATTGCGCGGAGGCAGCGCCTTCCAGAGATCGAGCACCGGATTGACCACGGCCCAGCCTGCTTCGACCATATCTGCCCGCTGGAACAGCGTTTGATCGCCGATCATGCAGTCATGGAGCAGTCGCTCGTAGCCGGTGCTGGGCTGCTTGCCGAAGTATTCCTGATATTCGAAGTTCATATCGACCGTGCCCAGGCGCATGACCGGACCGGGGACCTTGGCCGCGAATTGCAGCGAGATTCCTTCTTCGGGCTGAATATGTAGGACCAGTTGGTTCGGCATCAGGTGTTCCACCGGGGTGTCGCGGAACAGCACGAATGGCGCCCGCCGAAACTGTATCACGATATGCGTGTTACGCACCGGCATTCGCTTTCCTGTGCGCAGATAGAACGGCACATCGGCCCACCGCCAGTTATCAATCAGCAGTTTCATCGCGACGAAGGTCTCGGTGCGCGACTCGGGAGGAACATCGGGCTCCGCACGATACGCCGGGACCCGCTTGCCGTCTTCGGTCCCGTCACCATACTGACCGCGCACGCTGCGGCTCAATACCTCTTCGTCGCTCATAGGCTGAATGGCATGCAGAATCTTGGCCTGCTCGTCGCGGACGGCGTTGGCGTCAAAGGAAATGGGGGGCTCCATGGCGGTAAGGCTGATCAGTTGCATGATGTGATTGGGCACCATGTCGCGCAACGAGCCCGCTTGATCGAAATAACTGCCACGTCCTTCCACCCCAACCGTTTCTGCCACCGAAATCTGCACATGGTCGATATAGCGCCGGTTCCACACAGGCTCAAAGATTCCGTTGGCGAAGCGGAAGGCCATGATGTTCTGCACCGTCTCTTTTCCGAGATAGTGGTCGATGCGGTAGATCTGCTTCTCTTCGACTACTTTGAGCAGTTCCTGGTTGAGCGCTTTGGCAGATTCAAGGTCGTGCCCGAAGGGTTTCTCGATGACCACTCGCCGCCAGTGGTTATTGCTTTGCTCCATCAATCCCGCCGCCGCGAGTTTATCTACGATGGGTCCGAAATAATTGGGAGCCACGGCCAAGTAGTAGAAGAAGTTCTGGTGGGTGGAGTGCTCACGATCGACCCCGGTGAGGAAATCTTTGAGTTTTGGATAAACTCCGTCGTCGTTGAAATCCCCGGCAAAATAATAAAAACGACGGGCGAACCACTCCCAAAGCTCGTCGTCTACGCATTCCCCGCAGTACGCTTTTACGTCGTCATAGACTCTTTTCCGGAACTCATCGTTCGACAACTGCGTGCGGGCTACGCCCACTACCGCAAACTCGCGCGACAGCAAGCTGGCTCTTGCGAGGTTGTAGAGCGCTGGAATCAGCATGCGTCCGGTAAGATCTCCGGCCGCGCCAAAGATCACCATTACGCAAGGATCCCCTTGTTTGCCGATGCGTGGCGGCGCTGCCGTCGGGTGTTCCGCTAGTTCAGCCATAAAGTAAATTCCTTTGGACCTTTTATAGAAAATAGGATCCCGCGTTTAAGCGGGCTTCTTCGTTTTGCCGGCGCCCTGCTCCACGTGCCCGCCGAATTTCTGCCGCATGGCGGACAGCATTTTCTCGGCAAACGTATGCTGTTGCCGTGAACGGAAACGCACGAACAGCGCCGCGGTCAATACATCCGCAGGGACCGCCTCGTCGAGCGCCGCCTGAATCGTCCAGCGGCCTTCGCCCGAATCTTGCACATATCCTTCATATTCGGAGAGCGTGGGATTTTCCGCGAGCGCCATTGAGGTCAGGTCCAACAGCCAGGAACTGACCACGCTGCCGCGCCGCCACACTTCGGCGATATCCGGCAAATTGAGGTCGTAACGCATGTTTTCCGGCAAGTCTTTGCTGTTTGCGTTCTTGAAGATGTCGAAGCCTTCGGCGTAGGCCTGCATGAGGCCGTACTCAATGCCATTGTGCACCATCTTGACGAAATGTCCGGACCCGGCGGGACCGCAATGGATGTATCCACTCTCTGCGGTGCCCCCGAGTTTTTCTCGCCCTGGAGTTTGCGGGATGTCGCCCTTGCCAGGAGCGAGGGTCGCGAAAATAGGATCGAGCCGCTGCACTGCTTCTTTGGGGCCGCCAATCATCATGCAGTAACCGCGCTCCAATCCCCACACGCCACCGCTCGTGCCCACGTCGACGTAGTGAATGTCCTTAACCTTCAGCTCATTCGCCCGTCGCACATCATCCTTGAAATACGAATTGCCGCCGTCGATGATGGCGTCGCCTGCCTGCATGTGCGACGCGAGTTTCTGCACAGTGATCTCGGTTGGACCGCCAGCGGGCACCATGATCCAAATGGCACGGGGCGGGGTTAGCTTAGCAATCAGACCTTCGAGTGAAGCAGAGGCGCCTGCGCCTTCCCCCGCGAGTTGCTTCACGGCGTCAGGGCTGAGATCCGAGACTACGAGTTGATGCCCGCCGCGCATGAGACGCCGGGTCATATTCGCACCCATGCGACCTAAACCCACCATTCCCAATTGCATTTTCGCTCCTGAGTAGCGCCGGCGTCCGGCCGCCCGCAGCGAGGGCAATTCTGCCCTCATGTTCATAACCACAGAATTCCTACTGAGCCTTCTGAATCGCGGACTGCAAAGTTGCCAGGCCCGCCTTCAGATTGCTCCCGAGATGCACCCGCAGTGCCCGTCTGCCACGGTCGGCGAGCACCTGGAAATCCCCGCGCGCCTGCGCTGCCTTGACGACTCCGAACGTGTATTTCTGTCCTGGAACCGGCAATTCGACGGAGTCGCCGCAGGTTATTTGCAGAAACACTCCGCTGTTTGGTCCGCCTTTGTAAGCCTGTCCAGTGGAGTGGAGAAAGCGAGGCCCGAAGCCCAGACAAGTTGCCACGTGCTTCTTATCGCGGACCAAGTGCCGCAGGGTTTCGACGCTCTGTTCATTCTCAGCATTCATCTGGAGGTAAGCGAGCACCGCGAAGTAATCGCCAGCCTTGATGCGAGCGAGATGCGCTTTGAGGTATCCCACGAGGGACTTGTCACTGCTGGCGGTTTTCGCCAATTCCGCGGCATTTTTTTCGTCGGTGAATAATTTGATGCCGGAGTCTTCGACGACCGGCTTCTCGGAAGGCAGGGAGCCAGTCTTTTCGTACGCCGAGGTCAACTCGCGAGTCGCGATCTTGCTGGCTTCGACATCGGGCTGATTGAAGGCATTGATCCCGACAATTGATCCTGCCACGGCAGTGGCAATTTCCCAGCGAAAGAATTCCGCGCCAAGATCATAAGTATCTGGCATCGTGACGCGCACGACCGGGTGCCCGGCCTTCTCGATCGTGGCCACTTTCGCTTCTTGATCGGCATCCGCACCGGACTCCAACCGAACATAGACGAACAGGCGATCGCTGCCGTAGATCTCAGGAGTGGTCAACATTTCGCGGTCGACGGGGATGATGCCCTTGCCGTTTTTGCCGGTAGATTCGGCGAGCAGTTGTTCCAGCCACGCGCCCAGAACTGCAACGCCGGGAGAAGCGATGATCGTAACCTTGTCGCGACCAGCTTTCGCGGCGGTTCCGAGGATGATGCCCAGTACGGCACCAGGGTTTTCTTCGATAGCAACGCCCGCACCGCACGCACGAACCATCTCCGCTGCCCGAGCAAGAAACTTCTTGATATCGATTCCCATGACCGCGGCGGGCACCATGCCGAAATTCGAAAGTGCCGAATACCGCCCGCCGATGGAGGGGCGTCCGAAGAAGATATGCAGAAACCGATCCGTTTCTGCGACCTGCTGCATTTTCGATCCGGGATCGGTGATCGCCATGAAGTGACTTCCAACCTTCACCGCGCCCACGGCCTGCTTTGTCCGCTCGAAAAAATATTGTTTGAAGATGTTGGGTTCGAGCGTACTGCCGGACTTGCTCGAAACGATGAAAAGCGTCTTTGGAATATCGATTTGATGCTCTAACGATTTGACCTGAGCGGGATCGGTCGAATCGAGCACGTGCAGGGTAGGGAAGTGCGTGATCCTGCCGAAGGTCGCGCGCAGAACTTCCGGACATAAACTGGATCCGCCCATGCCGAGCAACAACACGCGCTGGAAGCCACGGCTCTGCACTTCCTTTGCAAGCTTCTGAAGTTGGTCTTGCTGAGCGATCTGCTCTTCGACGATATCGAGCCATCCCAGCCAATTGGCCTCGTCGGCGCCGGTCCAGAGCGTGGCATCACGATTCCACAAACGTTCGATCGTTCCGCGCGACTGCCAATCGGCAATCGTCGCTTTCACGGTCGTGGCCAGCGATTCCGGCAGGGAAGTCTTGACTCGGCTCACGGCTATCCTTTTTTCGGTTGCATGCCTTGCTGCTGCGTATTTTTCTCGACCGCAGCCAGTAGTTTGGCAAAGGCGTCAGCGAATAACTTGACGCCGTCCGACGTGAGTTGGTCGGTGACTTCTTTGATGGAGACGCCGGCGCGTGCCAGATCGTCCATCACCTTGGCAGCTCCGGGCACATCCTCGGTAAGGCTATTTCTGGGGCGTCCGTGGTCGCGGAACGCATCGATCGTAGCTGGAGGCATGGTGTTAACGGTATCGGGCCCGATTAATTCCTCGACGTAAATCACGTCACGATAGGCCGGATTCTTGGTGCTCGTGCTGGCCCAGAGTACGCGCTGAGTCTGAGCGCCTTTGGCGGCCAGGGCCTGCCAGCGCGGGCCGCTGAAGATTCGCTGGTAGCGTTGATACGTCAGCTTGCCGTTGGCAATCGCTACTTTTCCCGGTAAGTTCTTCAACAAGGACTGTTGATTGGGGTCGGTCGTCGTTTTGAGCTTGTCGTTGAGCTTGGAATCGACCAGCGTGTCGATGCGGCTGATGAAAAAGCTGGCGACGCTCGCCATTTTTTTCAGATCGCCAACGCGAGCCGCCAGGTCTTCGAGCCCCGCGATATAAGCCTCGGCAACCTTCTCATAAACCTCTTGCGCGAACAACAGAGTCACGTTGACGTTGATGCCTTCGCTGATTAGTTGCCGAATCGCCGGGAGGCCCTCGGCCGTGCCAGGGACCTTGATCATGACGTTCGCGCGCTTTACGGCCTTCCACAGGCGGCGCGCTTCCTCGATCGTCTCTTGCGTTTTATGCGCCAAGAGGGGAGACACCTCCAGGCTGACATATCCATCGCGGAACTTCGATTGCTCGTATACCGAACGTAGAGCGTCGGCGGCAGACTGAATGTCGCGGATGGCGATCTGTTCGTAAATGTCGGTCGTCGTGAGATCCTTGCGGGAAGCGAGCGAATGCAAAATATCGTCGTACAGTGTGCTCTCGCCGATCGCCTTCTCGAAGATGGAAGGGTTCGAAGTCATTCCTCGCAGTCCGTCTTCGTCAATCAGTTTCGCGAGCTTTCCGGTGGTAAACAGATCATGCCGGATGTAGTCGAGCCACATCGACTGGCCGTAAGTAAGCAATTCCTTCAGCGGATTTTTTGTCGCTTTCGAATTATCGATAACCCCAGTTGGCTGCATAAATTTCTTCTCCACAGTCTTCGATACGAATATCGATGCTAATTTTGTGATTTTGTGATTCCGAACCCGACTTTATTTCTCGGCCATCGCCGCGCGGGCTTCCTTTACGACGGTTTCTACCGTGAATCCGAAATACTTCAGGAGATCCTTCAATGGCGCCGAAGCTCCGAAGCTGTGCATACCGACGTTGCGTCCCTTCAGTCCGGTATAGCGTGCCCATCCTAAGGTGGCTGCCATTTCGACCGACACGCGAGCGGTTACGTCGGAGGGTAGGACACTTTCTTTGTACGACTCATCCTGCTTTTCAAAGATTTCCCAAGAGGGCATGCTGACGACACGAGCCTTCACGCCGTCCGCCTTCAGTTTCTCGTATGCATCCACGCAGAGTGATACTTCACTACCGGTGCCAAGCAGGATCACATCGGGCTTGCCGCCAGGCGAATCGGCGAGGATATAGGCGCCCTTCGCGACCCCCGAAGCCGGTGCATACTTTGAACGATCCAAAGTTGGAAGCGCTTGCCGCGTCAATACGAGTGCCACAGGCGAGCTTTGCAGCTGAGCAATGATCTTCCACGCCTCGGTCACTTCATTCGCATCCCCGGGGCGAAGCACAATCAGATTCGGCATGGCTCGCAACGACGCCAGTTGCTCGATCGGCTGATGAGTAGGCCCATCTTCGCCCAGGCCAATCGAATCATGCGTAAAGATAAAGATCGACGGACATTGCATCAGCGCTGACAACCGGATACTCGCCCGCATGTAGTCGCTGAAATTAAAGAAGGTCGCGCCGAAAGCGCGATTCCCGGAAACCGTCAGTCCATTTACGCTGGCCCCCATCACGTGCTCGCGCACGCCGAAGTGCAGGTTGCGCCCAGCCGGAGTGGCAGCCTCAAAATCTCCCGCACCTTCGAACTTCAGCGTCGTCTTGTTGGAGGTCGCCAGATCGGCCGACCCGCCAATCATCCACGGAATGTTCTGTGCCACGGCGTTCAGTACCTTGCCCGAGCTATCGCGAGTCGCCATGCCTTTGGCATCGGCGGGGAATGTCGGCAAGTCCTTGTCCCAGCCCGCAGGCAGTTCGCGATGCTGCATGTGTCCCAGTCGCTCGGCCAGGTCCGGGTACTTCTTCGAATATCCCGCGAAAAGATCGGACCATTTTGCGCGCAGTTCGCGCCCGCGTTTTCCAATTCTCTCGCGGAAGTGTTCGCGTACGCCATCCGGAACCAGAAACTTTGCGTCTTCGGGCCACCCGTAGAACCTTTTCACCAGCCGAACTTCTTCTGCGCCCAGAGGTTCGCCGTGAGCGGCGTTGGTGTCCTGTTTGTGAGGCGAACCGTAGCCGATGTGGGTGTCCACGATGATGAGAGTCGGCCTGTCTTTGGTATGCAGGAAGGTTTCAAACGCCCGCGAGAGCATCGTCAAATCGTTGGCATCGGCCACGCGCGTGATGTTCCACCCATATCCGACAAAGCGCGTTGCCACATCTTCGCTGAACGACCAGTCGGCGGGCCCATCGAGGGTGACGTGATTGTTGTCGTAGATCCAACAGAGGTTCGAAAGCTTCAGATGTCCGGCCAGAGATGCGGCCTCGCCCCCGACGCCCTCCATCAGATCGCCATCGGAACAGATCGCGTAAACATTAAAGTCCAAGATCTCAAAATCCGGCCGATTGAGGTTTGCGGCTTGCCATCTGCTGGCAATGGCCATTCCGACGCTATTGCCCACGCCTTGGCCGAGAGGTCCGGTTGTGGTTTCAATTCCCGAAGTGACATGAGATTCGGGATGTCCCGGAGTCAAGCTCCCCAACTGCCGAAAGCGTTTGATCTCCTCCATCGGAACGGCAAGGTCCTTTAAAACATGTCCCTGCTTATCCACCCGCCGCACCTCGGCCAGATGCAGCATGGCATAGAGCAGCATGGATGCGTGCCCGTTGGAGAGGACGAAGCGGTCACGATTCAACCACGTCGGGTCGGCGGGGTCGTAGCGCAGGAAATTCTGCCACAGACAGTAAGCTACGGGCGCGAGTCCCATGGGCGCGCCCGGGTGGCCTGAGTTGGCCTGTTCTACGGCGTCGATCGCCAGTGTTCGAATCGTGTTAATGCTGAGCGTGTCCAGTTGCTGCGCTGTCGCTAAAACCTGTTCACTGGCTACCATGCGAATCCGCTCCTCCACAGGGAGATTGTTGTACCGGCAAGAATGGCCTTTAGCAATTAGAGTTACAGATTATAGAAAGGGTTCACGCAGGAAAGTGTATCAATTTCCGGGAGGACGTGGATTGAGGCACGGTGAAAAATTGGCAGGGAGGATCGGGGAATTGCTCTATTTCAGAAGTTGCAGGTATGTGCTTTCGTTTTGAAACGCCCGAGTCGCCTCTTGCACGAACTTCAGGAATTGACGCAAACTTTCTCGTTCGGGCTGGATCATTCCGTCGAATCGGACGCGGACTCCGTTTGCCGGGGCGCTGCGCGTAACGACACCACTGAGCGCAAACCCTTTGACCCAAACTTTTCCGTTGGGCAACCAGAGGCCGATTTCGACCTTTGCCCCAGGCTTAACAGGGCTTGCGGTTTCAACCAGACAACCACCCACGCCGGTATTGGAAAGATTCCCCCAGATGGACGCAGGCGTCCCGTCCACCCGAAGCTCCACGGCGACGAAGCACTTCAATCGCGGATGGCGACGGCGGTCGGATCCCCAATTGGGACTGTACAAATCGGGTTCAAACGGAGGTGTGGAAGAAGTTGGAGTTGGTAGACTTGGCACTGGCTGGGGCGTAGTAGCCGATTCCGGAGTCGATTTCGCAGCCGCAGTCGCACCAGCTTTTATCTGACGCATAGCCGCCAGTAACGCGTCTTCGCGTTTCTCCAATGGGGCTTCGCGGTAGGCCTGGAGCAATTTTGCGACATGCCGGACGAGGTCCGGATCGGACAGTATTCGGGTCCAGTCAGTTCCTGTTGCCGCACTCATCAGGTACACTCTCTCGTTCTTAATAGTCTTGACTCTCCAACAGCTTGAACCGAAGGTCACCTTCATTCAAGATGACCTAAGTCACAGGGTTCAGGTGTCCAGAGTGTCGAGGATGGCAGGAAAACGGAGTTGACTCGGAACGTTTATTGCGCTTCGAACGCAAGTTGGACTACTTCAGTGGTCTCGGCCTGTCCAGCTTCAAACTTCCATTTGGAAACGGCCTCAATCGCGGCGTCGACGAGGACCGGATTTCCGCCGAGTACGCGGGTGGACTTCACGCTTCCGTTGGGTCGCACCACCGCTTCGATCCTGACCACGCCGCGCATGTGCATTCTTTTTGCTAGATCCGGGTAGTTCGGTGCGACGCGAGTCGAGACTTTTCGATCGGAATTAGCCGACGAGGACGCGTTCTGAGCCGTTGCCAGACCTGTCGTGAGGGCTATGAATGCAACCGCCATAACTGAGAGACTTCTCCGCATCCCGTCATTCCCCTGTTCTCGTTTAGCTTAACGGGGTTATCGCCTGACGGGCAGAGTACTGAAGTTATTGAACCTTAGGTCGGGCTTTGCGTGCTTGGGAATGATGATGCCGCTTAGCGAGTGGTTGCGAATACGATGCCAAAGCGGCCGAAACAGAATTCCTTTGCATCTCAAAATCGCGCAAACGAATCAAACCGGCCGAGTTATGCTAGAGGCGAGAAAGGACGTACCGGTTCCTCCGTGGATTCCCGAACGTTCCCACAATCAAGAATGCGTTGCTCATTGATCGTCCACCGAACGGCAGTTTTCGCTTCTTTTCTGCTCTTTACCGCCTCCAGCCTTCTGTCTCAGGCGACAGGAGGGGGCTCTACAACTCCCAGCGTCTCTCTTCCCGGCCAGCAGAACCCATTCCAAGGTAGCGCTCCGGAAGGCAAGGTCACGGCTGACGTATTGCAGATTGACTTCAAGGACGCGGTTGATCGAGGGCTGCGCAACAATCTGGGATTGTTGCTGGCTTCGGATCAGACTCAAATGGCGCGAGGGGAAAGGTGGAAGGAGCTGAGCGAACTGCTTCCCAACCTTAACGCGCAGGTGTTGGAGAATGTGCAAAATGAAAGTCTCGCCGCATTAGGGTTCAACAAACTCTTGCCGCAGCTCAGCGCTCCCGGAACTAACCCAGCGGTATTTCCGCGAGTATTACCCGCCTTCAACTACTTTGACGCGCGCGCGAGTCTGAGCCAGTCGCTCTTTAATTTCAAGGATCTGGAACGCGAACGGTCGGCTTCGGAAAGCCTGAGAGCCGCGCAATTCAGTTACCGGGATGCCCGTGAGATGGTGGTTCTCGCGGTGGGAAATTCCTACCTGCAGGCGATCGCGGCCAGTGCTCGAGTGGAGACCACGGCAGCCCAGGTGAAGAGCGCTCAGGCGCTGTACGACAAGGCCTCGGATCAGCTGAAGGCTGGATTGACACCAGCCATTGATGCGCTGCGCGCCCAGGTCGAACTTCAGACGCGCCAGCAGCAACTGATCGTTGCCCGCAATGACCTGGCGAAACTAAAATTGAGTCTGGCACGGATCATCGGGCTGCCGCCGGGACAGGAATTTGTTCTTACCGAGAAAGCGCCGTACCAGGCATTAACGCCTCTTCCACTCGAAACCTATCTGCAGCACGCCTTCACCGCGCGCTTCGACTATCAGGCAGCGATGGCACAGGTGCGGTCGGCCGAACTCTCTCGCAGAGCGGCATCCGCTGGCCGTTATCCCACGGCGGAGATTGATGCGAATCTCGGCGACATCGGAGTGACACCCTCCCAATCGAACGGGACGTGGCAGGTCACCGGAGGGATTAACATTCCCATCTTCGCAGGCAATCGCGTTCACGGCGACGTTCTTGAAGCCGACGCACAATTGAAGCAGGCGCGGTCTCAACTCGGGGACCTGCGCGGCCGAATCGACTACGAGGTGCGCACCGCGCTGCTCGACCTGAATGCCGCGGCGGAGCAGGTCGATGTGGCTCGCAGTTCCGTGGAACTGGCGGAACAGGCTCTCGCGCAGTCGCAGGATCGCTTCACCGCCGGGGTGGCCGACAATCTGGAAGTGGTACAGGCGCAGGAAGCCGTCGCCAGCGCTCACGAGAGTTATATTCAGAGTCTCTATTTCCACAATCTTTCGAAGGTGGAACTGGCGCACGCCATCGGCGACGCCGAACAAGGCGTCAAACAGTATTTGAAAGGCAATCAATAAGCGTATGGAGCAAACGACCCAGAGCCCCCCCACTCCCGGCAATCGGGCTGAAACCGAAAAGCCGGCGAACAGTACAAAGCCGTTACCGGCCACTGAGAGGGATTTCCACACCCGGCCTTCCCGTACGCAGAGTTCCGGTTTCCGCATCGCGGTCGTGATTGCAATCATTGTCCTTTTCATCGCCGGTTTCTTCGCCTATCGCTATTTCACCAGCTATGAATCCACTGACGACGCCCAAGTTGACGGGCACGTCAATTCCATCAGCGCGCGTATCTCTGGACATGTCACCAAACTGAACGTCCAGGACAACCAATACGTACCGGCAGGGACGGTGCTGGTAGAAATCGACCCGGCAGATTATCAGGTCGCCTACGACCGCGCCAAGGCTGATTACGAAGATGCGCAAGCTGCGGCAATCGCGGCCGGGGTCAACGTCCCAATCACCTCAGTCAATACCAGCAGCCAGGTTTCAGCGGCCGGAGCGGACGTGAACAGCGCGGGCGCTGGAATTCAGGTTGCCAAACAGCAGTTCGAAGCCGCCAAAGCACAACTGCAGGAAGCTTTAGCCAACAACGTGAAAGCGCAGAACGATCTGGCTCGCTACAAGCAATTGGTCGAAAAGCAGGAGATTTCGCAGCAGCAGTACGACCAAGCTACCGCCGCCGCCCAGGCCAGCGCCGCCGGGGTGGAAGCGGCCCGCGCCAGCGCGGATGCGGCGCAGCAACAGGTCACGCAGGCTCAAGGCAAACTCGTGCAAGCGCAGGCGAACTCGCGGACGGCCAACACCGCGCCCAAGCAGATGGAAGTTATGCGCGCCAGAGCGACCTCCGCATTGGCCGAAGCGCAGCGCAAGAAAGCGGACCTCGATCAGGCGGCGCTGAACTTGCAGTACACGAAAGTCGTGGCTCCGGTGAACGGTATCGTCAGTAATCGTACTGTTGAAATTGGGCAAAACGTCGCTCCCGGGCAAGAGTTGATGAAAGTCGTCAATCTGGACGACGTGTGGATTACGGCGAATTACAAAGAAACGCAGCTCCGGCAAATGAGGATAGGCCAGCACGTAACCATCGAAGTCGACGCCAATGGTAGGACCTACAATGGCAAAGTGGACAGCATTGCCGGAGCCAGCGGCGCTCGCTTCAGCCTGTTGCCTCCAGAAAACGCGACTGGAAACTACGTGAAAGTCGTGCAACGCATTCCAGTGAAGATCGTGCTCGATCCCGGTGCGAATAATGATCACCCGTTGCGGCCCGGCATGTCGGTGACGCCTAAGGTCTGGATCCGGTAATGAGCAGCACAACCGCAACCATGGATCATGCCGATGCCTGGCGTCCCGCGTTTAATCCATGGGTGATCGCGCTCGCGGTCACGCTGGCCACGTTCATGGAGGTTCTCGATACTTCCATTGCCAACGTCGCGCTTCCGCATATCGCGGGTAGTCTCTCGGCGGGACAGGACGAAAGCACCTGGGTCCTGACTTCCTACCTTGTTTCTAACGCGATCGTGCTGCCCCTCAGTGGTTGGCTGTCGTCGATCGTCGGCCGCAAGAATTTCTATATGGGCTGCGTCGCCCTGTTCACCGTGAGTTCGTTCCTGTGCGGACTGGCTCCGAATCTCGCGACGCTCATCCTCTGCCGCATCCTGCAAGGTGCGGGTGGTGGCGGATTGCAGCCGAGCGAGCAGGCTATTCTTGCCGACACCTTTGCACCAGCCAAGCGCGGCATGGCGTTTGCTGTTTATGGCGTCGCGGTCGTCACAGCACCTGCGATCGGCCCGACCCTCGGAGGTTGGATCACCGACAATTTCAGCTGGCGTTGGATTTTCTTCATTAACATTCCGGTTGGGATCATTTCCCTGCTGCTGACCTCGAGATTGATTCAGGATCCGCCCTACTTCAGACGGCGTAAGCTTAGCGAGACCAGGATTGACTACGTTGGCCTCGGGTTTGTCGCCCTTGGGCTAGGTGCGCTCCAGATCGTGCTTGACAAGGGCCAGCGCGACGATTGGTTCGAGTCTCACTTCATTGTGATTCTCACGTTGATCGCAGCGGCATCGTTGATCTTCGTGGTCATATGGGAATGGAGGCACAAGGATCCGATCATCGACCTGCACCTGTTCCGCGACCGCACGTTCGGAGTTTCGAATCTGCTGATGTTCATGCTGGGCTTCGCGCTGCTGGGCAGTACCTTGCTCTTGCCCCTATTTATGCAGACGATGCTCGGATATACCGCCCAGCAATCGGGCCTGGCGCTAATGCCCGGTGGATTTGTGATCATGCTGCTGTTGCCTCTGGTAGGGTTCCTGTTATCGCGCTATACTCCGCGCTGGCTTTTGCTTTTCGGACTGATTGTGCTCTCCACCTCGCTATTTAACATGACCCGATTCGACCTGCAGATGGATTTCCGCACCGTTGTCATGGCTCGTGTATTCCAAGCCGTCGGGATGGCCTTCTTGTTTGTTCCCATTAACACGGCTGCCTATGCGTTCCTGCCGCGCGAAAAGAATAATGCCGCTTCCGGTCTCATGAATCTCGCGCGCAACATGGGCGGAAGTGTCGGAATTTCCGTGGTCACGACCTTGCTGGACCGTCGGAGCCAGGTACATATGACGGATCTGGCCAGCAACTTGAGCCAGTCCAACCCTGCTCTTCAGTCGATGATCCAGGGAACTTCGCGCGCGATGCAGGCTCACGGAGCAAGCGCGGCAACCGCTACCCGGCAGGCGTATGCCTTAATCCAAGGTACAGTGGAGCGGCAGGCTTCCATGCTGGCTTATATCGATTGCTTCTGGTTTCTTGGGGTGGCTATTATGGCGATGATCCCCATGATCCTCCTGATGAAGAAGTCGAAGCCGGGGGGGATGGCAGTACACTAAAGCCAGCCATGTTTCGCCTCATCACGATCGAGCGCGAGTTCGGGTGCGGCGCCGGCGCCATCGCCACGACACTGGCTGACCACCTGGGCTGGAAGGTCTGGGACCAGTTGCTCACCGACGAAATTGCACGCCTCGCTAACGTTGAACCTTCTGCCGTCTTACGCTGTGACGAGCGCATGGACAGTCGCTTTCATCGGCTCGCGAAATCCTTCTGGCGCGGCAGTTACGAGCGCAATTCCGCAGCATTAGGCAGTCAGGTCTTCGATACCGATCGCATGATGTCGATGATGCAGGAAACCATGAACAAGATCGGACAGGTAGGGAATGCGGTCATCGTAGGCCGCGGCGCTCCGTACTTACTGCGGGAGAATCCCGACGCGTTCCATGTTTTTCTCTATGCTCCGCGTTCTGAAAAGATCCGCCGCTTGATCGCAGAGGGTCATAGCGAACAAGATGCAGCGGGCCTGGTCAATTCGATCGACCTTGAGCGTATTGCCTACGTGAAACACTATTTCAATGCCGACTGGCCCACGCGCTCGCTCTACCACGTCATGCTCAACACCGCGGTAGGGAACGAAGCTGTAGTGCAAACGATTCTGGACACAATGCATCTTGTTGAGGGTCGACCTAAAGCCACGGACTACGAGCATCCGAACGTGCCGGCGTCGACCTCGTAGTCCGCGCACTACGAATTGCGTTAAACACCTCTCCTGGGACTTGATTGGGCGGTTGACGGCCGAAATGGGCGCAGTGGTGCGGGGCAGCAATTCTCCTCGCAAATATCTTGTCTTGGCCCGAGGGCTCCCAGCGCGCGCCTTTCCGCACCCGGAATTGTTCGTTCGAGAATCAATTCGCGAATCATTGCAATGAACCTGGGATGCACACCCACCGTCCTGGCGCGAGCCATTGGCAATTGCAGCGAATCGCAGAGTTGGCGCGCTTCGATGTCGAGGTCGTACAAGACTTCCATGTGATCGGAGAGAAAGCTGATGGGAGCCAGCACCACCGCACTCGCGAGATTGCGCTGTTTCACCTCGCGCAGATAGTCGAGAATATCGGGCTCCAGCCATGGCTGCCCTGGTGCACCACTGCGGCTCTGATACACGAGCGCATGGTTGGAAACGCCAAGCTTCTCCGAGACGAGTTTCGTTACTTCTTCTAATTGACGGACATAGTCGGACGTGTTCGCCATCGAGAACGGTATGCTGTGCGCGATGTAAACGATCTCAACATTCTGCCGCGCGCTCGTAGGCAGCTCCCGTAACGCGTCACGTAAGCGATCCTCGGTTGCCTCGACAAATCCCGGGTGATTGAAAAATACCCTCAGCTTGTCGACCTGCGGCGCCTCAGGGCCAACTTCTTTCTGCGCCCTCGCAATGTCTTCGCGGTACTGCCGGCATCCGGAGTACGAACTGTAGGCCGAGGTCACGAAACCTAAAGCCCGGCGGATACCGTCTTGCTGCATCTGCTGCAAGGTTTCGGCGAGCATCGGATGCCAGTTGCGATTCCCCCAGTACACAGGCAACTTCGGCCCATGTTGCGTCAGTTCGTTCTCGAGCGCCGCGATGAGGTTACGAGTCTGCTGATTGATCGGGCTCTTTCCATCAAAGTGGTAGTAGTGCTCGGCGACCGCCAGCATTCGCTCGCGCGGAATGTTTTTGCCGCGCAGCACATTTTCGAGGAACGGAATCACCTCTTCCCGCGACTCAGGCCCGCCGAAGGAGACAACAAAAATGGCATCGTAGATCATGCGTTTCTTCAGAATCGCAGGTGATTGCCCGGCGAAGATTGATGTGGGAGATGGTGCGCCCGGAGAGATTCGAACTCCCGACCTGTTGCTCCGGAGGCAACCGCTCTATCCAGCTGAGCTACGGGCGCAAACCATTGATTATAAGCTTATTAGCGTTGATGTATAGAACGGTTGCCCCTAGGCAACTGGTCTATCCGGAACAAGCCAAAGCCTATACTCTCAGTAACATACACCCAACCAGCAAGTCTCACAACCTCCGGCGGGACACAGTCGGGTCCACGCGGCTACACGGCGCCGGCGCACCTGCGATAGGAGCCTAAGATTTGTCGACAGTTAGTCCGCCGCTGACATCATCAGGCCGAATCAAAACAACATCCAAGCTGACAATCCAAGCCCCAGCGCAGAGAGCCAGCGCCGAACCTTCAGTGCGACGACGAAGCCCAAAGCGGCACCGATCAAAGCGAATATGGAGCCACAACCATAAACCACCAATTCGTTCCCAGAGTGTACCCTTCCGCCCAACTGGACGTACGCCAGGGCGCAACAGCCTAGCAATGTAGCTGCTATCGGGAAAAACATCGCGATTGTCATCAGGGCCGGTTGACTTCTTCACTCCATCCCGATGAAAGACCGACCCAAGCTACTGCCATGACGAATAAGGGCACGCCGAATAGCGCCCACCAAACATCAGGTTGACATGCTCGTATTCCTCGCTTGCGGCCCAGTGTAGGCTCAAACTGTCGAGAACAGACATAGCGCGCATTGACCCCTTGTCACCTAAAACCAGTCGCTGCGGTAGGCGACCCACCATGCGGCGAAAAGGATAGGGATGGTGGCGGCGCAGGCCCACCAGAAAGGAAGTAAGAAATCGGCCACCAGCCCGAGCAGCGTGAAGACCATCCAGAATATCTTTTTCTGCATGGGACGATTGTAGTGGCGGGGCAACGTCAGCACTCAAAACCCCTGCCCCAGGGTGTCAATGCGTTATGGGGATTTGGACGAAGCCGGGCTTACAGTCCACACGGGCGAGGGAAATAGCTTCAATCTCGGCCTAATCAGTTTGCCGGACCGAAGCAGGCGAAGGCAGACGCACACAGGGAACCGAGCACGATAGCTCGCGTCTGCATAGCAAGTGCACCGCAGGCACGGTTCGCACAATTTTCGAAAAAAAGTTCTCCTACCAGCGGTCGCGCCCGCGCCCGCCACCGCCACCGCCACCACCGCCACGGCTGCCACCACGATCCCCGCGATCGCGTCCACCGCCGCCACCACCACCGCCAGCGCGTTCGGTTTTGGGTCGCGCCTCATTGACGTTGATGGTGCGTCCACCGACCGAGGATCCATTCAGAGCCGTGATCGCCTTCTCGCCGTCTTCGTTGCTGGCCATCTCAACGAATCCGAAGCCACGGGAGCGCCCGGTGTCGCGGTCCGTCATGATGCTTACGCGGTCCACTTGTCCGAAGGGTTCAAAGATCTGACGCAGTTCGTCTTCGTTCGTGTTGAAGCTCAAATTTCCAACAAAAATATTCTTCACGCGTCTGCCTCTGCATTGAGCTGTCGAAGTGCAAGCAATTCGGCGGACTTGGCAGGTCGGGAGGACCTTTCCTGAAAATCGGGACCGCAGCTAGCGAACAGTCGAATGCGCCGAGCAGTATAGCAGGTTTTCCTAGACCAGCTGGTTAAATTGATTTTAAAATGAATAGCTTGGACCGATCGCGGAAAGGCTAGCACTCGTCCACTTTCCAGTATCCTTCAGCGTGGAATCCCATCTGCAGCAAGCGGTTTTTCGGATCGTGGCGCTTCCCGCAGCCGGGACAGATCAGATAACGGCCCCAAGCCGTACCTTGATGGTCGTAGTTTTCTGCTACGGCGAAGGTTCTGCCGCAACTGCACGGAACCAGGAACATGCGCAACGACGCTTTGTTTTTGTTCTTTTCGAAATTGGGGTTGTGCTTCACGACTCTTCGACAGTTGCGTATGAGCTTTTCTTCCGGCGATTGGATTGCAGAGTCTTCTTGCGCAGCCGAAGCGACTTCGGCGTGATTTCGACGAACTCATCGTCGGCGATGAATTCGATGGCCTGCTCCAGATTCAACGGACGGAACGGAACCAGCCGAATCGCTTCGTCCGCAGTCGACGCTCGCATATTTGTCAGCTTCTTTTCCCGCACGGCGTTCACGTCGAGATCCGTGTCCTTGGCGTTTTCCCCGATGATCATTCCTTCGTAGAGTTCCACGCCCGGCCCCAAGAAGAGTTCTCCTCGCTCCTGCAGTCCCCACAGCGCGTACGCCGTCGAGACGCCACCGCGATCGGCGATCAGTGCGCCAGTGAGCCGGTGGGGAATGTCGCCTTGCCATTCGGTGTATCCGTCGAACAGCGCGTTCATGACAATCGTTCCGCGCGTATCGGTGAGCAACTGGCTGCGCAACCCGATCAATCCCCGGCTGGGCACACGGAACTCGATTCGCACGCGTCCATAGCCGTGATTGTGCATGTTCGTGACTTCGCCCTTGCGCGATCCCAGTTGCTCCATCACCACGCCCACGAAATCCTCAGGCACATCCACCGTCAGATGCTCGACTGGTTCCATCAATTTGCCGTCGATGCGCTTGGTCACGATCTCAGGCTTTCCCACCATGAGTTCGTAACCCTCGCGACGCATCATCTCGATCAGGATCGAAAGTTGCAGTTCCCCCCGTCCCAGCACCTTGAAGGAATCCGTAGTGCCGGTATCTTCGACCCGCAAAGAAACGTTGGTGAGCAGTTCCTTTTCCAGCCGTTCGCGCAGATTGCGCGACGTGACGTAGGTTCCGTCCTTGCCGGCGAACGGCGAAGTGTTGACCGTAAACAGCATCGCAATTGTGGGTTCGTCGATTGCGATGTGAGGCAGGGGCGCAGGATTGTCGACTTCGGTGATGGTCTCACCGATCGTGATCCCTTCGACGCCCGCGACCGCGATGATGTCGCCTAATTCCGTTTCAGTGATGTCGGTCCGCTTGAGGCCGGAAAATGAAAACAGTTTCGTGATCTTGGTTTTGTGCAGCGTTCCATCAAGCTTGGCAATCGCAACTTCCTCGCCGGTATGCATCTTTCCGCTAAAGACACGCGCGATCGCCAGTCGTCCCAGATATTCGCTATAGTCGAGGTTCGCCACCAGGATCTGCAGCGGGCCCGACGCATCCCCTTGGGGATGGGGAATCGTCTTCAAAATGGCATCGAACAGCGGACGGAGGTCTTCGCCACCGCCCTTGATGTCGGTTGTAGCCGTGCCAGTTTTGGCGTTGGTATAGAGCACCGGGAAATCGATCTGATCTTCCTTGGCGTCCAGATCGATAAACAAATCGTAGATCTCGTTGAGCACTTCCTGCGGGCGCGCGTCGGCGCGATCAATCTTGTTGATCACGACAATCGGTGGCAGCTTGGCTTCCAGCGCTTTGCTCAGAACATAGCGCGTCTGGGGCAGAGGACCCTCGCTGGCATCGACCAGCAGCATGACGCCGTCGACCATCTTCAACGCGCGCTCGACCTCGCCGCCGAAGTCGCTGTGGCCGGGCGTATCCACGATGTTGATTTTCACGTCGTGATAGAAGATCGCGGTGTTCTTGGCCAGGATCGTGATGCCGCGCTCCCGCTCCAGTTCGTTCGAGTCCATGACCCGTTCGACGTGGTGTTCGTTGGAGCGAAAGGTGCCGCTTTGTTGCAGCATGGCGTCCACCAGCGTGGTCTTGCCGTGGTCGACGTGCGCGATGATGGCGATGTTGCGAATGCTTGAACTCAAAAGGATCCTTCCCAGAATACTGTCTACTACCACTTTACTATGCTAGGGATGAAATCACCACGAAAGACGCTGCGGGGAGACAAGTTTCGGAACTCTAAAGTTTGCGAATTTGTGGGTCGGTTTTACTTGTCGGCCGTTGCCGAACCCGGGATCAGCTCGGACCCCACTTCTGCACTACCTTCGGCACGCACGCGCAATCGGTACCAGACGACAATCGTCACCAGCGAAAACACAAAGATGATGGTCGACACGGCATTGATCTCGGGAGTGATACCCCGGCGCAGCCGTCCCCAGATCTCTAGCGGCAGCGTGTTGTCGCGGCCGATGAGGAAGAAGCTGACTGCGATTTCGTCCATGGAGAGCGTAAAGATGAGCAGCGCTGCGCCGATGATCGGGAGCTTCAGGTTCGGCACCGTGATGCGCCAGAACGTTTGCCAGTAGTTCGCTCCCAGATCGAGTGAGGCTTCTTCTTGCGCGCGATCAAGCTTTTGCAGGCCCGCAAAAACCTCTGTGGTTGCCACCGAGATTAAAGCCGTCCCGTGTCCCAGCACAATCGTCATCAGGCTGAGCTTCCCCCCCATCACATTGAACAGCATGAGCAGCGACAGGCCAGTGATAATGCCGGGCAGGATTAAGGGGAGCAGCACCAGTCTCCGAAAAAATGCCTTGCCGGGAAACTGTGCGCGCTCGAGCGCCAGCGCGGCCGGAACCCCGAACGTCAACGAAATCGCCATAGCTGCAAACGCCACCTGCAGGCTGTTCAGCACCGAATCCCAGATCGGCTCATCGGCGAACAAGATGCGATACCAGTCAAACGTAAGGTGGTGCGGCGGAAATCCGCCGACGCCTTGTCCGTTGAACGAGTAAAGAATAAGGATCGCAATCGGTAGATATAGAAATGCAAATACCGCCGCAGCATGTGCGAGCAGCCAGCGCGAACGGGGAATGTTGGACATCGGGCCGGCAGTCACGAGAAACTCCATTTCTTTTCCAGATGCTCGGAAAGAAACAGCAGGCTCACCACGATCACCAGCATGCCCAGTGAAATTGCCGCGCCCAGTGGCCAGTTGTAAGCCGCGCCGAACAAGCTGACCACGATGTTCGAAATCATGATGCCACTTGGGCCTCCCAGCAGCAGGGGTGCAAGAAAGTCGCCCAAGCTCAAGACGAAGGCGAACGTCGCTCCGGCCACAACGCCGGGAATCGACAGCGGGAAAATAACCTTCCAGAAAGTTTGCGCCGGCGTCGCGCCCAGGTCGTGAGAGGCTTCTACCAGGTTGCGGGGGATATGCTCGAGCGCCGCATAAATCGGAAGGAACGTGAAAGGCGTATAGATGTGCGTGAGTGTCAGCACGACCGCAAAAGGGCTGTAGAGCAAAAAGTCGAGCGGACGTCTCGTCAGATGCGCATATTGCAAGAGTGTGTTGAGCACGCCATCTGAGCCGAGAATCGTCTTCCACGCATACGCTCGCACCAGATAACTGACCCACAGGGGGATGATCACCATCTGGTACAGCAGATCTTTTCTCTTTCCTGCATAGAACGACACGAAGTATGCAAGCGGATATCCCAGCAGCAGAGAAAGCAGCATCACGCGAGCCGCGATCCACATCGAGCGCAGTAGCGTCTGCCAGTACACCGTCTTCTGCAACAACTCCTTATAGTTGTCGAGATTCCACGAATGCACGATGGCCTGCGCCGGCGAGACGGACCAGAAGCTATAGCAGAACATCAGCAGGTACGGCGTCAGCAGGAACACCGTGACCCAGGCCAGAGGTGGCACCGTCACAGCCGTCTTATAAGCGCGGGAGAACATCAGTTCCTTTCCGCGGACTCGCGCACTGGAACCGCATCGGCGGGCGAGAACTCAATCTCAAATTCGTTCTTTCCCTCGCCTCCGCTTGCCGTGCGTAGGACCAGGACAAGTCCATCAGCGCACTCCGCGCGAATCAATTCCGTGGCCCCGTGAAACGCACGATGCAGAACTCGCCCCCGGGTGTGCACGGTTGCGCCACGATCACTTTCTGTTTTAGCTCCGTCCTCGCGCAGGCGAACATGTTCCGGTCGCAACGAAAAAAGTGCGGGCCCATCCGGAAGCGAAACCGGCCACGCCAGCATCGCGCATCGCGCCACTCCATCCTTTACTTCGCCCTTCAATAAATTTGTGTGTCCGATGAACTGCGCCACATAGGCCGTGGCGGGACGGCTGTAAATCTCGCGGGGCGCCGCCACCTGTTCCAGTTCGCCCGACCGCAGCAATGCAATCCGGTCGGACATGACCATGGCTTCTTCCTGGTCGTGCGTCACGAACACGAACGCGATGCCTACCTCGCGCTGCAGAGATTTCAGTTCCACCTGCATCTGACGCCGCAAGTTCGCATCGAGCGCTGATAAGGGCTCGTCGAGCAAAAGCAATCGAGGGCGATTGATCAGCGCGCGAGCTAACGCGACTCGTTGCTGCTGGCCGCCGCTGATCTTCGATGGCTTGGCTTTCGCGTGCGCCGTCATCTTTACCCTGTCCAGCGCTTCTGCGACTCGCTCGGTGATCTCGGACGCAGGCCGCTTCGCCACACGCAATCCATAGGCGACGTTTTGCTCTACGGTCAGATGCGGGAACAGCGCATAGGATTGAAACACGGTATTGACGCGCCGGCGGTAGGGAGGCTGGTGATCCAGGCGCTCCGCTCCCATCCAAAGCTCGCCGGAAGTGGCAGTCTCGAAGCCAGCAATAACGCGCAGCAGCGTCGTTTTTCCCGAGCCACTTTCGCCGAGGATGGTCAGGAATTCTCCCTCCGCGATCTCCAGGGAAACGTTGCGCAGCACGACGTTGCGACCGAAAGTCTTGGCCACATTCCGAATGCTGAGCAGTACGGTTTTCGCGGTTGGGTGCGCGCTCGCCGTTGACGGGATGGCAGGAGTGATCGGGGATGCCATGGATGGTTTTCTGTCCGAATCCTGAATCTGTAAGGAATCCTGGGTCCGCTACTGTGCAGCCTTTACGTCGTTCCAAACCTCGGTGTATTTGGCGCGCCGCGGCACGTTCTGCCAGAAATACAGCCGCTTCTGGTATTTCTCCACGTCGTCCAGATGGAGCGTCTTCACCTCGTCCGTGGTCATGAACTGCGCCGCGTGCGGATTCGCAGGAACATAGTGGGTCTTGTCAGTCACCAGTTTTTGCGTCTTCGCCTCCACCATGTACTCGAGAAATCTGTGAGCCAGTTCCTTATTCTCGCTGCCTGCGGTGATCATCAAGTGATCGATCCACCCGGTTGTGTTTTCCTTGGGAATGGTCTCACCCACGGGGAAATTCGCTTTTCTTAGATCCGCCGTATTGAGCGGCCAGCCCATCGCAATCACGACTTCGTGACTCTCAAACAAGTTCGTCAATTCACCGCCGGTCGCCCACATCTTGCGGATGTTTGGCTTCAATTCCAACAGCTTTTTCTTGACCGTCTCCAGTTGATCGTCGCTCAAGTTGTAAAGCTGCGACGGATCGGGCTTGTCGTATCCCAGAACCTGTGCTGCCATATAGACGGTCGACAGATCGTCCCACACCGACACCTTTCCTTTGTATTTCGGGTCCCACATCACATTCCACGAATCCGGAGCCTGCGGAAAGACGGTGGTGTCGTAAATGATTGGATCCGGCCCCCACACGAACGGCACACCGTACACTTGGCTGTTCGCGCGCACTAGAGGCAGGGAAGTGAGCTGAGGGGAAAGTTGGCTGTAACTCGGTATCTTCGAAAGATCGAGGGGCGCAGCCAAGCCGGCCGAAGCGATGGAGGTTGCCACATCGCTCGACGGAGAGATTACGTCGTAATTCCCGGCGCTGCCGCCACGCAGTTTGGCGACCAACTCGTCGCTCGATCCCATGTACGACGCCGATACTTTGCAATGGTTCTGTTCCTCGAACGTTTGAATGAACGAGGGATCGGCATAACCTTCCCAAACCAGAAGGTTGAGGGACGGCGTCTTCTTAGAGCAGGATCCGACACACAAAACCGCTGCCAGCAAAGGCAACAGACGCACCCAGCGGTGCCCGTTCATTTTTCCTCCCGGATACAAAGCGGCCCATGCCCTACCCAACCATCGTTCTGTCGTTAGAATGTGGGTGGAGTGTTGATCCACAACACCCATGTTTCTTTACGGCCCGGATTTTTCCACCGGTGCGGCGTCGCACTCTCGAAATAAAAGCTGTCACCCGGTTTCAGGCGGTATTGATGGCCTTCCACCGTGATTTCCAGATCTCCGCGCAACACATAGATGAACTCTTCTCCCTCGTGGGTGTAGGGATCTCCGCTTCCCGCTTCCGGCGCAATGCGAAACAGATGAGGCTCCATCACGGTGTTGCCCCAAGCCAGCAATTCCATGCGCACACCCGCGCCTGCTTGGAGCACTTTTCTTTCGGCAGGACGAACCCGGCGACTGCTGGTTCCGTTGGCGTCAAAAAAATCCAGAATATTGGTTTTGTAGAAGCGCGCGAGTTTGCGCAGTGTCCCTACCGACCCGCTCATTTGTGAACGTTCCAACGCGCTGAGAAATCCCACCGAGATGCTCACCGCTTTCGCCACCTGCGCGAGCGAAAGCCCGCGTCGCGACCGCAATTGCCGCAGATGTCCTCCGATAGCGCTGGCGCTGCCATTCGCTGCCGGACGCACCTTACCTTCCCGCTTCAACAATTGGACAATGGCGGCCGCGTTCAACCCCCGCACCTTGCGCAAAAAACGCGCCCGTTTCAGCAGCTTCACGTCTTCCGCGGTGTACAGACGGTACTTGCTTTCTGTGCGCCGTGGTCGCGTCAGTCCGAGGCTCTCCCACGTGCGGATGACCGACGGCGACACTCCAACCTTTCGCGCTACGTCCCCGATTTTCAAGTAAGGTTCTGCCATGCTCGGTCTTTAATTACTCGCACGGTGGGGTTAGAAATCCTGATTAGAAATTCTTATGGGACGGAGCAGTTTTTTTCTCCTTGACAGCTCCCAGCCCTCTTCTCTAACCTTGCGGGATTATAGCAAGGTTGTGGCCGGATACAAGCAATCGCGTTCCAACAAAAAACAACTCTCTCGAAGGTGTCTGGAGACCCCATGCTCTCACTGCAACCCCGCTCGTCGAAGCCGTGCACGCGCCCTGCGCTTGTGGAAACTGTGTGCGTGGCTCTTGTCTTGTGTCTGTGTCTCCCGATGCTGCTCCGGGCTCAAGGAACTGGCGGCCGTATTCTCGGACGCATTTCCGATCCTACGGGTGCGGTCCTCTCCGGAGTGAAAGTCACGGCCGTCAACGATGCCACCGCCGTCAGCCAGGACACTCTCAGTAACGACAGCGGTGATTATGTGTTTCCCAATCTTGTGGTGGGAACCTACTCGGTCAGCTTCGACTTGAGCGGATTCAAGAACAGTGTTCGCCACAGCATCGCACTCGACATCAATCAGGTCATCACCCTGAACATGACGATGCAAGTGGGCCAGAACCAGGAAGTTGTCGATGTCACCTCCGAGGCGCCGCTCGTCGACACCAGCAGCACTCAGCTCGGGGCGGTCGTCAATAACCGTTCGGTGAACGAACTCCCTCTGAATGCCCGCGATAGTTACCAGTTTTTACAATTGCAGCCGGGTGTGCAATCGCAGTTAGGCTCGAGCGGCGGAACGTTCTATGGCAGCGACAGCGCCGGTTCCGTATCGGTCAACGGCGGCCGCGACCGCGCCAACAACTTCAGCGTGAACGGCGGCGACGCCAACGATCAGTTCGTGAACCTGCCCACCATCCAGCCGACTCCGGATGCCATTGAAGAATTCCGCGTGATCAGCAACACCTTCGACGCTGAGTACGGCCGAAACTCGGGTGCCGTGGTTAACGTCGTTACCAAGTCCGGCACCAACCAGTGGCACGGCAACGTGTATGAATACTTCCGCAATAAGGTTCTGAACGCACAAGGCTATTTCAATACGGTAAAGCCGCAGTTCAATCAGAATCAGTTCGGCGGAACCTTTGGAGGCCCGATCAGGAAGGATCGAACCTTTTTCTTTACGTCCTATGAAGGGCGGCGCATACGGCAAGGAGTTTCTGGGGAAACGGTGGCTGTGCTAACTCCGCAGGAGAGGCCTTCAGCCGCGCAGGGTGGCAGTGTTTTCGCCGGTGGTTTTCCGGCCACGTGGTCCGACGGCGTAACTCCCAACGGGATTACCGATCAATTCGTTGCCGACGCGCTGAACGGCAGACCGGGTTGCACCTCCGCCATCAATGCTCTGGGTGGTACGACTCCAGTGTCCGGTGCACTCTGGACATCGATCTTTCCGACCGTAAATGGCAATGCCACGATTCCGACTCCGTGTTTGGATCCCGTCGCGGTTGATCTGCTGCGCTTTGTGCCCGGTGCCAACCGTCCAGACGGCACCTACCAGGCGGTTCCCACCAGCGCCGACAATCAGGATCAATTTACGCTGCGCCTCGACCACCACATCAACGACCATCAGAGCTTCAGTTTCTACTACTACTACACGGACGACAAAAACTTTCAGCCTTTCTACAACTTCCAGGCCTCGGGGGCAAACATCCCCGGTTTCGGCACGCTCGTCGGTTCCCGTTACCAGCAGTTCAATCCCAGCCACACCTGGACCATCACGAATGCCCTGGTCAACGAGTTTCGTTTCACCTACATGCGCGAAGGTCAACTGACCTTCCAGCATCCTCAATCTACCGGTACGGTCCAGTCGTCGTGTTCTTCGGCGGCGGCGCAGGCGGTTTGCTTCAATGGCACCTCGGATTCGTCTGCCATCAACTCGCTCATCGCTGGCTCTGGCATTAACCCCGCGCAGGCTGGAATTACAACGGGCCTGCCATCCAACCGCACGGGCGTGCCATTCGTAGGAGTTTCTGGCGGATTCGCTCTGGGCAACGGTTGGGAAGGTGAGCTGCCTCAAGTCGGAAACTCGTTTATGTGGTCGGACAATCTCACCTGGGTCAAGGGAAATCACACCATGAAGTTCGGCGCCGACGTGCGCCGCGCACGTTTTGATCAGACCCTTTATTTCAACGTCAGCGGAGAGTCCACGTTCGACAGTTCCACTTTGAATTCTGTTCAGTATAACGACAACTACGCCGGCTACATGCTGGGTTTGGTCGATAGCTACCTGCAGGGGTCGGCGCAGCGCGAAAATATCCGCACCACCGGCCTCTATTTCTTCGGGCAGGACAGCTGGAAGATCAACCCCTCGCTTACCTTGAACTATGGGCTGCGATGGGAATTAGACACACCCCTCACCGACGTCTTGCACCACGTGCAGACCTTCCGCCCAGGCCAGAACTCGACGGTTTATCCCTGCCAATTGACCGCAGCTGAACAGAGTAGTTTTGGCGTAAGCACCTGCGCCGATGCAGGTGTCGAGCCGACGGGGCTTGTTGTCCCCGGAGACAAGGGTGTCCAGAATGGACTAACCCAGACCTACTACAGGGCGTTCGCACCACGGATTGGAATCGCCTACAGTCCTCACTTCACCAGTGGCGTACTGGGCAGGCTTTTCGGTGCCAACGGTAAAACCAGCATTCGATCAGGTTGGGGACTGTTCTACAATCCGATGGAGCAGTTGGTGCTTGAGCAGTTTGGTGCGGAGCCTCCCTTCGGAGGCAGCACATTCCTGCCAGGTACTTTTTTCAACACTCCCTTCGTTGGGCAGAACGGCTCCATCAGTCCGAATCCCTTCACGGGCATTCTCAGTCCCAAACCCGGCACTCCTCAGGATTGGGCGAGTTTCCGGCCGATGCTGCTGTTCGGCGACTTTCAGCCGAAAATGCGGACGCAGTACACCGCTCAGTACAACTTCACGATTCAGAGGGAAGTGGCCCGAGACATGGTCCTGCAACTTGGATATGTGGGATCGCAGGGACACCGCTTGTTGGCTTCGCATGACATTAATCCAGCCAACCCACAGAGTTGTTTGGATCTCAACGCCACCTTGGGAGACGGTACCTGCGGGCCGTTCCTCGAAGACAACACTTTCTTCATTAGACCAGGGAGGAAGATTGCTGCCCAGGGTCTGCATTTGCCCTACAACGCCGGAAGCGAAGGAAAGTTCATCCCGGGGGGGACCATCGTTGGACCGAATGGCATCAACCTGGTCGGACTGCGGCCATATTCTTCGCCCAACTGCGATCCGTTTACCAGTGTTGGCTGTCCCGTCGATGGCGTCTCCGTCTTCAGCAACATCTTCGCCGAAGACACCATCGCGCCTTCCGCTTACAACTCCTTCCAGGCCAGTTTGGAGAAGCGCTTCTCACACGGACTCCAATTTCAAGCCGCATACACCCTCAGCAAGTCACTCGACTGGGCGTCCAGCTTCGAAGAAACGGTCAATCCATTCAACTACAAGGCTAGCCGCGCGCTGTCCCTGTTCAATTCCGCGCAACGTTTCGTAATCAACTACGTTTGGGACATTCCCGCCCGCAAGTACAGTGGCTTCGCTGGCAGGGTCCTTGATGACTGGCAACTGTCCGGCATCATCCAGTTCCAGACTGGCTTCCCCATCCGTATCCAGACGCAGAACGATAATGAGTTGATCAGCAGTTTGTTCTTCCTGGGCGCGGGCGCACCGCAATTGACGGGTCCGCTGCAAATCCAGGACCCCAAGAAGATACAAACGATCAACGTTAACGGCAGTCCACAGACCGGGCACTTCTTTATTAATGCGGGTAGTTTCTCTGATCCGACGCTCGGCACATTCGCCACCACGCCGCGCTCGATCTGCTGCGGGCCCGGAGAGAACCAGTGGGACATCACGGTTTCAAAGCGGATTGCGCTGTCGGAGTCGAAATATTTCCAGTTCCGAGCCGACGTCTTCAACCTGTTCAACAAGACCGAGTTTGTCAACCCGGATGGAAACTTCAGCAATACCACGTTCGGACAGGTGCTGCAGGCGCGCGATCCGCGGCTGGTGCAGTTCGCATTGAAGTTTTACTTCTAACCAAGAGAGTAGAGTAGATACAGCTGAATCCCCGGGCGGCTCCGCCGTTCGGGCAATCTAATGGCCCGCTGGCTTCCGGAGGTGAATCTACCGGAAATGCAGTCGGCCTGAGCTTTCCCGGAGCAATTCGATGTATCCCGATTTGCAGCAAGAACTCGCCACCTTCGAGCGGCGCACGCCTAAATCCGCCGAAGCCCACAAGAAGAATCTCAAACGCATACCCCTCGGTGTAGCCAGCAATTATCGCGCCTACGACCCTTGGCCGATCTTTGTAAAAGAGGCCAGCGGCAGCAGGTTCCGCGACCTTGACGGGAACGAATACATCGACCATAACCTAACCTTCGGCGCGCTGATGGCCGGGCACTGCCATCCCGCCGTCATGAAGGCCGTTGAAAAGCGGCTTTCCACCGGCACCATGTTCGGCATGCCCCACGACCTGGAGTGGGAACTCGCTGAGGAAATCTGCAACCGTTTTCCGGTCGAGATGTGCCGCTTCGGCAACAGCGGAACCGAAGCCACCATGCATGCGATTCGATTGGCGCGCGCCGCCACCGCACGCGACAAAATTCTTAAATTCGAAGGCGCTTATCACGGCTTGCATGACAGCGCCTTGGTTAGCGTGAAGCCGCACGCTCCCGACTACGGCGACATCAACGCTCCAGCCTCGGTTGCGGGTGGTCTGGGCGTGCCGCAATCGGCGATTGCCCACGTCGTCATTTCCACCTTCAACGATCTCGCCAGCGTGGAGCGCCGCTTCAAAGAAAATCCCGGCCAAATCGCTGCGATTATTCTGGAGCCGATTTTGATGAACGTCGGCTTGTGCATGCCGCAGCCCGGCTTCCTCAAGGACTTGCGCGAAATCGCTACCAAACAGGGCGCGCTTCTCGTCTTCGACGAAGTGAAGACCGGCGCGAAACTCGGCTGGGGCGGGGCGAGCGAATACTTCGGGGTTACGCCCGACATGATCTGCCTAGCGAAGTCGATCGGCGGCGGCTTGCCGCTCGCCGCATTCGGTGCGCATCGCTCGGTGATGGATCTCATCAGCCAGCACAAGGTCTTCCACGGCGGTACCTACAACACGAATCCCATTTCCATGGCTGCCGGCCTGGCGACGTTCCGCGAGGTTCTCACGCGCGAGAACTACGCCAAAGTCGACAAACTCGGGAAGAAGTTGGCCGACGGCTATCGCAAGACCATCGCGAAGGTTGGCTTGCAGGCCTACATCGCGCAGGCCGGGGCTAACGGGGCGTTGATGTTCTATCCCAAAGAAATTCGCAACTATCGCGATTGGGAAAAGATCGACGTCGACCTGTGGCGTCACTACTGGTTCGGAATGGTAAACCGCGGCGTGATGGCGCAGCCCTATTGGTGGGATGAGCAGTGGACCATCTCCGTCCAGCACACCGATGCCGACATCGACAACCACCTGGCGGCATTCGATGACATCGCCGCTTCGCTGGCGAAGGCACAGCAAGAGCGCGTCGAACCAGCAGCAGTCGCACATTAGAAAATGTGTGGGGCGGTCGCCCTCGGCCGCCCTGCACGCATCACCAAAACTCACGAAGGGACAGCCGCCGCGGCTGTCCGCCAGAGCGAAGCGAGGCGATTGTCCGAAAGAAATTGTCCACGACCACCCAATCCGCCGAACAGCCCCAACTGATCCGCGCCCTCGGTCGCCGCGACCTGGTGCTGCTGTTCGTCGTAGCCGTTTTCAATCTCAATGTCGTTCCTTCCATCGCTGCAAACGGCGGCGTCACCGTCTGGCTATGGATCATCTCGCTTCTTCTTTTTTTCTGGCCGCAAGGCATTGCCGTCGTCGAACTCGCGCACCGCTATCCCGGCGAAGGCGGAGTCTACCTCTGGGCCAAAGAAGTGTTCGGAGATTTTCACGGCTTCCTCTCTGGCTGGTGCTACTGGACGAACAATATGCTTTATGTGCCGACGGTCATGCTGTATTTCGTCGGTGTGTCCGTCTACGTGCTTGGGCCCGGCCACCAGGGACTTCCCGATAACAAACTCTTCGCCGCTTCTGTCTCTCTCGCGCTGCTTGCGCTGCTTACCCTGTTGAACATTCTCGGTCTCGGCGTGGGCAAGTGGATCAATAACGTCGGCGCTCTGGGAACCTTTATCGCCGCGGCGGTGCTCGTGGGGTTGGGGATCGTTATCTGGTCGCGCTTCGGCACGGGCATCACTGCTGCCGATTTCAAGGTTCCCCCCAATCCTCGCTTCGTACTCAATTCTTTCGGCGTGATTTGCTTCGGCTTGGTCGGTCTCGAACTTGCTTCCGTCATGGGTGACGAGATAAAAGATCCGCGCCGCACGCTTCCCGGAGCCGTCGCATGGGGAGGTTTGCTATCTGGTACTCTCTACATCGCCGCAACCTTGACCTTGCTCATCGCAGTGGGCAAGAACGTCAACGTGTTGCAAGGCGTGGTGCAGGCCGTGACCGGAATGGCGGCCCGTGTCGGCGTGAGTTGGATCAGCGTTCCATTCGCACTCATGCTGAGCCTCGCCATTGCCGGAATCGGGTCGGCTTGGATCGGTGGCTGCTCCCGCATTCCGTTTGTCGCTGGGCTCGATTCCTACATGCCGTCATGGCTGGGCAAAGTTCATCCGCGGTACGCGACGCCGTATGCCGCTCTGATCGTGCAGGCCATCGTCTCCGGGATCCTGGTGATTTTGAATTTCGTCGGTGCCGGAGTTCAGGAAACATTCCAGAAACTTCTTTCGCTGGCGGTGGTGCTGCAGCTTGTTCCCTTCGTCTACATGTTCGGGGCGCTGGTGAAGTTTGCGGTGACTGAGGCGGTTCCTAGGGGCCAGTACGGCCGGACCACACTGTTCCTCGCGGGGCTGAGCGGATTCCTGACCACGATTCTCGGGATCGCCCTGGTATTTTTCCCGGCCCAGCAGATCACCTCGTTGTGGTCTTACGAATTGTGGATGTTCGGCGGCACGCTGCTTTTTATTGGCTTGGCCGCATTTTTCTTTTTCGTCTACGGCCGCCGCAAGGCGACGGAGCAGATCCGTCTTGCCGCCCTGGTCTCGCCCGTTTCGGCGGAAGAAGTTCGACGTTAGGAAGGGCACGACAGCAGTCGGTCGCTGCAACGCAGAGAATGCGGGCCTTCGGGCCCTCAGGTTAGCAGGAGGTTTCTCAATATGCCCGGCGGAGTCCAAACCGAAGTTCGCACCTATCAGATGTTCATCAACGGCGAATGGGTCGCGAGTAAGTCCGCGAAAACTTTCCCGGTCTACGATCCCTCGACCGAAGAGGTGATCGCGCAGGTCCCCGATGCCTCGGCCGACGACGTCGACCGCGCCGTCGCCGCCGCCAAGGCCGCGTTTGAAGAGGGCCCGTGGTCGACCACGACTGCGCAGGAACGAGGCCGCGTCCTTTTCCGTCTCGCTGAGAAAGTGCGTCAGAACCTGCCGGCACTCGCCGAACTCGAGTGCCGCAACACGGGTAAGCCGATCGTCGAAGCGGAGTATGACATCAACGATGTCGCTACCTGCTTCGAATATTACGGCGGCCTCGCCACCAAGGTCGTGGGCTATGTCAATCCTGTCCCCGACAACGCCATGAGCCTCACGCTGAAGGAACCTGTCGGCGTTGCCGGGCAGATCATCCCGTGGAATTATCCACTGCTGATGGCCGCATGGAAGCTGGCACCTGCGCTGGCCGCCGGCTGCACCTGCGTCCTGAAGCCAGCCGAGCAGACGCCATTGACCGCTCTTGAGCTGGCGAAACATTTCGCCGACTGCGGCCTGCCTCCGGGCGTGGTCAACGTGATCACCGGTTTCGGCGAGTCGTGCGGTGCTCCGCTCGTTCAGCATCCTGACGTCAATAAGATCGCGTTCACGGGCAGCGCTGCCGTTGGCAAGATCATCGTTAAGCAGGCGGCTGACACCGTGAAGCGCGTTACTCTGGAACTCGGCGGCAAGTCTCCCAACATCTTCTTCGCCGACGCGGATTTCGCAGCCGCTATCGACGGCGCTCTTTTCGGCGTCTTCATCAATCAGGGCGAGGTCTGCTCCGCAGGCAGCCGTATCCTCGTTCAGAAATCGATTTACAAGAACTTCGTCGAAGCCATGACTGAAAAGGCGAAGAAAATCAAGCTCGGTCCTCCTCTCGAACGCGAGACCAAGATGGGTCCGCTGGTGAGCAAAGAACAATACGACCGCGTCAATTCGTATCTCGAAATTGGCAAGAAAGAAGCTAAGGTTGCTTCGGGCGGCGGACGCCCCGAAAAATTCGCCAAGGGCTATTATGTCCAGCCAACAATTTTCTACGACGTGTCCAACAGTGCCCGTATTGCCCGGGAAGAAATCTTTGGCCCGGTCGCGGCCGTCATTCCGTTTGAAGATGAAAAAGACGCGCTCAAAATCGCCAACGATTCCCCGTACGGCTTGGCCGCTGCTGTCTGGACCCGCGACATTTTCAAGGCCATGCGCTCGGTAAAAGCTTTGCGCGCCGGAATCGTCTGGGTCAACCACATGCAACCCACCTACGTCGAAGCGCCGTGGGGAGGCTACAAGCAATCGGGATTCGGCCGCGAACTCGGCCCCGGGGGCATCGAAGAATATCTCGAGACCAAGCAGGTCTACATTAACCTGAACGAAGCGCCGATCGGCTGGTATTGAGACTGAAGAGGGAAGGGCACGACTTTCAGTCCTGCCCTTCGGACCGCAAAACGGCGCGGCTTCGGCCACGGGGAATCGAAAGGCTGATTCCTGTTTCGGAGAATTGAGAACTGGACTTTACGATGTCAACCATTCAACTTCGCACCCCGATTCCCGGCCCAAAATCCAACGCCCTCTCCGAGCGCCGCGCCAAAGCCGTGCCGCGCGGCCTGTCTCACGGTACGCCCATCTACGTCGCCAAAGCCGAGGACGCATGGCTTGAAGACGTTGACGGCAACCGCTACCTCGATTTTGCCGGTGGCATCGGTTGCCTCAACGTTGGCCATCGCCAGCAGGCTGTCGTCGATGCGGTGAAAGACCAACTCGACCGCTTCTTGCACACTTGCGTGCAGGTCACGCCTTATGAGAGCTACGTCCGCCTCGCCGAGCGTATGAACGAGGTGACTCCGGGCAAGTTCGCCAAGAAGACGATTTTCCTGAACAGCGGCGCCGAGGCCGTCGAGAACGCCGTCAAGATCGCCCGCGCCTACACCAAGCGTCCCGGCATTATCGCCTTCGAAGATGCCTTCCACGGCCGCACCATGATGACGCTGGCTCTCACGAGCAAAACCCATCCTTACAAGGCTGGATTCGCGCCCTTTCCCGGCGAAGTGTATCGCGTCCCGTTCGCTTACTGCTATCGCTGTTCCTATACTTTAAAGTATCCGTCGTGCGACCTTTATTGCGCGCGCCATCTCGAAGACACGTTTAAGCGTGTCGTAGCCAACGAAGAAGTTGCCGCGGTGATTGCCGAACCCGTCCTTGGAGAAGGTGGATTCATCGCGCCACCACCTGATTATTTCCAGGTCCTGGTTGATCTCTGCCACAAGCAGGGGATTCTTTTTATTGCCGACGAAGTTCAGTCCGGCTTCGGTCGCACCGGCGCACTTTTCGCCAGCGAGCGTTACGGCATTGAGCCCGATCTTATGGTCACTGCAAAATCGCTCGGTGGAGGCTTGCCGCTTGCGGGCGTAACCGGACGCGCCGAGATTATGGACGCTCCTGGCGTTGGCGGCCTGGGTGGAACTTTCGCGGGCAACCCACTGTCCTGCGCCGCAGCCTTGGCGGTGCTCGACTTGTTTGAACGTGAGAATTTGTTGGAGCGCGCCAACGAACTCGGCAATCGGTTCCAGACGCGTGCGCGCGAGTGGCAGTGTCGCTGGCCGATCATCGGCGACGTGCGCGGCCTCGGTGGTATGCAAGCCATCGAACTGGTGAAGTCGCAGGAGTCAAAGACGCCAGCATCGGAGGAAACCAAGAAGATCACGCAATATTGTTACGAGCATGGCCTGATCACGATCACGGCGGGTTCGTACTCCAATGTGATCCGCGTCCTCGTTCCGCTGGTCGCCACCGACGCGCAAATCGAGGAGGGCCTGGCGGTGCTGGAATCCGCGCTGGCGACAGTGTGCGATAAAAAAGGTGCTGTAGCTCAATTAGTCTGAGCCGTTTGTGCGGGTCCGGCTCTGTAACCCCGACAGGCCGAGCAATGCTCGGCTCGTTCTCGGTTGCACTCGAACGCGGTATCATGATTGGATAGCGGAACCTCACGATGCCTCGAGGCATCTGACCAACAACATTCTTCGCGATAGCAGAGGCTTTACCATGACCGTAGCCGCACCTCCAACCACCAAGCTCACGAACTACATCGACGGCCGCTGGACCGACTCGCACGCCTCGGAATGGCGCGACGTCATCAACCCCGCGACCGGCGAAGTTTTAGCCAGCGTTCCGCTCGCCGATGCCGCTGAGGTGAACCAGGCTGTGGAGGCGGCGGCAGCAGCCTTTCCGGAATGGCGCCGCACTCCGCCCGAAGACCGCATCCAGCCGCTGTTCAAGCTGAAGATGCTACTCGAAGAGCATATCGACGACATCGCGCGGATCATCACTACGGAAAACGGTAAGACCTTCACCGAAGCGAAAGCCGAGATGCGCCGCGCCATCGAAAACGTGGAGGTGGCTTGCGGCATCCCGATGATGATGCAAGGCTACAATCTCGAAGACGTCGCTCGCGGCATCGACGAGATGATGATCCGCCAGCCGATCGGCGTCACCGCGGCTATTGTGCCTTTTAATTTTCCAGGCATGATTGCGTTCTGGTATCTGCCCTACGCTATCGCCACGGGAAACACCTTCATTCTGAAACCCAGCGAACGCGTGCCGCTCACCATGCGCTACGTGTATGAATTGCTGGAGAAGACTGGCTTGCCGAAAGGCGTGGTCGGCCTGGTCAACGGAGGCAAGGCCGTCGTCGATGCGCTCATCGACCACCCCAAAGTTCGCGCCATCAGCTTCGTCGGTTCGACTCCGGTCGCGCGATACATTTACGCGCGCTCGGGCGAGCAAGGTAAGCGCTGCCAGTGTCAGGGCGGGGCGAAGAATCACGTCATCGTTCTTCCCGACGCGGATATGCCGATGGCGACTCAGATCATCAGCGACAGCGCTTTTGGCTGCGCCGGGCAACGGTGTCTGGCCGTTTCTGTCGCAGTCACGATCGGGGAAGCGCAGAAGACTTTTCGCGACTCGATCGCCGACGCAGCCTCCAAGCTCCGCGTGGGCAATGGGCTCGAAGACGGTGTTCAAATGGGCCCCGTAATCACGTCGCAGAGTAAAGAACGCGTGGAATCGCTGATCGGGCTGGGCGAAAAACAGGGAGCGAAAGTCCTGCTCGACGGCCGCAACTCGAAGATCCCGAAATACGAATCCGGCAACTTCGTGAAGCCGACGATTCTCGATGACGTTCCGGCAACCAGCGATCTGGCCGATACGGAAATCTTCGGTCCCGTGCTCAGCCTTGTGCACGCCGACAGCATGGACGAAGCGCTGGCTTTCCTCGAACGCAGCGCTTATGGAAACCAAGCGTCTCTGTTTACTTCGAGCGGATCCGCCGCGCGCCGCTTCCGCTACGAAGCGCCAGCGGGAAACATAGGCATCAATATTGGCGTCGCCGCGCCCATGGCTTACTTTCCGTTCAGCGGATGGAAGAACAGTTTCTTCGGCGATCTGCACGGACAGGGGCGCGACGCGATTGAGTTCTACACCGACAAGAAAGTTGTCGTCGAACGCTGGGCCAAAGAGCACAGCCGGAAATTCTAGGGCGCACTTCCGCGGCTAAAGCCGCGAAATGATTGGATGCGCTTTGCGGCACGACTGAAAGTCGTACCCTTCCCAAGTCGAGTCACATTTAGCATAAGGGAGTCTTAGACAATGACTGCTACGGTTGCGAATCCCGCGGAGAAAATGACGGGACAGGAAATCGTTGATCTCACCAAGAAGCACACGCTGTTTGAGTGGTCGGCGCAGTCGAAGGTGGATCCGATCCCCATCGATCACGCCAAGGGCATTTACTTCTGGACGCCTGAGGGCAAGCGCTTTATCGACTTCAACAGCCAGTTGATGTCGGTCAACATCGGTCACGGTGACGAGCGTGTGATTCGCGCGATCAGCCAGCAGGCCGCGAAACTCGCGTATGCCAATCCTTTCATGGCGACTGAACCGCGAGCCCGCCTTGGTGCCAAACTCGCGGAGATTACTCCCGGCGATATCGACACCTTCTTCTTCACCAACGGCGGCGCCGAAGCCAACGAGAACGCCATCAAGATCTCCCGCTTCTTCACGGGACGGCACAAGATCATAGCGCGTTACCGCTCGTATCACGGCGCGACCGCGGGTGCGATCTCGCTCACGGGAGATCCAAGGCGCTGGGCGGCGGAGCCGGGAATTCCCGGCGTGGTGCGCGTGCTCGATCCGTATCATGGCATCGAGCGAGGCTGGGAGTCCGCGGAAACCTCGCTTGCCATGATTGAAGAGACGATCGAGCTCGAAGGCCCGCACACGATTGCCGCTTTCATTCTGGAAACCGTGGTCGGGACCAACGGCATTCTCATTCCACCGGACGGATATCTCGAGGGCGTGCGGAAACTGTGCGACAAGTACGGCATATTGATGATCGCCGACGAAGTCATGGCTGGCTTCGGACGTACGGGCGAGTGGTTTGCCATCGATCACTGGAAGGTCGTTCCGGATTTGATCTGCATGGCCAAGGGGCTCACTTCGAGCTATCTGCCGCTCGGCGCGGTGGGAATGCGGCATCACATCGCGCAGCACTTTCAGGACAAAGTGTTTTACGGGGGGCTGACTTACAACTCGCATCCCATGGGATGCGCGGCGGCCCTGGCCACCATCCGCGTTTACGAAGACGACAACCTTATCGAGAACGCGAAGAGGATGGGCGCGATCATGAAAGAGCTGGGGCGCGATTTACAGGCGAAGCATCCTTCGGTGGGAGCGGTGCGGTCCATCGGGTTGTTTGGCATCGTCGAGTTGGTTCGCAGCCGCAAAACGCGGCAGCCAATGGCTCCGTTCAACGGCACGTCGGAAGAAATGAGCGCGCTGGGCCGATACTTCCGCGAACAAGGGTTGTATACGCTGGTGCGGTGGAACACCTTCTACACCAATCCTCCGCTGTGCATTAACGAACAGCAACTGCGAGAGGCGTTTGCTATTATCGATATGGGGCTCGAGATTACTGACAAAGCAGTGAAGGACTAGGCGGAACAGATCGGCCCAAAAGTCCGCAGGTCTGCTGTAGAATCGGCATAAGATAGCCGTTCGTTCGAGAGCCTATGAGAAGAATTGCTGCGTTAATGCTTCTGGGCGCGATGACTGCTGGTTGCGGCGTCGGAGCAGTCGCTCAGACGCGAACCCGGGTGATGCCTGAGGATCGAGCTTCGCGGAAAGCGGAGAGGCGACAGCAGAAAACAACGAAGAAGTACGCGAAGGCGCAACGGAAGGCCGAGCGAAAAATGCTGAAGACAGAACGAAAAAACACCAAGCGATTCTGATTCCTTCGAGCCACGTCGCGGTTGTGCGGTCCGCAGTTACTCGCTTCCGCAGTTATTCTCTTATCCTCTTATTCTCTATGGGTGCGAGCCGCGTTCTTCAGTACAGGAAACTTTGCCTTACCGCAATTGTATTCGCAGTGCCAGCGGAATCCGTTGCCATCATGCGGCCCATATCCCCCAAAACGGTTAGATAGAGCGTGTCTTGCTTGACTCCTGAACCTTCGACGAAGGCGTGATCGTTTTCCCGCAGTCCGGGCGCAAGTCCGTGGCACAAGGCCGGTCAGTGCGATCTTGTCGAGCATGACGGGGTCTTCCAGTGCCATTGCGAAAAATACCAAGGCTTGCGAAGTTCGCTTGCCAACAGACTGAGTGACTACGAGCCAATCATTGCTGGACTATTCGGCGAAGGCGACACCAAGGTAGTAGCCGAGTTTGCGGGATCGTTCAGTCGATACATCGAAAAGCCAGAGCGAGTGGAAGATGCCAACGAAATCTGATGTCGGGCTGCACTGTCGGTACTGCGCACCGCAAATCTACCGTCGGGCGACAGAAGGTCAGTCGTCTTAGGAAAAACGACGAATTGAGAAGCAAGGGCCCCAGCACTTAGCACGCTTAAGAGTGCAGGCAGCGTAACAACGATGATCCGCCAGGAACGCATCGAACGGCCTCGACCGCAAAAGCCTCTCTTGCTACCTCAGTGGACGACCCTTGCCGCAGATGTGATTTGACCACACCGGGCATTACCTTGGTGTCGCGAATGTGCCCTTTTGAGCGTCGGCCTCGCGACTGTGGAAATCTGCTGAAAAATGGGATTCGGGACGAATGCCGAAGCTTGGGGTGATCTTCGAGGAACGGGCTCCGGGGAGGTTTAAAGTTCAATTGGGAAACGGCTCTGCCGGTCTTACGATCCGAATCTGGTGATCGGTGAAGGTCAGGTGTCCGTTCGGCAACTTCACCTTGGGCATATGACAGCTTACGCACTCCGACTTCGCATTGGGACAAGTCTGTGCATGAGCGGGCGCCGTGGTCGATGCCTGAAGCGGGGAAACTGGAGGAGCAGCGGACGAGGAGTGGCAGGCCAGACATTTGGCATCGTAGGCGGAATCCTGGCGGACGACATCCAGGTGAGGATCGTGACAGGCGATGCAACTGATGCGGGGATCGGCGCCGTCGAAGCACTTGCTGTTGGCAAGACGGTAAGGCTGGAAGCGAACGGTCAGTTGGCCGCGCCAGTGATTCCGTACAACGGTCTCCCATGAGCGATGACACTGGCCGCAAAAATTCGAGATGTCTTCTGATGTCCACTTGCGGAGATCGGGCGGAGCAGAATCGAAATCTCCGTTGATGGAATCGCTCAAGTGCGTGATTGTGCCCGAATGACAGTGCTCGCAGGTCACTCCCGGGCGCAGCGCTTCGAAAGTCATTTTTCCGTTTGTTACCGCATTGCTGGAGTGACAACCGAAACAGACCTTGGTTTCGGGGATGCTGATCTCGCGTCCGATCGCTTCTTCGAGGTTGCGTGGTTTCAGGTCTTCGTCTCCCGTAGTGAAATCGAGGCCTGGAATCGAAGGATAGTAACTCACCGCGCTTTCGTATCGATGGCCCTCGCGCTCCAAGATCCACGTCTGCGCGCCAGCGCCAAAATTCCAGTGAATCGGGAGGGAGATTGTGCGGGTACCGTCGCTCACGGCGTAGGTGCTGTCCTGTCCGTGGGTTTGTACATTGTAAGTGTATGGGCCTTTACGAACGGAGAGCTTTGGATTGTCCCTGAGCACCGGATTTGCGCCCGCAATTGCCAGAGCCCGTCCCATCGGCGTTTGCGGTTGGGACTCAGACCGGGCGCGGTGGCACGACACACAGGCGGACTCTGCGTTGCCTTGCGCGGCTGCCAACGCTGAGAGCATCGCGACCCAAAGGAGGCCCGCGTGCGATCTACGGATGAGTAGTCGACGCCGTGTCATTCTTCGTCATTTCGAGGCAGAGCAAACGCTCTCGCCGGGAGTCTGCTTTGCGCCCCGCCTTTGCGTAGGCGTTGGCCAGAGCGAGATGGACTTCAAGGTTATCAGGTTGGACTTGCAGGGTCTTTTCCAAGTGCTCGATGCCATCTTTTGCATCGCCCGTCTCAGTGAGTGCGCGGCCGAGGACCAGTTGGGCACTGGGAAGCGTCGGATCCTGGGCCGCCGCTTTTCGAGCGTAGGGAAGTGCGTCTGTGCCGTCATTCGTCAGTAAAGGAATCCACGCTAACATGACTTCAGCGACTGCGTTGGTAGGAGTTGCTTCCAGCTCATTCTCGAATTCAACCTTCGCCGCATCAGGATCACTGGCGTACAACAAATATCCGTAAAGATAGTGCGCATTGGGCACTGCCGGAACGAGCTTGAAAAGGTGCTGAAACTCGACGCGTGCCGCTTCTTTGTCTCCTTTCATGAAGTCGAAAGTGGCCTTACCTGCGCCGATGTATGTGTCCTGTTGATCTGCTTTCAATTCCCTCGGCAGGAGCGGAGTGCGCAGGCCCGCTAGACCGAGCGAGAGCAGAAGTTCCGGGTTGGAGTCGTCCTCACGGGTGAAAAAAGCGTAGCTTCGCAGGGCATCTTCGAATCTTCCCGTGCGAGTGAGCAGCAAAGCTTCGTGGTAGCGGAGAATTTTTTCGTTTCGAGATTGGTTTGCGGCGCCGAGCGAAAGGGCGCGTTGAATGTCATTCAAGGATAGCCCATATTCGCCCGTCTCGAATTCGCATAGACCGCGCATGGCGAAGGCGGGGGCCGCGTTAGGAGTGAGTTCGAGATAATGCGAGAGAGCGTCCCGGGCTTCGGCGTAGGCTCCTGCTCCGTATTGCAGTGATCCCAGAAACCACCATCCGTCTGACCACTGCGAATTCAGTTTCAGAGCCTGCTGATAGAGGTCGATGGCCCTGGGTACGTCGTTCACCTCGCGAGCTGACATTGCCTTCGAGGCGAGGTCAGAAGAGCTGGCTGGGTTGGCCTGGGCTGCACTCAAGCAGGGAAATAGTGTGGAGACTAAGACGGTGAGCACAAAGTCGGACTTCGCGCGCCTGCCAAAGCTCCACTTCCGAGATATTCCCATCCCCTTGTTCACTGCACTCGCTGCAGCCATTGCTTCGAAACGTGTTCAGCGGCTGGAACTGATTTCTGGAGAATCATGGTACCACGCGTGGGGGAGGCGATTGTTCTGCCGCGTGGGGACTCGTCCGTCTCTAACGGCGGCTTGGACCGGAGGGGAAGACGGAAGCGTCCGTCTGACCCTCGGCAAGGGGCAAGTTTATCTCTAAGGCGCCGACGTTATCTGTGGCCACGTCCCGAACCGCGATTCGCAGGGAGACCGCCGTCACCGGCACATCGAATTGCTGTTGAATGCGATAGATCCCTGCGCGCCTCTCCCCGGAGGGGAGTCGTGCCGTGTCTTCTTCGACCCTTTGGATCACACCATTCACCATTCTTCCGTCGGCGTCAAAGGCCGCGGCCGCCACTTCCAACGAAGGATAGCGGGCCGCAGCGGTGTAATCGATTTCGTAGGTTTGCAGTTGGATGGGGCGTAGGGGTCTGGCCGGGCGGTTCTTGCGGCGCTCGCGAAAATAAGCCGGCTGATCGGCTAAATTCACCATCTGCTCGGCAGTGGCCTTCGCGGGAGGAGCCAGTGCATGAATGTGGGCTCGGAATAGTAACTTGTGCGCCAGGGGCGCTCCGTGCTGCATGTTGGGATACAACGAATCCGCCGGTCGGCTCAGAAGGACGGGTTGCAGGTCCGATGCCGAACGCAATTCTGAAGGCGCCTGACCTGCGGATGGACCGGGATTGCCGTAATAGCTGCGACGATACGCCAAGTGATAGCCATGCTTGGAAATTTCGACGTCGATGTGACGCAAGCGGCCGTTGTAGTTCTGATTGCTGGGAGAATATGTGAGGGTGTAGTAATGACCGCCAGTTTCGGTGGCTTCGGCGAGGGCGGTCGCCACGTCGTTGCTGCTGTAGAAGGCGCGGCCTCCAGTCGCGTGAGCAAGTTCTTCTTCGGTCATGTAGGCGGCATTGAGGGCATGACTGTCGCTGCCCGTCGCCATCGCCCCGCCCCCCGGACCTATAACGGGAGCAGTCTTCATGTGCGTCACAACTGTACCGCGAACGTCGACAGGGTATACCGCGATCTGTCCCCGAGCCAAAGTATCGATGGCTTCCTTGATTTCCTCGTTCGCGCTCATGCCTTCAGTCGATGGATCGGAACTCGGCAAGACGGAGGAGGGGAATGAAGCCGAGAGCCAGATCACATTTTTATGTCCGGGAAGATCAGCCAGAAACCTCGCAATGTTGATCAAGGCGCGAGTTGCCGAGAGATAGGGCTGAGAATTCTCGGCATAGAGAAAAATTCGCGGGATGTGCGAGTGAGGAGTCTTCGGATCGACGGCGGAAACGAGCGAGTTGCGATCCTCGGTAAAACCTTGGACAAGATAGAGACCGTCGCTTAGCACAAAGATTGCGAAACGGGTGCCAAGGGGCTTGCTCCGCATAAACTTCAGTAGTTGCTCTCGAGCTGCCGGCTGGTCGTCGACTGCTGTATTCACAAGGTCCAGGAGCAAGACATAGAGAGGACCTCGCTCCGGTTCGGTGGGAACGTTGACGAACGTGTTTGCCGGCAGCAATGGCAAAGCAGGCAGAGGATCGGGAACTGGATCAAAGTCGTGAACGTCAAAAGAGCGAATCCTCTGAGGCTTGCCGTCTTCAGCGAGGGAGAAGTCATCGGCCGTGAGGCCAGAAACAGGCCTTCCATTCGAATCGGAAACCACGACATCGACGACGACACGTCGAACACTTTGATGAAAGAGCAGACCGCTGGAGTCAGTTTTGTGGGAATCTGGGGTCGCTGGCGTGGGTGACGAAGGAGATTCGTTCTGCGCTCCGACCGTACCCACAAAGAGAATGGCCGTCAAGAAAACTTTGATTCGGAGCGAGAGAATTGTTGCCATTCGAAAAATCTCCGGCTTCTGGCCAGTGGTTTCCGCCGAGCGTGATTTTACGCCAAGGGGGCAGCGCGAATATCAAAAGGTGGCAAAAGCAGACCGACTGCGAAGCGTCGACCGCCTTGGTCACTCGATCCTTACGGAGAGGCTTGATTCCGCAACAGACGTGCCCTGCTTCGCGGTCACCAGAACATCCAACTGCCCGGGGCCAGGAGAAACCTGCACCAGCATGGGGATCGAGCCGTCGGCTTCGCGGTGCGCCAGATCCAGTGGCTTACGCGCGATCTCTCGGCCATCCCGCAACAGTTGCAATGTAACCTTGGTCGGTTCGACATCGGTAAGCGTCGCGGAGTACACCACAAAGTAAAGACTGACAGGACTTCCAGGAGCTACCGTCTCTGTGAGCGTTGGAGTGATGCGGCCATTCTCCAGCTCAAAAGGACTGAGAGGATTGCGCGGTCCTGTCAGTGGGTCGAACCGGCGCACCAACTCCAGCGAACTCAAAGATAAATTCTTTCTCGGATCGACGAAAACCGAGACGTGCTTGGCCGAAGTCTTGCCGGTCACTTCGTCCTCCACCGCGGTATCGATCACGTAATGTCCAGCCGCCAACTCGACGGGCTCAGCGTAAAGAATGCGATCGTTCTGTCGTTGTGCCGACTCGGAGCTCGACACTTTGTGGAACAACTCTCGGCTGATTTTTTTTACGATTAATCCCGAGGAGTCATGAAGGAAGGCGACGAGTGCCAATCGAGCGCGCAGGTCGCCGGTTTTTTTGTCGGCGACGGCTTTGATTCCGGACAATGGAATTTCAAACGTCATCACATATTCAACCCCATTTTCCTGCGGCCGAAACTTCATAGCTGAGACCTGAAAAGGGAAGTCCGAAGGTACAGGTTGGGCATTCACTGCATTCAAGGCCACCAGTTCAAAGGGCAGGAGCGGTTCTCCGTTGAGGTCCGGGACTGCGTAGTAGCCTTTTCGAGTCTGGAGCGTAACCTTCGGTCGGCTGATTTTCACTTCGATTCTGCGGAAGTGTCCATCGTAGTTGGTGGATGTCGGAGCGTACGCCACCTCGTAGTGTGTGCGTATGTCCTCCATGATGTGCTGCATCGGCACAGAGATCTCGTTCGTGTTTGTGACCGCGAAGCCTCCAGTTGATTCGGCTAATTCGCGCATCGCGAGTTGGCCGCTCGCCACCGCCGTTAATTCGACGTCATCATCTTCCAAATGAGAGGTGCGTGGGTCGACCCGCTGAACAGAACTCTCCGCTCCGGTGCGTCGCTGCGTCGCTAAGGCCTGCATCATCGGGTCATCGACATTGAGTCCGCGCGTGTCGAAGGTATAAAAGGAGACTCCTGAGCGGTTGGCAAAGCTGATAATGTTTTCGACCGCATCGCGACGGTTGACCGGGAACGCCAGTCCGTCCGCCAGGTAAATAACAATCTTGCGGCCTGGCAAATGGTCCTGACTGCGAATCAGTTGACGGAGAGAATCCATCGCGTCCATGCCGTCTGACAAGCTGCTCGCGAACCGTAATCCTTTGACTAACTCAGCTTGGGTGGAAAGAGCATTGCCCAGACTGGTCGAAGCGTCCTGGGAAGCTGCGTTCGCCGCCCACAGAGGATCTTTGGTTAGCGCCGGCAGGGGATTCGTGAGGGCGTTAAGGACAGCTTGTGCGGCAGCCCCCGTTGTGGGCGCGGCAAGAATGTTTTCGGCATTGGACCGCAAAGTCGCCATCGCGCTGCTCACAACCGAGGCTGAGACATCTGGCGCTCTCGCCCCTTTCAACCCTTTGGTAGCCGCATCGACTGCGTTTGCCAGCGAATCCTTGTCGACGGTATAAGTCTGCATTACCTGCAAACTGCGATCGAGCTTATAAATGGTCACATAGGTGTTCGGCAGATCGTCGCTTTTGAGGAACTCCGTAACCGCTCGTCGAGCAAAATCCATATTCAAAGGAGCAATGTCTGAGAACACAATCGAAACAAAATTCACCTGCCGCATCGAATTCAGTGGTCCGGGATCGTTCCCCCTGGTGGCCGGAGTCGCAGATTTCGGTACTCCGGCGATGTTGCGTTCCGTCTGCAGTTGTTCGCTGCCTTGAATGTTGCGGAAGACTCGGATGTTCTGGCGGACACCATCTTCATAGACTGCAACTTCGTCGGATCGCAAGTCGGTGACCGCGTGGTGGTGCTTGTCGCGGACCACCAGATCGAGGAGCACTTCCCGAGTGGTGGTACGGATGACCGGATGGTTGGGGTCAGCCGCCGGAGGAGAACTGGTCTGCGAGAAGGACGCAGGGAAGACTAATAAGAGGTTCGAGGCAACGACGAGAAGAACGCGAGCAGGCATCAACCACCTCACGAGTCCGACCTTCGGTTCTCAGTACACCGGCTTCCTGCAATTCCGGCACGATCCCGACCGGGACAGTTTACGCACAATAGTAAGAAGATGCACCTTTTCCTTAAAAAATCGATTTTTCTCTTGACAGTGTTGGTCAATCGGCGGTAAGTTGCGTCGTTCTTCGGGGTAGTATGAATCCATTACGTAATCGCTTACGGTCCCGCCGTACTAGTCTCGGTGCGGCGAAATTGGGACCGGCGAACTGCGAAGTTCTCAGTAATCCGGGAGGAGCGATGATTTCCACTTTTGAGTTTACAGCTGTGAAAAAGGCTGCGAGTGCAGCTGCATTCCTGCTTGTTCTCGTCCTGCTGGCGTCGACCTGTTTCGCGCAGCAGTTAACCGGCACATTGAGCGGTACGGTGGCCGACGCCGCCGGCGCCGTAGTGCCGGATGCAAGAGTGACGATGAAGAACGAGACCTCCGGCGACATGCGTGCCACAGTGTCGAACGGGTCCGGCTACTTCTCCATTACTGCGGTCCAGCCCGGAGGCTACACCGTTACGATCGAGGCCGCGGGATTCAAGACTTGGCAGCAGACGGCCATTGTCCTTGCTCAAGGCGACACACGCTCCTTGACCAACATCAAGCTCGAGGTAGGGCAAGTGACGGAGACCGTGGAGATTAAGGCTGGCGCTGATGTCGTCATTCCAGACACCGCCGAAGTAAGCACGACCATCAACACCCAACTGGTCGAGGACATTCCGATCGGAGGTCGCGATGCCGGAGAGTTGCTCAAAATCATGCCTGGCATGGCGCTGAACAACGGCGGTAGTCAAGGTTCCGGCTTTAATCCCAAGATCGTTGGCACAAATAGCGGTCCGGTAGGGGCCTACTCGGCCAATGGCACCCAGCCTAACGGTGCGATGGCCTTCATGCTGGACGGGGCCAATCTGGTCGATCCAGGAAATGCGGGTACTCAGATCGCGAATATCAACCAGGACATGGTTTCCGAAGTCAAGGTTTTGATGTCTACCTACAGCGCCGAATACGCCAAGGGACCGGTTATTTTTCAAGCGTTCAGCAAGAGTGGCGGATCTTCATATCACGGCGAAGGCTACCTGTATACCCGGAATAGCGCACTGAACGCCATTGATGCTTACACCCGAAGCCAGATTGCCGACGGTTCTACGACCGCCGCCAAGGCTGCTCCGGCCGAGAGTTATTACTACATTGGGGGAAACGTCGGCGGCCCTGTCCCATTTCTCAACCGAGGCCGTCAAAAGGTGTTTTTCTGGGGCGGCTACGAGTATATGAGGCAACACCCGGCGGGCAGTATCGTCAACTACAACGTTCCCACTCCAGCTCAATTATCTGGAGACTTCAGCAATCAAGGCGTGCCGGCTGGAGCCATCAGCGCCTGGAACAACGCGTATACCCCGCTCTCGAAGAATCTACCTGCCGGAGCGACCCCCACTTCCGTCCCCTCCGCCGATTTTGATCCTAACGCGGTTGCCTACGCGAAGCTGTATCCCACGCCGAACGTGACTCCGAACCAGGGGAACGGTTGGAACAATTATCAGTTTGTCAGTTCCGTTCCCCAAAACCGGTGGGAAGCGACGGGCAAAGTGGATTATGCGATCAGCGACAATACGAAGCTGAGCGTTTCCTACACGCGCCAGATCGAAAACGACCAGCACCCGATCGGTGTTTGGTGGACTCCGCCGTGGACCCTTCCTTATCCCTCGAACGTAGGCGCAGCCACGACATCGCAAGAGATCATGGCCAACTTCACGCACGTGTTTAGCCCTACCACGACGAACGAATTCGTTTTTACCCTCGCGCGCTACATCAATCCCAGCACTCTTTCCAATCCGGCGGCGGTCGACCGCACGAAACTCGGAATCAACATCAAGGGGCTGTTCGGACACACGCCTGCGCAGATGCCTAATCTGCTAGGCCCATGGGGCGGTTCCTTCCCGAACCTAGAGGAATTCTCTTTTGATGGGGGCTTCGCCGGCAACGCCTTTGGCGCTACCAAGAAGGATCCCGCTCTCTATGACAACTTCACAAAGGTGCTGGGGTCGCACACTTTGAAGGCTGGTTTTTACTGGGACACGAGCGAAAACTTACAATCCAGTGGGGGGCTCGAAGGCGGAAACGATATCGGCATCTTCAATTTGGGCGGTGGCCCCGGGGATACCTCGAACGTCGTAGCCAACTTCCTCCTCGGAGCTATTGCGAACTATCAACAAACGAGTTCGTTCCCGGTTTTTGACCTCAAGTTCCATCAATGGTCAATTTACGGGCAGGATTCGTTCAAGGCCAGTCGGCGGCTTACGCTGAACTACGGCTTGCGCTTCGACCACGTTGGTCAAATGTACGGACCGGTGAACGGGCTACAAGTTTGGGACCCTGCCACTTATAACAATGGCTCCAATGCTCCGCCGAATACTGGACTGGCGTGGCACGCGATTAACAACCGGATACCGCTGTCCGGCATGGTCTCGCCTCTGTTTTATTACGAACCCCGCGTCGGTGTGGCTTACGACATCTTCGGGAATGGAAAGACGGTGCTAAGAGGTGGCTTCGCGATCTTCCGCTACCAGTTCGCGGTAAACGATGTTGGCGGACCCGCCGCAGGACCTGCCGGCGAGTTCACGTATACGACGCAAGGAACATCCCAATATACGCGGGCACCGGGTACCGGCTTCGCTCAAATCGATTCAGGAGCGAGTGGATTCACTCCGCCCTCCGCCGTGGCACAGAACGGGAATAGCCTTAGCGCATTTCAGATGGGAGATAACCGTACTCCCTACGTAATGGATTACAACGTCACCGTCTCTCGCGCTCTGCCGTGGCGTTCGGTTTTTGAGATTTCTTATGTCGGAAATCAAAGCAGGAATGAGCTGATCAACGGATCGAACGGGAAGATTGACGACCTAAACAACGTCCCGATCGGAGCTTTCTTCGGACCCGACCCGCAGACCGGCAAAACGGTTTCGCCCAGCGCAAGCGCCTTCAATAGCAATCACTACCGTCCGCTGGCGAACTACCAGGATGTGTATCTCATTACTCACGGCAGCTACGCAAACTACAACGCACTGCAGGCTTCGTGGCAGAAGCAGTCGGGTCCCGTCACCTTCCTTACGAACTACACTTACAGCAAGGTGTTGGGTATCCGAGACGGGCAGACCGACAATGGCAACGGCAACGGATCCGCTGTCGATCCTTTCAACCTTCGGTCCAACTATGGTCCGCTGGCCTACGACCACACGCACATCCTGAACTTCTCGTACGTGTGGAATTTGCCTAAGCCAATTCGCGGAAATAAGATCCTCGAAGGTGCGGTAAACGGCTGGCAGCTTTCGGGCTACACCACCTACCAATCTGGCGCTCCGATTCAACCAGTTAGCGGAGGCACCTTGAATGTTTCGTATCCGAACATAGCTGTAACCCTTCCGAACGGGCTGACGGCGAACGGGGTGAATGCCTCAAATTGGTTCGGTACGAATGCGATTCAGAACGTGCTCCCTCAGGTCGTTTGCGATCCCCGTCACCATGCTTCGGGCTACTATTTTAATCCCAACTGTTTTGCCCCGCCTGCGTATGGGCAGCAAGGCACGTTGATATGGCCCTATATCAAGGAGCCGGCTTACTTCGACTCAGATCTCGGCCTGTTCAAAAACTTCCAAGTCACTGAAAGGCAGAAGGTTCAGTTCCGTATATCGGCCACCAACTGGCTGAACCACCCGCTGCCGCAGTTCGGACTGGCAGGCAACAGTGACCAGAGTCTGAGCTTTGCCGGCCCCGGTGGCACTCTGTCGCAAACGAATACGAACACAACTACAACCGGAAAACCTGGTTTCAAGACCGGAAGCCGGTCGCTGCTGTTCAGCGTCAAGTACTACTTCTAGATACGGAAACGTTTACAATTCCAAGGGGTGGCTCCGGCCACCCCTTATTTTTCGTTACCGGGATCATGATGCCCTCTTTGCTGTTTGCTCGTCGTGCGGCTGCTCTGCTTGGCGTGACTACGGTTCTTTCCTTACGCGCTTTCTCCGCTTCCAGCCCGATCACGTTCGAACTGAAAACCATACCTTTTCGAGTGGAAAATGACCAGACGGCGGCCAAGAATGCGCCTGAAACCATGCCTGGGGGAGTGGCCGTCTTCGATTACAACGGCGACGGGCGCCCGGACATTTTCTTCACCAACGGCGCCGATATCGCCACGCTGAAGAAAGATTCTGCCAAGTACAGGAACCGCCTTTTTCGCAACGACGGAAACGGCGTCTTCACCGATGTGACCGATGCAACTGGCCTGGCGGGCTCCGGCTACGACATGGGCGTTGCGGTAGCGGACTACGACAACGACGGCCATCCCGATCTGTTCGTCGCCGGTCTGCACCACAGCACGCTCTATCACAACAACGGGGATGGCACCTTCACCGACGTCACCGTGAAATCGGCATTGGATGCGAGTTTGAACCGGCCCGATCCCGAATATGGTCCCTTGTGGGCGATTACGGCCGCGTGGGTCGACGTGAACAACGACGGCCTGCTCGATCTGTTTGTCGTCAACTACATGCAGTGGGCTTATTCAGACAAGCCTCTGTGCGGGTTTAATGGCGGAGCCGGAGATTACTGCCATCCTAAGTTCTATAAGGGTCAACCGAACCAACTCTTCTTGAACAATGGCGATGGCACCTTTCGTGATGTCTCAAAAGAGTGGGGCATTCGCGGCCACGTAGGTAAAGGGATGGGCGTAGGGATGGCCGATTACGATCTGGATGGCCGTCCAGATCTTTTCGTGACCAACGATTCTCTATACAATTCGCTTTTTCATAATCTGGGCAATAGATTTGAGGAAGTCGCTTTTGAAACCGGAGTCGCTCTAACCGAAGATGGCAGCTTTATCTCAGGCATGGGCTTGGATTTTCGCGACTTCAACAATGACGGCTATCCCGACATCGCATTCGTTGCCCTCGTAAATCAGACTTTCCCGCTATTCCAAAATACTGGCAAAGGGAATTTCAGAGAGGTCACGAGCGAGACCGGGATGCGAGATACCAGTCTTAAAATGTCGGGGTTTGGCGCCGCGTTATATGACTTTGACAATGATGGTTGGAAAGATCTGTTTGTAAGCGGCGGACACGTTCAGTCGATATCTCTGCCCGGCCAGCCCATCGATCAGCCCAACAGCGTATTCCGTAATCCCGGAGCCAGCGGGAAATGGACGCAGTTAACGGAAGAAGCGGGTTTCAAATCGGCTCCTCCGGCACGCCATCGTGGCTGCGCTTTCGGCGATCTCGACGGAGACGGCCGTGTCGATGTAGTCGTGAGTGCAATCGGCAAGGACGCCGAAGTCTGGATGAACCGCAGCGCGAACTCGGGTCATTGGCTCGATATCGCTTTGCGCGGCGCCAAGAGCAACCGCGACGGCATCGGCGCTCGCATCAAGGTCGTGACCAAAGGCGGTGCACAGTACAATCACATGACAACCAGCATGGGCTACGCGTCATCGAGCGATGGCCCGGTGCATTTCGGTCTTGGCCCTGAGACTCATGCTGACGTGGTCGAGATCCACTGGCCCTCGGGAATCGTTCAAATATTGCAGAACGTTCCAGCTGACCAAGTCCTCAAAGTGATCGAGCCTGCGCGGTGAAATATGGCTACTTCGAAGGTGATAACTTCGTTTCGAGCTGAGCGATCTGCTGTTTCACCAGGTCGGCTTGCGGACCGGCAGGGATGTACGTGAGACAGTTCTTCAGATGCTGCACGGCGCCACCGTAATCTGCTTTCCGCGCCAGTATGACGGACAATAATTGCTCCGTGTTCGGGACACTGTGTCGCGGATCAATGGTCAGCGACTTCGATGCACTAATATTCGCTTCATCAGTCTTGCCCAACTGGAATTTTGCGAGAGCGTCGTAATACCAGATTTGAGGTGTTCCGGCGGGATCAAGTTTTAGCGCATGGTTTGTGTTATCCAATATCTCCTGCCACTTTTCTTCCTGAGCCCCCAGCGCGGCAAGTTGCTCATAGGGCAAGACGAATTTCGGATCGGCAGCCAGGGCCTTCGAAAAAGATTCTCTCGCGGCCTGCGCATCCGAGGGCTCCTGAAGTTTGCCGAGTTGCAACCATGCCTGAGCGAAGCCGGGATATAACTGGACCGCCTTCTTGAGATTTTTCTCCGCGCCATCGGAATTCTGGTTAAGCCATTCAGCCCTCGCCTTTTCGAAGGCTTTCATGGCATTCGAGGGTGCGGTCTTGCTGGTTGTACTGAGTTCGGTGCCACCGCCTCGCTCTTCCGGAGTGAGCGTGATTGTCCCTAGGTTGGGATCATCGCGCAGATTTCGTCTGGTGATCGGCACGGCGCTCGACCGGAACCCGGCCACGGAGCCGTGAACCAAACACCCCTCATATTGAGTTTCCATCCTCCTTTGCGCGTCGGAGGGTGTGCGCTCTACACCATGCGTGTCCGTGAAAGCAATGACAAACCTGCCTTCGAGATCGGTCTGCGTGGAGTTCACGATCGAGCCCTTGCAGTCGACGGCGACCAGCATCGGTTGCCACGGGAGCGGCTCACCTTCGAGCGCGAGTTTGCCCAACAGCACTCCTCCTGCGCGACCCTGTGCCGACATATTTGCCCAGTAATTGTAGAATCCACTGTCCTGAAGCGAGTCTGGCCGTGTGATTGTAGATGGAGGAGCCGGGGTGGATGCGTGCGTTTGTGCTCTGGCTTGCTCGAGTGGAACACCGACAACCACTAACGATAAGCACATTGAGAACGCCAGAAGAGATCGAGTTTCTTTCATGGCACACCTCGCCGACATCGTCGTTATTAACCAATTATTCTACGCCGTTCCTGCACCGGTTCACGGTCTCACCGCTGCTACTTTCGCATCCCGCATGACAGGAATTGGCGGGCCGCGGGTGCGCTTCCTGAGCTATCCTATTGACCATGCGTGCGGCACTGATGGTTTTCATTCTCTTTCCTGTCGTGGTCCTGGCTCAGGAACCGAATCCGGATCAGCTTCTCCAGCGCGCGATCGATGAGCAGCAGCATGGTGATTTTTCTGCCGCGATCCGCGACTACCGCAAGGTGCTGGAATTACGCCCCAACGAAGTCGAGGCCAAGGTCAATCTCGGAGCCGCTCTGGCACGCGTAGGGCAATTCGATGAGGCAATTGCGATCGACCGTTCTGCTCTTACGTCTTTAAAGAACAAAAATCCTGTTCTGTTGAACCTTGCGCTTGCCTACTACAAGAGGGGAGATTTTGAAAACGCCCGTCAGCAGTTCGAGATTTTGCATGATACCCAGCCAAATTCGTTGCAGGTTGCCACTCTCCTGGGGGATAGCGATCTTCGGACCGGGAAATCGGAGGCTGCCCTCAACTTGCTGGAACCACTCGAGAGCAAATACTCGCAGAACATGGATTTTGAGTACGTTCTCGGGTCCGCGCTGATCAATACAAAGGGCCGAAGAAAAGAAGGCGTGACTCGCATGGAGAAAGTTGCCAAGGCCACCTCCGACGCAGACGCCTACATGGTTGCCGGAGCCACACTCCTCCAATTGAATGAGTACGAACAGGCGCGCCAAGACCTTGAGCAAGCTCTTGCTCTCAAGCCAAAGATTCCAGGCCTTTACACGCTCGTGGGGACAGCCAGAGACAAAACTGGGGACGTGAAAGACGCCGAACCCGCTTTTCGCGAGGCTCTCAAAGCGAACTCTGACGACTTCGAGGCTAATCTCTATCTGGGCGCTATTTTGTACAAACGCCGCGACGTTGACGAGGCAAAGGGATATCTGGATCGTGCTCTTCGCCTCAAACCCTCGGACTCGATGGCTCGCTATGAAGCGGCAATGCTAAAAAGCACCTCGGGAGACTACGCAACCGCGGCGAGCGAGTTGGAACTATTAGTCAAAGACGATCCGGATTGGCTCGAACCGCACGTCGAATTGGCAACTTTGTATTACCGCCTTCACCGTCCTGAAGACGGAGCGAAAGAGCGGCAGATCGTGGATAGCCTCTCTGCGAAACAGCAGGCGCAGGGCCCGGGGCTGAAGTAGCTTCTCTTTTTAACTATGGGGCGACGGTCATCTGCTTTCCGGAGTATTGCACGATCTTGTCAGGCTCGCTCGCTGGATTTACTCCTGCTCCGTGATTCTCGGTTACGAAGACAACACGGAACGCTCGGCTTTCCAGCATGCCGGGAAATTGCCCTTTGCGCTCGCCAATGGTCAAAGTGTGCTGCGCGTCATCCCAGTGCAAGCCGATGGTCGAGTAGGCACCCTTTTCGTAATCGTAGTTGTCGTTTTCGTCTTCGTAGAGTGTGAAATCCGCGTTCGCGCCACGGTAAATGCGAAGTTCAATCGGGTCGGCGGGCTTCTGTGTCGACCACTCTTCCTCTGGCCCCAGAGGAAGAATTGATCCGGCGCGAATATACAGAGGGAGTCGGTCCAAGGGAGCTGCGGCGTTGATCGTCCGCCCGCCTTCGACTGCGGCTCCCGTCCAAAAGTCGTACCACCTGGTTTCCGGAAGATATAGTTGCCGGATGGTTGCGGCAGGATCGGTCACCGGATTTACGAGGAATGCTGGCCCATACATGAATTGGTCGCCGACATTTTGGGCGCGAGAGTCGGTACGGAAGTCCATCACGAGCGGTCGCATAGGCGTGTAAGCTTCACTGGTTGTCTTCCACGCGAGTGAATAGATGTAAGGCAACATGCGATACCGCAGGCGATCGAAGTTTACGAGAATTGTTTGCGCGTCGGGTCCATAGGACCATAATTCGTTTTCATCCGGACGACGCGTGCCATGAACGCGCAGAATCGGATTGAATGTGCCGTACTGAAACCAGCGAATGAATAATTCACGGAATGCGGGATCGGTGGGATTGCCGAAGACAAATCCGCCGATGTCGGTGGTCCAGTAAGGAATTCCGGAAACCGCGAAATTCAAGCCGGCTGGAATTTGGCGCCGGAAGCTGAGCCAATCCGAGTTGATGTCTCCGGACCACGCCGTGACCCCATTTCGTTGCGATCCTGCAAACGCGGAGCGCGACAGAATGAACACGCGCTTCTTGTCGGAGGCGCTGCGCTGTCCCTGATACACCGCTTGGGTGTCGAGCAGGGGATACACGTTGACGTAGCGGTTTCCGCTGCCAGCCGCCAGCTTGTGATCCAATAGAACGTTTTCTTCCTGCCCCTCCGTCTCTGGTTCGGTCGTATCCATCCACCACGCATCCAGTCCGATGCTGAACAATCCTTGGTTCACCTGATCCCAATAATATTTGCGAGCCTCAGGACTGGTGGCGTCGTATACGGCCATGGCGTCGGTATGGTAGGGCGGCTTCGCGTACTTGAATTTGTCGACGAACCAGCCTTGGTTCTGCATGTAATCGTAATTCGCCGATCCCGGCTCAAAAAACGGCCAGATCGAAATCATGAGATGGAAATTTTCGTTGTGCAGTCGATCCACCATCCCTTTGGGATCGGGATAGTTCTTGTTGAAGACGAATTCTCCCTTGCGATTCCACCAGAACCAATCCTGAACGAGGTTGTCGACCGGGATGTGAAGATCGCGATACTTGCGGGCGACGCCCAACAGTTCCTCTTGGGACTTGTAGCGATTCTTGCACTGCCAGAATCCATAGGCCCACCTGCCGAACATCGGCGCCTGTCCGGTCAGGTCTCGGTAGGCGGCAACGATCTTGTCAAAGTCGGGACCGTAGAGGAAATAGTAGTCAATGACATCGGCGACTTCGGAACTAATGTAGAGATAATTGGCGAAACGATTGTTAAAGCGGCTTCGAGAAGTGTTGTTCCAAAAAATGCCGTAACCCTTGCTCGAGACCATCAGGGGCACGGAGATATTGCTGTTCTCCTGCGAAATGTCGACCGACTCTCCGCGGTAATTCCACACCCCTGCCTGATGCTGGCCCAAGCCGTAGAGCCCTTCATGCGAACCGTAAACGCTGATGGCGGATTCGGCGCGGTAGGTATCTTCTCCGTTTACCTTCTCGGGTGTCAGGCGACGGGATGCTTCCTCGAGCAGAGAGTCGCCGCTCACTTCGGCGTAGGCAACGGCTCCGTCTTTGCGCGTGACAGAAACCTTCAGCAGGGAAGTGGTAAGGGTGACAGCATCATTCGTGGACTGCATCGTCCATTGCGCCGCGGGCCAATGTTCTTTGATGACGACCAAGTCC